>Ga0247842_10004924_pt1 | contig 16258 bp, 16 predicted proteins | sample LaCruzMarch2015__3_FD_192411 | JGI IMG/M metagenome (GOLD analysis project Ga0247842, IMG submission 192411) | Freshwater microbial communities from meromictic Lake La Cruz, Castile-La Mancha, Spain - LaCruzMarch2015_19m | ecosystem: Environmental > Aquatic > Freshwater > Lake | place: Spain...
AGGAGTATAAAGGGATAGGTATAAAGTATAAAGGTTTAAATACCTTTCGTGTATTTTAAAAGACCGGTAAGTAGCTTGTTTGTTTGTCTAACATCTTTCTCGATTCGCTCAAAATCCTCGGATGACAAATAATATATGTCGCGCGAAATAAGCAATTGATTTTCAATTTCTGTAAGAGATCCTTTCGCAATCGCATAAAACTGTGTTTTTTCTTTTGGTGATGTACGGCTAAATCCTTCTGCAATATTTGAAGTTATTGAAACTGCCGCTCTTCGCATTTGATTAACAATTCCAAACTGTTCACTCGGCGGATACTTCTTTGTGAGTTTATATATTTCGATTACTAGTTTGTGTGCAGTTTTCCACGCCTCTAGGTCAGTAAAGTTTTTTATCTTTGCTCGTTCTTCCATTATGCGTCCAATTATACTTTATACCCGCACCCTTATACTTTCTTACCCCTTTATACTTTATACTTTTCCCCTTATACTATTTTCAATGATTCGCGTTGCGATTAACGGGTTTGGAAGAATAGGAAGAGCCTTTGCGCGCTTATCCCAAAACCGCGATATTGAAATAGTCGCAGTGAACGATCTCGGTTCGCTGGAAAACCTCGCATATCTCCTGAAACATGACACTGTATACGGTCTCGCGCCTTTCAAAGTTGAAAAGAGGAACGGCGCGCTGGTCATAGACGGGAAAGACATAAAATTCTTTTCTGAAAAAGATCCGGCAAATCTGCCGTGGAAAGAGTTAGACATAGATGTCGTTGTTGAATCAACAGGATTTTTTACCGATTACGAAAAAGCTAAGGCGCACATTGATGCGGGCGCGCGCCGCGTAGTCATTACTGCTCCGGTAAAAGGGGAATCAAATATCGGCGCAACAGTACTCATGGGATTGAACGAGGACCGCATGAAAAAATGTCAGATAACCTCAAATGCTTCATGCACGACGAATGCCGCGAGCCCTGTTATTGCGATTCTTGATGAAGCAATCGGCATCCAAAAAGCGATACTTTCCACAACGCATGCGTATACCGCAAGCCAATCCATCGTGGACGGTCCGTCAAAAAAAGACATGAAAGAGGGAAGAGCTGCGGCGCAAAATATCGTACCGACTTCAACAGGTGCAGCAACTGCAGTGGCGCAGGCGTATGAATCGCTCAAAGGAAAGTTTGACGGCATCTCCCTTCGCGTGCCTGTAGCCGCCGGCTCAATAGCGGACATAACTTTTATTTCAAAACGTCCGACGACAGTTGAAGAAGTGAATAGCGCATTGCGCGCTGCCGCTTTGAAGCCGCGTTGGTCAGGCATCTTTGCCACCACCGACGAAGAACTCGTCTCAAGCGATATTATAGGAATGCTATGCGCCTCGGTCGCTGACCTCGGTATGACGCGCGTTGTTGACGGCACTCTAGTGAAAGTTCTCGCTTGGTATGACAACGAGATGGGATATACAGAAAGTTTGGTAAGACACGTTTTGGCAGCCGCCAAAACGTAAGTATAAAGGGGTCAGTATAAAGAATAAGGGGAAATACTAAATTCAAACCCTTTCAAACCCCTTATACTTTATACTTTTCCCATTATTCTAATTTTTCCTTTATACTAATGTAATGAAGATACTTTTCGCCTCCGACCATGCAGGATTCGCGCTAAAGAACGCTCTCGTTGAACATGTTCGCAATCTTGGATATGAAGTGGAAGATATGGGAGCGTTCGTTCAGGACTCGAATGATGATTATCCGGATTTCGTGACCCCGCTCGCACAGAAGGTCGCGGGGAATTCGCAAGCCGGCGAAGACGCCGCTCGCGGCATCATAATTGGAGGAAGCGGTCAGGGAGAAGCAATGTGTGCGAATCGCACAAAAGAAATTCGTGCCGCAGTTTTTTATGGTCCCAGACATGCGACCGAAACGCTTGATATAGAAGGAGGACGTTCTGAAGACGGTCTTGACACTGTGCGCCTGTCACGCCGTCACAATAACGCGAACATTCTTTGCATCGGTGCGCGCTTTGTTTCAGGGGATGAAGCAGACGAAGCCGTGCGCATATTTATTGAAACTCCTTTTTCAGACTCTCCCCGCCACGCGCGCCGCTTGGCCAAGTTCTAGAAAAGAATAAAGGGCAATGTATAAGGTATAAGGGAAAATACCAAATTCAAACCCTTTATACTTTATACTGATCCCTTTATTCTAATTTTTCCTTTATACTATCCACATGGGCCTTGTTGTTCCGGCCGTGCTTCCCTTTTCAAAACAAGAATTTGATGGGAGGCTGAGACTTTTTTCTCGGATACCGTCAGTCACCCGAGTGCAAATTGATGTTGTTGACGGGCGATTTGCCTCTCCGGCCTCGTGGCCGTATATCGCTCCGGAAGAATTGCTTGAAATGATAAAACGCGGAGAGATGCTCCCGCAGGTTGACCGTATTGAATACGAAATTGACCTCATGTGTCTTGATGCAGAAAGAGCTGCAGGAGCGTGGCTCGAACTCGGAGTCTCGCGCCTTACATTTCATGCCGAAAGCACTACCGATCTTCCGCGTTTGCTTGCGTCCGCCAGAAAGCATTACGGCGCCGGCGGGCTCACACCTCTGATTTCCTTTGGTCTCGCACTCAACATCGCAAGCGACCTTTCTTTGATTGAAGCCAATCTTGGCGAGATAGAGTATGTGCAATTTATGGGCATTACAAAGGTCGGGCAACAGGGGAAAACATTTGACAGGCGCGTATTTGAGAAAGTGCAGGTATTTCATCTTCGGCATCCTGAGATACCGATACAGGTAGACGGGGGTATCTCTCTTGAAAACGCGAAGAAGTTAATAGCACTTGGCGTATCAAATCTTGTTATCGGTTCCGCTATCGTACAATCCGGCGATCCGGTCGCCACTGTTGCGGCATTTGAAGAACTTCAAAGCCACTTCGGCGTGTAAAAAAGAATAAAGGGCCAAGTATAAAGAATAAGGGGAAATACCAAATTCAAACCCTTTATACTTTATACTTTTCCCCTTATACTAATCCAATGACGCTTGTAGATGGAGAAGCTTCCAAACTTGAAGAGCAAGCTAAATTGGTGCGAGAAACGATTGTCAAAATGCTTGTTGAGGCTGGAAGCGGACATACAGCCGGCGCACTCGGCATGGCGGACATTCTTACCGCATTTTATTTTAATATTCTTTCTCACGACCCGAAGAATCCGGAGTGGGAAGAGAGAGACAGACTCGTTCTCTCAAACGGCCACATCTGTCCGGCGCTATATGCGGTTCTGGCGCATGCAGGTTATTTCCCTGTTGAAGAATGTTTAACCCTGCGTAAATTCGGCAGCCGACTTCAGGGGCATCCCGAACGTGCGCGTTTGCCGGGTATAGAGACAACCTCCGGCCCGCTCGGAGAAGGATTGTCGCAGGCGGCAGGCATGGCGATTTCCCTCCGCAAGGCGTCGCCTCGCGGAATTCCGCAAGGCGTCGCCTTGCGGAGGGTGTACTGCGTCATGAGCGACGGCGAACAGGATGAGGGAAGCACATGGGAAGCAGTAATGTTCGCGGGTAAAAACAAACTTTCAAATCTGACGGCGGTCATAGACCGCAATAATATTCAGATCAGCGGGACAACGGAAGAGGTTATGCCACTTGAACCAATCGCAGATAAATATCGCGCGTTCAATTGGAATGTGATTGAAGTTGACGGAAATAACATATCTGAATTCATACAGGCAGTTGATGAAGCGAAGGGTGCGGAAGAGAAGCCGACTATCATCATTGCCCATACTATTTCCGGCAAAGGGGTGCCTGAGATAGAAAACGATTATCATTGGCACGGGAAAGTTCCGACGAAAGAAGAAGGGGAACGATTTATTAAAGAAATTCGCCATGATTAATCCTGATGCAAAACTTTCCGGAAAAGTGTTCGCGGAAGATATTGAAAAAGCGCCTGTGCGCAATGGATTCGGACGGGGCGTTGTAGAAGCAGGAAAATCCGATTCCAGAATCATCGTGCTTTGTGCGGACCTAGCCGAGAGCACCGGCGCAGAGCAATTTCGTAAAGAATTTCCGGAACGTTTTATTGAAGTGGGCGTCGCCGAGCAAAACATGGCTGCCGTCGCAAGCGGAATGGCAGCTGCGGGGGAAATCCCTTTCATGGCAAGTTATGCGGTGTTTTCTCCGGGCCGGAATTATGAACATATCCGCACGACTATCGCTATTAACAAAATGCCCGTAAAAATATGCGGTACGCATGCAGGCGTAAATGTAGGTCCTGACGGAGCAACTCATCAGATGTTGGAAGACATAGGAATGATGAGGATGCTTCCGAACATGGTCGTCATCGCGCCGGCGGATGAAGAAGAAGCCCGTAAAGCGGTTATCGCCGCTTCGGCGACGGACGGGCCAGTATATATTCGTTTCGGACGTGCGGCGATGCCGATATTCACTACTTCGGAAACGCCATTTGAAATAGGTAAAGCTATTCTTCTTTGGAATTCTGATCCGTCAGCTGGCGGACCGAAAGTCGCGATTCTCTCAACAGGTTCTCTAAGTTACGAAGCTTTGACGGCTGCTCGCGCGCTCGCCGATGACGGCATAGAGTCTGTCGTGCTACACGTGCCAACCGTAAAGCCTCTCGATGAAGAGGCGATACTCGATGTGGCGAAGCGCGCGGGCCGCGTCGTTACTGTTGAGGAACATCAGATTGCGGGAGGTTTCGGAAGCGCTGTAACTGAATTTCTCTCAGAACATCATCCAATACCTATAAAGAGGATTGGCATACAAGATAAATTTGGCCAGTCTGGTACTCCTGAGGAACTTTTCAAACATTACGGTCTTGACGCTCTACACATAGCGGAGGCCATAAGAACCTTTGTTGCTGTATGATGAGAAAATGAAAGACAGTGTAAACACTTTTTTTGCAATACTGTTAGTTGCGATCGCCGGTCTCGCCGCAACATGGTTCATTTATAATCTTGCGTACAAGAACAACATTTCTAATACCGTCGGCGGCAGTGAAGCTAGCTACTCCTCCCTAAAGGAATCAATTTTGAAACAATAAGCCCTCAAAGCCGAACTTAGAACGGCTCAACCCGATATTCAGGCGGAGCTTCCGATATAAATTTTTCAAGAGCATCGCGCTTTAGAAGTCCTTCCTGCGCTCCTATCTTTCTGGTGACTGACATAGCATTTACCGGACCCCACAGAAGGGCTTCGGTGAGAGTTTTACCAAGAGCGAGAGCCACAACAATAGAAGATGTGGAAGCATCTCCGGCGCCAGTACGATCAAACGGAGGATTCGGGTCAGGATACATCGGCACTTTTAGTGTGTTCGCGCCGTCTGAAGCATATATGCCGTTCGTTCCGTCCGTGATTATCACAATCTTCGGCCCAAGAGCATGCATTTCCCCAAGAAGCGCTTTTACGCTTGTTTCGTTGAGTCCCAAGATACGTTCCGCCTCTTCTTTGTTGCAGGCAACAAGCTCGGTGCATGCATATAGAGGTGCGAGTTTTTCTTTGCCCATTTCCATCTGAAAAGTGCCGGGTTGGAATGCAAGTTTAGTTTCCGGATGTGCGACAATCCATTTCGCGAGTTCGCCATGAAATATTTCTGAACTTTCGCCGGCTGAAGACAGATATATCCATTTCGGCGGCACAAGTCCTTCCGGAATAACATATTGATATGCCTCGTGTCTGATAAGAATGGTGCGTTCCGCTCCATACCAAAGCACATAATGATGGTTTGTCGGAATGCCGTCATTGATTTTTATATGCGTCGCATCAACGCCCTCGCGCGCGAACATGGAAATAATTTCATCGCCATAATGATCTTTCCCGACGTTTGAAATGAATCCGGAGTTAAGTCCGAGGCGCGCGGCAGCCACCGCGGCGTTCGCCGCATTGCCGACGCCAGGCACAAGAACTGAAAAATCGTAAGGTATCTTGTCGCCCCATTTCATTGAAATGGTGCAATTCTCATGATTAACATCGCAATTAACGTGCGCGTCCTTAAGTCGGATAAATTCGTCAACCGTTGTGTCGCCTATAGCTATGAAGTCCATGTAGAAAGTATAAAGGAAAATACGTATAAAGGGAAAAGTATAAAGTATAAAGGGCGCCCTTTATACTTTATACTCAATCCCCTTATACTTTTGTGCATGCTAGCATGCACATATGACTGATCTTGTAGCGATTGCACGTTCTTTTTTCGTACAAGGGAAAGGCATTCTTGCCATAGATGAGAGCGTCCATACATTGACCGCACGTCTGGCTTCTTTTGGCATTCCGGCAAGTCCGGAAATGCGCAGGCAATATCGCGACCTCATGCTCGGCGCAAAGGGCATTGAACAGTATCTTTCGGGCGTAATACTTTTTTCTGAAACATTGGCGCAAAAAGGAAACGACAAAAAACTGTTTCCGCGTTCACTTGCTGCGCGCGGTATTTTTCCGGGAGTGAAAGTTGACCTCGGCACCGAGCCGTTCCCGTCGAGCCCTAATGAACTCATAACTCAGGGGCTGCTGGACCTTCCCGAGCGTCTCGCAAAGTATAAGAAACAGGGAGCCGCGTTCACAAAATGGCGCGCGGTCATCAGTATTGACGGCGATGAACTGCCTTCCGCGGTTGCGATACATGAAAATGCAAAACGCCTTGCGAGCTACGCCAAAGAATCTCAAACCGCAGGACTAATTCCAATTCTTGAACCCGAAGTGTTGTTATCGGGGAAACACAGCAGAACGCGTGCGCGAACGGTCATAGAAGAAACATTGCAAACTCTCTTTTCAGTTCTTGATGAGCATGTCGTTGACCGCGCCAGCATAATTTTAAAGACATCAATGGTTCTTTCAGGAGACGCCAGCAACAAGCATGATACGCCGGAAGAGGTAGCCGGTGATACTGTTGCGGCATTGTTGAAAAGCGTGCCTCGGCAAATAGCGGGCATAGTCTTTCTTTCAGGCGGGCAAACGCCGGATCAGGCAACCGACAATTTGTCAGCAATTTGTCGGTTGTCCCGAGCACAGGGAGGGACATTGCCGTGGCCGCTCACTTTCTCGTACGACCGCGCCCTAAATGAAGAAGCTTTAACGATATGGAAAGGGAAAGCAGAAAACGTTTCGTCCGCCCGTGAAGCCTTTCTTGCACGTCTCGCAAAAGTTTCCGCGGCAGTCGCACACTCGCCAGTGCGGTGAGGCATCGTTGCTTTCTTTCGCGCTTTCCCGTATATTCAGGAATTATGCTTACACTTTCCGTAGAAAAGCGAACTGACGCCACTGCCAGCGCATCGGCACTCCGCAGAGAAGGCTCAATTCCGGCTGTTGTATATGGCGCGCACCATGAGGCAACGCCTATCTCTGTTTCATCCATAGCTTTTGAAAAAATACTGCACGAAGCAGGCGAGGCGACCATAGTGTCGCTTTCAGGCCTTGGAGAATCCGTTCCGGTGCTTATCCATGAAGTTGATTTGGACCCGATGACAAATCGTACGAGACACGTTGATTTTTATGCGGTTACAAAGGGACAGAAAGTTGAAGTCGCCATACCTATAGTATTTGTCGGAGTATCACCGGCTGTGGAAACGGGCGCGAACCTTGTTAAGGTCCTTCATGAAATTGAGGTGGAAGCCGACCCGATGAATCTTCCGCGAAATGTAGAAGTTGATATTTCTACGCTCGTTGCGATAGATGACCAGATACGCGCAAAGGATATTGCGCTTCCATCAGGAGTTGAACTAATTACTGAACCTGAAGAAGTAGTTGTACTTGTGCAGGAAGTAGTTGAAGAAAAAGAGGAAGAAGTTGCGCCTGCGGATATCGGTTCAATTGAGGTTGAAAAGAAGGGCAAAGCCGAGGATTCCGTAGGAACCGAAGGTGCCGAGTCTGGCGAGACAAAGAGCGCGTAAAACATATAGGCTCCCGACGGAGTCCCGAAGCGGGACGTGTTAAAATTAAAATGACATGACGATGCGTCGGTTTTTATTTTTTGTTCTCGGATGCGCGTTTATTACCGTGCCTTTGTCGGCGCTCGCGCAAAGTATGTATGCGAGCGTGGCAAATCGCCAACAGGAGCTCCAGAATCAGCTTAATCAGATAGAAAGCCAGATAGCGGTACAACAGCAGCTTCTTGATGCGGCGCAGGGACAGCGTCAGACGCTACAAACACAGATAAATGCTTTTAATGCGGAGATAAAGAAAACCCAGCTTCAGATAGAGGCGATAAATGTCTCCATCGCACAATTGAACGGTGATATCGGGGTGCGCAACAAAACACTAACCTCTCTATCGGAACAGCTCGCTGCGGAAAAAGAATCACTTGCGCAAATATTGAGACAAACACAAGTGCTTGACGATTATTCGGCCGTTAGTGTGGCACTAGGTTCCAAGAATGTTTCGGAATTCTTTAGCGATCTTGACGCTTTTACTTCAATTAAAAGTTCCCTCGCTGAATCATTCAATCAAATAGAACAAACAAGCGTCTCAACTGAAGCTGAAAAAGAGGCTTTGGAAACCAGACTCGCCGAGCAACAACAATTGCGTCAGGTTGCTCAAGTGGCAAAACAGTCAGTGCAGGCGCAGGAGGAACAGAAGCAAAAACTTCTCACTCAGACCAAAGGCATTGAAGCGAATTATCAAAAACTTATAGCAACGAGTCAGAAGACCGCGGCACAGATTCGTACCGAACTCTTCACTCTCGCCGGCGGTGGCGGGCAGATACCGCTTCCTACCGCGATTACGCTCGCGAAACAGGCGGGAGCCGCGACCGGCATTCGTCCGGCATTCATTCTCGGTATCCTGAAACAGGAAACTAATCTTGGAGCAAATGTCGGGCAGTGTCTTCTTACCAATTCTCCAAATAAAGGAGACGGAAAAGGCAAGAATACCGGAACTCCCATACGCGGAGTTATGAAGGGGACTCGCGACGTGGATCCTTTCATATCTATCACGTCAGCGCTCGGACTAGATGCATTTTCAATGCCCGTTTCTTGTCCGCAATCTACCGGTTACGGAGGGGCAATGGGCGCCGCGCAGTTCATTCCGTCCACATGGGCGTCATATCAGAACCGTATAGCAAGACTCGCAGGACACCCAAATACACCGGCGAATCCTTGGAATAATCTGGATGCGTTTACTGCAATTGCTCTCTATATGACGGACCTCGGTGCCTCTACACAGACAGCTTCTGCGGAACGCACTGCCGCACTCAAGTATTTTGCGGGAGGGTATTACAAGAATCCGGCTTTCGCTCCGTACGGCGACAACGTGATGAAATATGCATCGGATTTCCAGCAGGAAATAGAGATATTGAGCGGATTCTAATTTCAATATCGCAAGTTCCCGAAAAATATATTGTAATTTTTATCACCCTTTTGGTAATTGACCGAATGCGTTTGCCCATTTGGAAGAGTGATACCGGCAGAACTGTAAACGCCGCTTGAAATGATGGGCATTTCCAGCCACACAGCTTCTATTTTTCTCAGATTATTCATTAAGTACAGATAATGGTGCAGGCCGATGCCAATCCAGCGATTGCTGGACTGGTTGATGATAAATTGCGCGCCGTCGGCTTTGTATTCTTTCAAATCGTCAGGGTAAAGAACCTCAACGCAAATCGGTGCCGCAAAAAGTACCGTGTTTCCTTGAATTTTTACAGAAAGAAGATTCCGTTCACCGGGTTGGTCCGCATTTTTTTGGTCAAATATCGCATAGGTTCCGATATCAGGCGTTTGTTCTCTGAGCCAAGTGTAAATTGACGGTTGCCAATCGCCGAAAGGCCAATATTCGCCGATGAAAGTCAGGCGGTTTTTGTTATGGATACCAAGAACGGCTCCGTCTGCGCCGAACAGAATAGCCGAATTATGTTTAATTCCGTTCTCATCCGAAAACGTGTCGTATGCGGCGAGAACATTTGTTTCCAGATCTTTAGCCGTATTTTGAAACGTTACAGAAGAAGTTCTCTGATTGAAGATGTCTTCAGGAAATACGACAAGGTCTGTTTTTTTGTCTGTAAGTTCCCCAGTGAGTTCTCCGAAAGAATCAGCAGTAAATGTTCCATTCGTAGAAACAACAGAAATATTGATTGAATTCGGCAAATTGGCATATGCAACGGCATTTTTGTGAAGCTCAAAATTTGAAATCTGCCAACCCAAAAAAACAACAATAACAATCGCAGCAATGAGAACACTAATCACTTGGCGGTTCGACCGCCAAGTGATTAGTGACGTGACAAGTACGTTAATGAGCGCTACAAAAAAAGTGAGGGCGACAAATCCTCCAATGCCGGCCAACCCAAGGAATGGAGATGAGCCGAGCGCATTACCGGAGGCGTCGGTGAAAGAAGGCGTTAAAGCAAATTTTGCCTGCAGTAGATCAAAAAAAGTCCAAGCGAAAGGCAGGAAAATCAATATCGGCAAAAGGGAATCCGCCTTGTTTACAAATTTTTTGAATAAAAAGACCGATACTGGCAAACCAAGGAACAAAAGAATGCCCTGTGTCCATAAAATAGGTTCCAGAGTGAAATAAACAGTTCCCAATAGGAAGATAAGCCTAAATAACATTGCGCCCGCTACCAGACGCCAAAACTTTTTCTCGCGCAGAAAGAAAATAAAAAGCGGCGTCAGAAAAACGAAAACTACCGGATAAAAATTAATCGGCAGAAAGGCGATTATTCCAATAATTGCGGACAATACAGGCAACCACATTGACATTATTGTAGCAGTTTATGCACTGTTGATAACCAACACCAAAATTCTCGTTTCAGGGCTATACTTACTTAGAGCCTACCTTAAGGAAACAAACTAAATAACTCATTATGCCTGACCAAATTTCATCAAACAATCGGTTCGGACTCTGGAAGAAGTGGTTCTGGATTGGGATAGTAATCGCCATCATTAACGTGACGGCAGGTTTAGTGTATGGCATAGCTCTGGCATTAGAAAAAGAGAACCGGAAGAGCGGTATCATCATTATCGCCGTTGCTATTATGTGGTTCATCTTCGCCGGTTATTTTCTCGGTCCTTGGCTTGTGAAATCCGGAGTTCTGCCGAACTATCAGATGTTGAGAATAAATTAGCGTATGAAGGATATTCTTAAAAAGAAATTTCTTATCTTATTTTTGGCATTATCACTAGCTTTTTCTTTTGTCCCGACTCACGTTGCGCACGCTGGCGGCCTTGCTAATTTTTTGAGCGCGGGTGCGATAAGTTTTATCAATTCAATCGTGAGCGGTAACATAAACGCGGTTTCTTTAGTCTCCGCTTCTTTTGATCCTGTTACAACAGGATCTTTTTGTGGTTCTTTGGGACAAGAAATTTGCGGAAGTTTTTCGTCTGACGGCGGATTAACGCTAACATCACCGTCAATAACATCAGTAGCAGGAAGTTGCCACTATCAAGTTCCGGTGACTTTCTACAATCCGCGGATGAACGTGAGTTATGCATATGCGTCAGGTCAATGGGCTGTCCAAGAATGTTCTTATGGTATGGATTATTATTGTACGAATGTTCCCGTAAGCACAGTTTACAGCGATTCCGGATGTTCCATTTCAGTCAGTTCCAGTTTTTCAACGGAAAGGCGTTATTCTCGTTATAAAAGCAGTTGTGTGGGTGTTTCCTATCAACCTCTGAACTATGCAATAGTTCAAGACCCGAATTTTGACGAAACAACTCGGCAAGTTGCTATTTATCGTTTTACTTTGCCGAAAAATAGCAGTAAAACTGAGCTCAGTAAATGGTTCGTGAGTCAAATTCCCTCATCAATTGGCATAGGGTGGAATGACTATCCCGATCCTGGCGTAATGGTAGAAGGCAGCATGGTTTCTGCCAGTGAGAATTACCAATTTGGTTCCGAATCCACACCTTTGGTAACACTGCCTTATAGTGAGTTTTGTTCAGGCAATGTCTGTAAATTCACCGATGGAACCGTGCCGGAAGATTCGTATGTGGCGTATGCGGCGAAGATATTGGGAACATACAACTATATTGGTACTTACAATTCGTCATCAGCATTTAACACCCGGCCGAATAAATTCCTGAATAACGACAACAACTCCACTGCTTTCTTCCCTCCGCATAACAACACTTTGGGCAACGCGATAGTCGGGCCTTTTGAGATAGGAAAGGCGAACTGTCCGAGTATGAGCTGTACGGACACCGATGGCGGTAAGAGCTTCTATACCGGAGGGACTGTAACTTACAAAGGTGATACATATAGCGACAGCTGTCTTACTTCAGTTCGAGTGAATGAATATTTCTGCGAAGGGAGTCCAGTTTATGCAAACTCAGTTGAATACAATTGTCCTTTCGGCTGTGACAGCGCGAGCCGTGCCTGTAAGGGCGGTTGTTCAATAACTCTTAGGGTTTCTCCCGTAGGAACTGGGACAGCTGTATTAACCAGCGGTGGAGCAGAGAATGCGTGCGGTGACGGCGGTGTTTCTGTCGCATCAGCGACGCCTTATTCTGGATATTCGTTTAGTGGATGGGATGTGAATGGGGACGGAACTGCGGAATATTCAGGCAGTAATAATCCGTTGAATATTAGTCATAATACAAATTGGGTCATAACGGCTCTCTTTGCTGTGACACCCGCTTGTACCAACGGAGCGAATGATCCGCCTACCTGCACAACCTGTCCTGCTGGGAAAGTTTTGTCCTCAGGCAGTTGCGTACCTCCGGAAACTCTTTGCACAAACGGTGCGACCAATTATCCGACATGCACCACCTGTCCAAGCGGAAAAACAATGGTTTCTGGTTCGTGTATAGATAATTGTACGAATGGCGCGAACAATCCGCCTACATGCAACGCCTGTTCAGACCCATTGTATTGGAGCGGTTCATCCTGTGTCACCTGCGGTAACGGAGGATGCTGTTCAGGAGGGTGCTGTAACGGAGCGAACAATCCGACAGCCTGTAATGCTTGTTCAAATCCTCTGTATTGGAACGGTTCAGCCTGTGTTGCCTGTGACAACGGAGGGTGTTGTTCGGGAGGGTGCTGTAATGGCGCGAATAATCCGCCGACATGCTCTCTATGGACTCCGACAGTTTCGATTGGAGGAAGCGGAGGCTCCGAAGGTTCTGAAGGCTCGTTGATAATTATAGACGAAGGCCAGTCTGCAACTCTTACATGGACATCCACTCATGCGACATCCTGTACGTCAGCAGGCGGTTTCTCAACAGGAGGAGCGACATCAGGAAGCGCGTCAGTTAGTCCAACTCAGAACTCAACCTATCAGATAACATGTTCCGGCCCTGGCGGTTCATCTCTCCCATCAACAATAACAGTGCAGGTCCTGCATCCGAACGCATCCATAAGCGCGGACCCTGCCCGCGTCCAAGTCGGAATGGGAACATCCGTCTCGTGGACATCATCTGATGTAAAAAGTTGTGCGGTCAAAAGGAACGGTGTTGCGTGGAAGACTGGTCTTGGTTCTTCCGGCACATCCGATACCATCACTTCGCAGACCGTCTATACCATTACCTGTCAGACGAACAGTTCTCCGATTACCAAATCGATGACTGTGAATACTGTACCGCTGTTCAACGAGTTCTAATCGGAAGATATTAACCGCACACCATCCTCGCAGTCTCTGCGATGGTATATCATGCAAGTATAGTCCCAGTTTATATAACAACTTACTTGCAATGAAATCACGCCTCCTTCTTCCGTTGTTCGCAGTGTTTCTGACAGCGGCTGTTTCTTTTGGCGTCAATGCGTTTGCCGCCACATTTACCGAGCCGACAGGTTCTCCCACCAGCTACAACGCACCCGCACCGCTCGATACGAGCTCCAATGCAAATGCAAAAGTCGGCGGCCTTCTTCTTAACAGCGGAGGGGCAACGAACGGTCTTCTTGTTCAGTACGGCAAAGTCGGCATCGGGACTACTAACCCGGGATATAAATTGGACGTTCAAGGCGGGCAGATAAATGCCTCCGGAGGATTGTGTATAGCAGGCGATTGCAAAACCTCGTGGACCCAAAGTTCCTCAGACAATTCAGATACAGTTGACTCCCTGCATGCCGCCTCGTTCCGTCAATTCAACGCTTGGCAGAACAGCCATTACAGCGGTACCGATGGCGCCGAATACGCCACTGTTTTCTACGACGCGAACAGCAGCAGTTACTACGTTGATCCGGCAAGCACATCGGTCATGAACACGGTCTGCATCAGCGGAACATGCGGCGCCACGCTCACAAGCGACGGCACTTATATTGTTGCCAGCAATTATCTGAGGGCGCCCAGCGGTATCTACAGCCAAGGCTGGTTGGAAGGCAACGGCCATGCTTATTTAGCTTGGAACGGAGGAGGAAACAGACTTTATCTGTCCGGTTATTCTAATAACGGGTTGTTCAATGACGGCACATACATTAAAGCCGACACTTACCTTAGAGCCGGTTCAGGCGTCTATTCAGATGGTTGGATACAGGCCGCAACTCAACTTTACGGCCTGACAGACACTCGTTCGCCTATCTATTACGACTATCCGAGCACCAGCTATTATGTTGATCCGGACAGTACATCAAGATTAAATTACGGAGTGTTCGATAATTTGTACAGCTACGGGTGGATACAATCCTCCAACTATATTCAGACTTCCAGCAATGTTTATGCAACTGACTTCTATAGTTCGGGTACAGGGAAATGGATGAGTCAGGTAGGTATCCTGCATCAAAATTCCTGTTACTGGACCGGTATGAGCTACCACGGCAGTGGAGGCATGTTCTGTGCAGATACTTATTATGCGGCAGGAATTAATTGTGATGCCGCTGCTCCGGGCGGCACTGATTGGGACGAATGCCAGCTATATTGTTGTCACCCATAAAATTCTTTAACATGAACAAACTTGCTGTATCAATCGTCGTTGCCGCAGTCATTGGTTGTGTTGTCGGATATGCAATTGGATATTCAATCGGCGGTAAAAATGTCGCCGCTTCTTACGCTGAAAAAATCGCGGCAGTCGGCAAACTTTTTCCGGCTCCTGCCCAGACACTTTCTTTGAACGGACAGGTGAAGAGTGTGACAAGAGACGCAATTACTATTGATGTGACAACCTCCGCAGCTAACCCATTCACAGAAGGAGATGCTCCTTTGACTCGCGAAGTGACGGTAACCGAGACGACTGCGATAGTGCGTATGGAACAAAAAGATCCGGCGATATTCCAGAAAGAAATGACAGATTTCCAAAAGGCCACGAAAGACAGCATTGCGTCGGCAAAAAATGCCCCAGTCGCAATCACTCCGCCATCGCCGTTTGGCGAGAAAAGCATAAAGCTAGCTGACATAAAAGTCGGCGATATGGTGACGGTGACCGCAGAGAGCGATATCGCGAATGCTGAAAGTTTTTCAGCTACGAAAATTCAGGCGATGATGACAGCCACTGCAGTTCCGGCGGCAAACCAGACCGCTCCGTCCGTGACAGAATAATGAGATATTTCAACATTTCTTGATTATGCCATCTACACACCATCACATTCCACCACCGCAACAAATGCTTTATCACATAAGGTCATTTCAAAAGGATGACTGGATGAAAGTGCTGGCCGTTATGGGCGCACTTTTATTCATATGGCTTTGTATCAGCTGGTTCTTTAAATGGTTCCCATTTTCATCGCGTCACATTTCGTATCCGCAAGAGCAGCTCAATTCTCTTACGGCACCGGAAAACCAGTCAGTAGTTCCGGCTTCAGTGCTGGAGTCCCTTACCGCCAGAAGTTAACATGCAACGATTTTCTACTTCCTCAATAATTATTTTCCTGAGCGCGTTATTGTTCGTAGCCAGTTCAATGTTCTTCAGCGGTGCGAATTTCGCTAGCGCCGAGTCTTTGCCGATACAGGGTTATGCGTGGTCCGACTTTATTGGTTGGATACATTTCAGCGGAAGTAACTACGGCGTATATGAGAATTCTTCTACAGGAGTTCTTTCCGGTTATGCATGGTCTCCGTATTTGGGTTGGATAACCTTTAACCAATCAGAACTGTCGGGCTGTCCTTCAGGATCCTGTCAGGCAAAAGTGAGTCCTGGTAACGGCTCGGTAACCGGATGGGCGCGAGCGTGCGGAGCCTTTTCTGATAAAAACGCATGCAGTGGCGGTTTAGATCCCGGATCCGGAGGATGGGACGGATGGATACATCTTTCCGGTTCAGGTTATGGAATTACTTCCGTCGCCGGCTCTTGGTCAGGTTATGCATACGGTTCTCAAAATATCGGTTTTATAAAGTTTGCAGGCACAGCTTCAGATGGCACTCCTTATAGTGTCGGTGCGGCATGTACGAACGGAGCAGATAATCCTCC
>Ga0247842_10004928_pt1 | contig 16243 bp, 13 predicted proteins | sample LaCruzMarch2015__3_FD_192411 | JGI IMG/M metagenome (GOLD analysis project Ga0247842, IMG submission 192411) | Freshwater microbial communities from meromictic Lake La Cruz, Castile-La Mancha, Spain - LaCruzMarch2015_19m | ecosystem: Environmental > Aquatic > Freshwater > Lake | place: Spain...
TGTATCCAAGGGATTGATGTGGTCGCTGAGTGTTGTAAAACTTGAAATATCTATTTATACCCTTGATAGCTTCTGGAACGTTAGCATAGTCTTTCAAATAGACGTCTTCATATTTGACGCTACGCCACAAACGTTCCACAAAGATATTATCTAATGCACGTCCACGTCCATCCCAACTTATACGAGTGCCTGACGTTTGCAGGCTGTTTATGAACGATTCACTGGTGAATTGGCTTCCTTGATCACTGTTGAATATCTCTGGAACGCCATTCTGAAACGCTTTCTCTAGTGCAGAAAGACAAAAGTATGTATCAAGGGAATTTGATACTTCCCATGAAAGGACGTAGCGACTGAACCTGATATAGGTTATATCTATACTCCATACATGATTTGGTTTTTCTATGACCAATCCTTTCAGTAGATAGGGATATTTTACAGACTCATTAGCAACTGCCCTACTCAAATTGGGTTTGGGATATATGGCTTCCAATCCCATAAGTCGCATCAAACGTCCAATACGCTTGCGGTTGACTTTGTGTCCAATAGCACGAAGACATGCTGTCATACGACGTATTCCATAGAAAGGTGTCTGTGTGTATTGTTCGTCTATTAAACGCATTAAAAGCAGATTGTATTCATCAACAACTGCCGGTTCGTAGTAGTAACTAGAACGTGCCAAATCCAATAATTCACACTGTCTGGATATTGGTATCAAGTGTTCTTTGGAGTGATTCACTGATTCTACTAGCAAACGTTTTTGCTCAACTGATAACTCCAGATTTTTTTTTTGAGCCAGTCGAGTTCAACCTTTAGTTGACCGATCTGGCGGTATAGTTCAGCTTTTAGCGTTTCATTATCTTGTTTGTTTTTTTGGTGTTTATTGTTAAATATGTCAGGTAGCTCATTTAACAAACGTTGTTTCCATTGAGTTACCATATTCGGATGTACCCCATACTCACTGGCTATCTGAGCAATGGTTCGCTGATTCTTGATTGCCTCAAGAGCGACCTGAACTTTAATGCGACTGTCATAGCTTTTTCTTGTGGTCATCTACATGTTCTCCTTGTTGAATTTTCAAAGACATTTTCGTTGAGAAATCTAACATTTTTTTTGTAGAAAATCCACCTTAATGTGTTGTCCAGTTTTATGGGTACATTATAAATCTTAGCAAGTGATAGTTCTTCTTGCCTGTTCGGAGTACAGCGATGTGTGCTGATGCAAGAGAGTCTTTTTTGATCACAAACTCAGCATCCTCAACTCGCTTGTTATTCAGGTAAACTCCTCCACTACTGATAAGCCTCCTTGCTGATGACTTGCCATTACTGATATTGCATTTAACCATAACATCCACAATGGAAATGCCAGACTCCAGAGCTTCTGTGGACAATTCTGTTGATGGAACATCCCTGAATATATTTTCCAGAACCTCGTCAGACATATCCGAGATTTCCTGCCCGAATAAAATCTCTGACGTTTTCACAGCTATATCAGCCTGTTCGACACCATGTATGAATTTTGTCACTTCATAAGCCAGCACTCTTTGGGATTTTCTAGCCTCTGGTTCAGTTTCTGTCAGCTTTGCAAGCTCATCAATCTCAGAGAGCGGTAGTGACGTGAACCATTTCAGGTATTTTATAACGTCTTTATCATCTGTGTTAATCCAATATTGGAAAAACTCATAGGGTGACGTCAGGTTAGGATCAAGGAAAATCGCACCTTTCTCTGTTTTACCAAGTTTTTGACCTGAAGCAGTTGTTATCAGAGGGAACGTCGCCCCATAAGCAGGTTTTCCCTCAATTTTTCGGATAAGATCAATACCAGCAGTGATATTACCCCACTGATCCGTGCCACCGAATTGGATAATACAGTTATGATCTCTGAACAGGTGCAAGAAATCCGCTGACTGTAAGAGCATGTAGCTGAACTCTGTGAAAGATATACCTTCGCCAATCTCCATACGCCTTTTGACAGATTCCTTTGCCAGCATTTCACTGACACGGAAGTGCTTGCCGATGCCGCGCAGGAACTCTATCAAGCTGTATTTGCCTAACCAGTCGGCATTATTAATAATTTTAACATTTTCAGTATTTGAGTTTTCTGGTTTCAGTAGCCTTTCAAGCTGTGCTTTGACGCCATTGGCATTTCTCTCGAGCGATTCCTCAGACAGCAGGACACGTTCCTCAGATTTCCCGCTTGGGTCACCGATCATACCTGTTCCACCGCCCAACAGCCCGATGGAAATATGCCCGCATCTTTGAACATGAGCCAGAGCCATCATAGGCAAAAGATGTCCAACGTGAAGGCTTATTCCCGATGGATCAAAACCGACATAGCACGTTACCAGTTGTTCTGCAAAAAGGTCACGTAGCTTTTCATCGGATAACTGCTCAATAAACCCTCGCTCCTCTAAAATCGTAAAAGCATTCTTAAACATAAGTTTTCCTCCGAGATCAAAAAAGCCCACCTATCGAATATAATTCGACACGTGGGCTTTAGAAATCTCTATTTATTTTAATAAGCTGGAAAAATCTCTACACCCACTATCAACTGCAATAGTAGTAATAGTACTGATATGAGCGCAGTATGATAGCAGACAATAGATTTATTTGAACTATTGTGTTACAACTCTGATTTTTCTTTCCAGCAGAATTCATTTAAACACCTTGTTGATACTTTCGCCGAATCGGCATAAATCTTGTGGAAAAGCTTTTCTAAATATATTCTACCACAGAAATAACTATGTGTCAATAGAAAAAATCCAAATATTAACCACGTACTGCTTTATCTCAGTAAGAATTTGCTTCCATTTATCTTTCTTTTTCGTTTCACAAAAACCGGTCTCAATCGCTTTGTCATCAGCGGATTGTATTAATACTCCTTGCATTTCATCAGTTACTTTTGATAGAATATTCATTGGAAAACTCCCTTTGGGCAATAATAATCATTATATAACTACACAACAATTGTTATACCAAAAGAGTTTTCCGTTTTAACCCCTTAGTATCCGTGATTAAATAACTTCCCGATTTGGAACTACCGTATTGATAGAGAAAAAGTAGGTTGGATTGAGGAACGAAATCCAACTTTCAAGTATTAAACACGGAAGTTATTTAATTCAATGTATTTGCTATTCCGTTCTGAATCACATAAATCATAAAAACTTTTGCCTATAATCAGTTTTCAGTTTTCAACATTTTGATAATATTCTTGGCAAGATACTCCTTGATTTCTATATGACGAGGAATCGGCTGTGATACTTTCGTATTTGGATTCATATACCAATCGTGTTTTGCACCATGACGAATCAATGCACAACCCATTTTTTCTAATTTTGTTATCAAATCCCTTCGTTTCATGCGACTTCCAATTCAGCAACTTTTCGGACACAGGGTATATTTCCGCTGTTTAGTTCATTGTAAATGTCTTTTAGATTCTCCTCTAGTTCATCTAAAGTTTTACCTTGAGTCATGTAATCAGGATATTCTTCCAAATATCCGATCCATAGATCATCATCTTGCCAATAAACAAATTTCTTTCTCTCCATAATGTTATCCCCAAGATTCATTTAAGCATATTGCAGTATATCTCATCTACTTCAGTGAATTACCTACGACTAAAGTCATAGGCTTCTTGCTTCAACGAAGGGCTACTCAGCGACACTGAGGAACTCCCCTCTCCACAAGCGTCAAATTCGGGCTATCCCAGCCCTATATTGTCAACATTGTTGACATGGACAATGCAGGCTTGGTTATCGCCTACAAACAAAAGTATATTACACGTTTTATGATTTGTCAAGTTCAAATATATGCGGTCAGGAAACCGCATGAATCTTATATCCAACGACTAAAGCTCGTTGGTTTTACGATTCGAGGATCATAAAAAGACTATAACACATATAAAGCTAATTTGCAAGGATTTGAATGTCATTTTTTACTTGATAATCTTCAATTAACGTATTATAATTCTAAATATGGACTTGTTGAATTTGCAACCAAAATAGACATAATGAAGATTAAGCAAGGAATTTTGATATGAGTGGAAAACCAAACATTTTACATATTTTTACGGATCAACAGCGTTTCGATACAATCGGGATATTCAATCCTATAATCAAGACTCCCAATCTGGATAGGATTTGTGAGAACGGAGTCGTATTCACAAATGCTTATTCACCATCACCTGTCTGTGTATCCGCAAGATGCTCAATGATCTTCGGTCAGTATCCTATGAATACAGGATGCTACGAGAATACCTTAATGCCAACTGATGGTCGTCAATCCGTCATGGATGCTTTGACTGATGCGGGTTACAGAACTCACGGTATAGGGAAATGCCATTTCACTCCAGACACTTTTGCACTTCGTGGTTTCCAAAGTCGAGAAAGGCAGGAAGAAGGCGGTGCCAGTGATCTTGAGAGAAATCCATATTTCAAAGCCATATATGATGCAGGATATAAGCACATCTGTGAGGCGTTTGGCATACGTGGGGAGATGTATTACGTTCCTCAACCGTCTCAGCTTTCGCCTGAACTTCATCCAACTCAATGGGTAGGTGATCGCTCTATAAATTTCATCAAAGAGCAGGCAAATAGCGATCAATCATGGTATCTTTACTCTAGCTTTATACATCCGCATCCGCCTTTTACTCCGCCGAACCCATGGCATAAGCTCTATCGTTCCGCATTAATGCCTTTGCCGAATGTTCCTGATGACGTTGAATCTTTGCAGACTTACGTGAATAAATGCCAGAATCGTTACAAATACAGAGATCAGGGGCTAGATAAGAATTTTCTGCGCTGTATGAAGGCATATTACTACGCCTGCATTTCATTCATAGATTTTCAGATCGGTAGGATACTTGATATTCTGGAATCCACTGGACAATTGGAAAACACTTTGATATTATTTACTAGCGATCACGGTGAGCATCTCGGCGACTATAACTGCTTCGGCAAGAGGAGTATGCACGACTCCTGCGCAAGGATACCATTCATCGTAAGTATGCACGAAAAGTTTGATGGAGGGAAGGTTTGTGATGTTCCAATCAGCCTTGTTGACGTTGCGCCAACGTTCCTGAGTATCGCAGGCACGTCATTTAACAGCCATCAACCAGATGGTGTTGACGTATTCGACATTGCTTCAAGAACATCAGATCGCAAGATGGTTTTTGCCCAGCACTCGTATGCAAATGCGAATCCTGTTGATAATTCCGTTCCACAAGAGTATCGTGACGATCCTGAATTATGGCGTGCGGCAATGTCTCAATACATGGCTGTCAGCAGGGAATGGAAGTATTTTTACAGCGCATCAGATAATCAGGAGTTCTTGTTTGACAAAATTCATGATCCACATGAAACCCGAAACAGATCGGGTGTTGTCTTTTGTCAGAAAGATTTGTTTGATATGCGAAAAGCCCTATTCGAGCATCTCAAGCAAGGTGATGAAACGAAAGGAATTGACGGAGATAGATGGCGACAGTTCCCAAAACCTGAGTTCCCAACCGATCCAGATACAGGTCTTCTTATTCAGGATGGTTATACGCCATGGACTGATACGTTTATCCCCGGATATTCAGATAAGTGATGGGTTCATAATAAACTCTATCATGATACAATATTTACTGTCCACGATAACCAAGTGGACACTAGGGCTGGGATAGCCCGAAGTTACGCTCGTGGAGAGGGGAGTTCCTCAGTGTAGTTGATCAAACTTGGTTTCTTAACCAATCAAATGCTGAGTAGCCCTTTTATTCTCCGTGACTCCGTGCCTCTGTGGTTTTTCTAAGTTTTACAGTGCCTAACTATTTACAGGAGGACGAAAAAATGAAAATTCTGCACGTTTCTTTAGTTATCGTATTTTTATTCCTGATAGCTTATTATGCCTTTTCTGCCGATGAAGGTCTAGTCGGATACTGGAATTTTGACGAGGGAAAAGGTGACGTTGCATCTGATTCCAGTGGAAACAAGAATGATGCAAAGCTGGTGAGAAGTCCAGAATGGGTTGACGGTAAATTCGGAAAAGCGTTGAAACTTGACGGCGGTAAAACTCAGAAGATAGAAGTTCCTGATTCTCTGAGTTTCGCAAAAATCACAACTGCCGTAACTATGGAAGCATGGATCAACCCAGCCAATTTAAGCGCATGGATGAGCTTTGGAGTCAAAGGAGACATCACCTACGGTATGTTCGTCAACCCAGAAGCATACGTACGAATGCATTATAGCGGTGGTACTACTCTTGATACTCCCGCAGGTACAATAAAAGCTAACGAATGGACGCATGTTGTTGGAACTTATGATGGGCAAACGGTCACGATATACCTCAACGGCATTAAGCAAGCTGAAGTGAAAGCGAGTGCCGCAATTCCTGCAAGCGTTGCCACTTTTGTCATTGGAGGTACACAGGAAAGTCGTGATTGGTTCTCCGGAATGATTGACGAAGTTAAGCTATACAGTCGTGGACTCACAGAGGACGAAGTGAAAAAATCAATGGCTGGAGGAGGCAAGGCAGTAGTAGAATCCATAAGCAAACTCGCTTCTACGTGGGGAAACATTAAGTCAGACTCAAGGAATTTTTAAAAAACCATACAAGTTTTTCTGTAAAAAACACGGAGACACAGAGGCACAGAGAAAAAAAATGAAGGTGGAAGGATGATGGATGAAAAAGAAGAAACGAGTATTGCAGTTTCATCCTTCATCACTCATCCTTCATACTTTCTAAATTCTCTCCGTGCCTCTGTGTCTCCGTGTTTAAATTCTTTTTATTTCTATAAGTGAAAAACTCGTAAGATCAGGAGAATTATATATGACATTACTATCAACGCTTTCAATAGCATTGCTACCATTCCTCATGGCACAAGAACCTTTTGCAGATAAACCAAAATGGCAGGACGGAATACTTGAGATGCCATACAAAGAAGCAAACATCCCTGTAATTTTCCTCATTTATCCCATCCGACAGGATTATGAAGACCTGGAACTAGGCAAGTCTGTAATCAAAACACCCATGCGCATCGGAAATAAAGACTTCAAGCACGGACTTGGAACACATTCTACAAGCCACATCCGTGTATATTCACCTGAGCCAATAAAGCATTTCTCTGCATGGATTGGCGTTGATAATAATGAGAGAACTCAAGGCGGATTTGGGTCTGTAACATTCTCCATAGCGGTAAATGAAAAGGAAATCTATCATTCAGGAGTTTTTCACGGCGGGCAAGAACCAGAAAAAATTGAGATTGACGTAGAAGAAACGAATACAATTGATCTTCACGTTGATGATGCTGGTGATGGTCCTGCCTGTGACCATGCTGATTGGGGAGAGGCAAGCATAATGACGAACAGTGGTAAAAATGTATATCTTGACGATATTAAAAAAGGTTTTATTCCAGTTGTAGTATCACAGTATCCGTTCTCATTCGTATATTCCGACAAAAAAAGCGATGATATACTTGAGTCATGGGAATATGAAAGCCGAATGGATGAATTAGACAAAGATCGCACAAAGATCGTGAATACGTGGCTGGATCCAAAAACTGGATTAAAAGTAACTTTTGAGGCGATAAGATTTTCGGATTATCCCGCACTGGAATGGGTACTATATTTTGAAAACACAGGTTCTGCGGACACACCCATCATCCAGAACATTCAATCCCTCGATCTGACATTCGGATCACCTATCAGCAACAATACGCCCTATAAACTGCACAAAACTAACGGAGCGCCTTCCAATCCCACAGATTTTCAGGTTAGCACTGTTGTATTAGACAGTAAACATTCAGAAATCATGGGCGGAGGAGGCGGTCGCTCATCAAACAAAGATTTTCCGTTTTACAAGATCGAAACAGGCGAGGGTTCTTACATCATCGCTGTTGGATGGTCAGGACAATGGAGTTCTGCGCTAGAATGTTCCGATAACAGGCGTCTGCACGTTACAGCAGGTCTGGAGAAAACGCATTTTCTGCTACATCCGGGTGAAAAGGTGCGCTCACCGAGAATGTTAGTTATGTATCGTGAAGGCGACACAATCGAAAGCAACGCTCAATTCCGTCAACTGATATACAAACATTATACAGCAGTTCGTGATGACAAAAAGATACAGCCGATATTATTCTGCAATACGTGCTTTACTCGTGGTGGTGGCTGGCTGAACGAGTGCAATGCGGAGAACCAGATTTCGCTGATTAAGGCTTACGCATCGCTTGGCTTAGAGGCATTGATCACAGATGCAGGTTGGTTTGAAGGCGGTTGGCCTGCAGGTGCTGGAAACTGGAATCCACGAAAGGACGCATATCCAGACGGTATGGGTCCCGTTGCGTTATCAGCCAAAGAACATGGCATGGTTTACGGTCTATGGTTCGAGCCTGAACGAGTGGTTGCAGGGACGTGGCTACACAAAAACCATTCTGAATGGCTACTCTCCAGCACAGATAAACCACAGGATACTTATTTGTTGAATTTTGCTCTGCCAGAGGTACGTGACTATATGTTCAACGTAGTCAAGGGATTTATGGAACTGCCCGGATTCAGGTTTTATCGTCAGGATTTCAATATGGACCCGCTTTCTTATTGGCTTCACAGTGACGCACCTGACCGTCAGGGAATTTCAGAGATGAAGTACATAGAAGGTCTTTACGCATACTGGGATAAAATCGCCCAAACGTGGACTGATAGTATACGTGAGGAATGTGCAAGCGGTGGACGAAGAATTGATCTCGAAACAGTAAAGCGTATGCACATACACCAAAAAACTGACTATTGGTTTGACAATGACGTTGATCAGGCGAGTTTATGGGGACTAAGCCAGTACCTGCCGAATAACGTTTTTGTGGCGCATCTCAACCGCATGGATGATTACTCCTTTCATTCGGTTATGGCTTCATCACTGTGTATGGGCTGGATCACCGATGCGCCGGACTTTGACGTAAAACTCGGTAAAAAGCTTCTCGATCAATATCTAAAAGTACGTCACCTTCTTATCGGATCATGGTATCCGCTATTGCCATATTCGAGAGAAGATTCAGCGTGGATGTCGTCACAATATCACCGTTCTGACTTGCAGGAAGGCATGATACTCGTTTTTCGTCATGCCAAAAGCCCTTATCGAACCGCTGATCTTGCTTTGCGTGGTCTGGATGCGGATTCAGAATACGTAATTACTTATGCCAGCACAAATCAAGAAGTAGTTATGAAAGGCTCAGAAATGATGAAAAGCCTCACTGTTACCATCCCTGAGAAACACCGATCTGAGCTAATAATTTATAATAAAAAGTAAACTTGCATATAACACATATACCCCCTGATAAAAAATTCTCAAAAAATTAGCAAAATATGACCTGATCTTTCGTCTATGTTGATGAAAGATGATGTGGAAAATGGAACTTATATTCAGAGCAATGAAGGGCGATCACGAAGCCTTTGGGTCATTAGTCGAAATGTACCGTGGTCAACATTAAACGATATGGAGACCGGTATTGATAAAGCATTGAAGCCATTCTGGACTGATGTAAAACGAGTATGGTCTCTTCTCGGTAACACATGGTTGACACGAGCAATTATCATATTCTTACAAAAGAGAATAGATCAACTTTTTTTGCTCAATCCGTCAGACTGTCAATTACATACAGGTTACGGTTAAGTATCATTTCTAACTAAAATAGGTATGAGATCTTCGGATATTCTCAATCTCATACTTGCTCGAATTTTTATTGTCTTCAGATTTATCCTTAATTGAGCTTTTCGTTTCAAATTCAAATTTTTCTTTATAGTAATCGGAGCTTATGGCGGTACTGATTTTCCACTCTGGAGTGACTCTATCGGCAGAAAAAGAACCATATAAACTATAATAACTCGTTGATTCTTCACCACCAAACACGCTATTAGCATTGATATTGAACACCCAACTATCCCATTTGTCAATCACATCCGTTGGCGCATCTCTTTTATTTTGCATAGTTTTTTTTTGGTAAAAAATGTCAATGTCTTTAAACGAAGGGGTTTTTACGACATAAGGTATTAGACCTGCTTTTAATACTTTTATGATGCCGCTACGAATAACTTCCTCCGTATCATCTTGCTTAGAAACATATATTAATGTGGCATTTTGTCCGTTGAATTCCTCTTGTCCAATGAAGAATAGAGAATATTCCTTTCCACCACTTCCTGTGAGTTGGGTGGTCATCATAATGTGAATTTGTGCCTGTTTTCGATCTCGAACATAATCTATAAAAGGTATTTCACGCTTGATATGCTCATTATCTATTTCTGAAATGTCTAAGAAGACTTTGATTGCTTTCTCTTGCGACTTATTGCTGTCTTTCTCTATCTTTTGTGCGTTTTCCGTTTGGATATTGCTTTCTTTTGCTCCATCTTGTGCGTGAATCACACAAGGAGAAGCCAACATAGCAACTAAAGTCAAAATAAGGACAATCGAAGTAAAACAATATTTTCTCATTTCTATTATTCCTTTCTATATTCCATAAAAACAGTAAGTCCTATCCCATTTGTCTGTATCTAAGCTTGTTCCCTCAAATCCTGCAAAGAATTCGGACAGGTATGTATCGGTTTCTTCAGGGAGTGAACCAAGCGCAGACCGGACTTGCCCAAAGTCAATGCGAACAATATTAACTGCGCCTTTTGGCGTATCTTTGTATGCAGTTTGGATTGCGCCGGGAGCAATAATTTTGATCTCATTGATGAGAGAATCGTTGAATGAATCCAATTGGGTTGATAGACTCTTAATTTCTTCCGAGACTGTGCTTGAACTTTCCTTCATTCCAATTGTCAGGCGTTTTTCCTCTTCAGTGAGATTCTTTGGGTCACCAACATTGCGTATCCATTCATCACCCAGTCGTTTGAGTTCACTATTTCTGGAAGCTATTTCCGCTTTTATTCCTTCCATATTCTTTATGATGCCTGTGAATTTGTCGTAAGTTTCATTATACTTCATTTTTGAATCACTTTGGTTTTGCTTATCATGATTTATTGAATCTCCTGTCACCGCATTACGATTTTCATCCATCTCATCCAGCATCCCTATGAAAGCTTTCATTTCCTCCTGTTTATTTTTGAGGGCTATATCCTGTTTGGTAGAATTCTGAGAGACTGATGTGCTTGAAGCATTTCCGGACACACCAGCACTGCCTTGCCCCGTTGTGGTGGCGCTCTGCTCTTTATTCGTTCTGCTTGCATCGAGTTGATTCTTTGTAACCAAGAATCCGACACTCCCCAATATAAGAATGCCAATAATCCCGATGGTAACTTTGGTAGCTGTTCCTGTTTTCATCGCCATGATACCTCCTGAAATAATTTTCTTGGGATTGAGAATATTCGGCAAACCAAATATGACACTTAACATGCCCTTTATATGATCCGCAAGTTGCTTACGGGCGCGGTGAAGCCGATTCATTGATGCTTGTATAGATATGCCGAAACGTTCGCTGATTTCCTTATGGTCTAATCCATCAATACGTGCCTGAACGACTTCCCTGTCTTTGTTCGGCAAAGACCTTATAGCCGGCATGATAGAATCCATCAATTCCTGTCTGATAATCTGCGATTCGGGATCATCCAAAGCTTCCTGATATTCTGCAAAATCTAATGAAACGATCTTGGGATCAGACTTCTGCGTACGATTTTTGCTTTGATTTCGTGTGATCTTTTTAAGCCATGGGAAAAACTTTTCCGGTTCTCGAAGCTGGTTAAACTTTTGGTAGGCAAGGATAAATATTTCCTGCGTGAGTTCTTCAGAATCTTGCGGATTTTTGAGTATAGCAAGACATATAGCGTAGATCTGGGAGTAATATTTTTGGAGAAGCTGACTATATGCCTCCTGCTCCCCGTGTTTAACTTTTTCTACTAATTCTCTGTCAGTTGCCATCAGACGCCTCCTTTTTAGCATATTCTAATAACATAGACAGAAGATCAGGAAAAACCTTTCAAAAAATCTTACTGATAATCGGCAAAACGACCAGAATAACGAATTTATGTGCTATAAATCGCCTTGAATGTATAGAAGCCCAAATTTCTTTATTCAGATTATATCTTAATCTTTTGCCATTTGCCTCGATGAAATCTAATAAAGACTGTTATCCCATAAATTATAATATATATTGTTGCGCCAAACCATGCGCCTATTACTCCGCCATTGAAAACAAATCCCAGTAGATACGCCAATGGCACAAACAAAAACCAAGCATAAATAAGCCCGATTATCATTGTGAATCTTGTATCGCCTGCGCCTCGTAATGCGCCATTTGAACAGATACCGAATCCATCCGAAACCTGAAACAGTCCCGCCATCATCAGTATTTTTGCACCGAGTTCTATAACTTCCGGGTCTTTGCTGATTATAGACATCAACTGCTTAGGAAAGATAAAGAAATTTCCTGCGATTATCAAGGTATAAATAACACCGACTTTTATAGATGTATATCCGCTTTTACGTGCATAATCCATTTCTTTTGCACCGATGAATTGTCCGACAAGGGTTGTCGCCGCTATGGATATTCCTATAAGAGGCATAAACGACGTTGACATCAATGATAATGCGGCGTTTGTTGCGGCAAGCTGTGTATTACCCATTTTTGCAATGAATGCAGCAAAAAGGCTAAAGCTTGCTGTATCCAAAAAGAATTGAACACCCATAGGTATTCCGATTCTTATTATTCTGCGCACAAAATTAAAATTAGGCTTATAAAATACCTTTGTGCCGTATTTAACATTATATTTTTTTGATAAAGCGAAAATTAAGTATAAAATCGTGCTAAGGAATGTTGCAAGCAATGTAGCTAGAGCGGCTCCCTTAACCTCTAGTCTTGGAAACCCGAATTTGCCAAATATTAGCACGTAGTTTCCTATGACGTTGAAGATGTTAGCAACAATACCGATATACATAGGAGGCTTTGTGTTTCCTATTCCACGAAAGAACCCGGCGATAGTAAAATTGATAAAAACGCCTATCCCGGAATATATTATAATCTTCATATATTCAGACCCATAAGTCTCAACTTCGGGAGAGGCACCGATCAGTTTTAGCAAATAACTGCTAATCGGCGAAAGTGGAAGCACTATTATATACGAAAATATAGCAATATAGATATAATGCCACATTTTTTCGCCTATTTTGCTATATTCCTTTGCCCCATAATCTTGAGATATGAAGGTGTTTGCACTGCTTATAAGCCCGTTAAAAAAAGAAAAGAACGTCCAAATTATTATACCGCCAAGACCGACAGCACCGAGTTGGGCAGTTCCCAGTCCGCCGACCATTATCGTATCTACCAATCCCATCAATGTCTGAGAAAGCATGGTTATTACAACAGGATAGGCAAGAACCAACAATTGGCGATAACCACCGGGTGGATATTTATGCAAGGCGTCATCTTGAACGTCGAGTTCTGGATTTTCCATTTTCAGCCTTCCCATAGACATTTTGAGGCAAATAAAATAAACAACAGATAAAGAAATATAAAAGAAAACGGGTTTTTATTCAAGGATAGATTTTCTCGGTAAGATTATTGGCATAAGAATTTAGTAGGCATATAAGCTTATGGGCATATATGCCTATAATCCCACAATCCTATAGTGTATGTTCAGTGCGGGCAATGATCTCATCCTGAAGGTCGCCCCAGAGTGAAATGAACGGCGCACTATACCCAGAGACCCGAACCATAAGACTACCGTATTTTTCTGGATGTTGTTTTGCATCGAGTAGCATCTCACGGTTGTAAAAATTGAACTGAATCTGCTGTCCGCCTGACGTGAAATGTCCACGTATAAGAGCCGAAACAGTTTCTATTCCATCCTCGTCATCAAGCAGTTTTGGATCTATCTTTACATTCAAAGTAGTCGCAGTCGGTAGAAGCTTATGCGGGAGTTTTGCCACTGAATTCAGCATCGCAGTAATGCCCTGACGGTCACGACCTTGAGCCGCTCCGATGCTGTCTGCCAGAGTTGTTCCAGATTTTCTTCCATCAGGAGTTGCGCCTGTTACACGACCGAATTCAACGTGCATATTCTCTCCCCCGGCTGTCGTGCCAAGAATATATTCTCCGCCACGAAACGGAGTTCGACGTTTCATTATGCCAGATAGCGTCTCGATGACCTGCTTTGCCACTTCATCAGTTTCATCATTGTTATTCCCGAAGTGTGGATATTGATTGATGATCTGTATCCGTAGCTGTTCGTGACCTTCCCAATCCGAAGCCAGTACGTCTGCTAGTTGCTGAAGGCTTAGAATGTTGTCCTCAAAGACCATTTTGCGTATAGCAATGATTGAATCTACGAGATTTGCAGTACCGATAATATCCCAATTACAGAAATTATAACGGGCTCCGCCTTGAGTGTATCCTTTTGCATTTTCGATACAGTCCCGTGTTACCAATGACGCCTGAAGATAACCGCCTATTTGTTCCGCAAAATGCCGATCACGTGCCATTGACGCCTCATGAGTTGCTTCTGCCACAGATTCCATAACGTCAATAATGTGTTTCCAGAAACTGTCATAGCTATCTATTGCAGACAAATCAAACCCATTATTCATTGATGGCTCAAGACCTAATGCGATACGGATGATCTTTGACATATTGATGAATCCCTCGACAGAACCCATCTGCGCCATACCAGTAATGATCACTTCGTGACAGCCTGATAACGAAAAATTACGGGCATCTTCAGGGCTAACGCCGATATTGATAAGTGCAGGAACGATCTGCTCATCATTACAAAAATCGGGATTTCCTGTCTTTGCACGCAAAACTTGAACTGCCTTTTCCAGCACATCTGACGGTGTATTGTGATTCCAGCGTAATCCGACTTGTGGACGAAGCAGTTTCAGGTCCTCGACTACTTCAAGGCATAATTTCGTGACTTCATTACTTGCATCGCTCCCATCAGGCTTTACTCCGCCTAATGTTAGATGATTTATAGCACTGACTCCACTATGCACGCCAACGTATTCAAAATATTTAATCCAGAGGCAACTTAAAAGCTCTTTAGCAAATTCTCGTGTGATATTACCTTTCTGTATGTCATCTTTGTAATAAGGATAAAGATACTGATCTACTCTACCGGGTGCGTCTGGTACAAAAAAGAATGAGAACCATGCACACTGGCATGCCTCCCAGAAATTTGTTGGATGATTTGCAGGAACTTGTCGGCAGTTTTTGGATATATTTTCTAGTTCCGCTTTCCGTTCAGGATTTGATTCTTGGCGTGATAATTCAATTGCATAATCTGCATAGCGATCACTAAGGTCTATGTAAGCCTCTGCAATAATTTTAAGTGCTACCAGAAAATTTTTCTTTTCTTCATAATTGGATTCTGTTACATCAAGTCTTGTAATTTTGTTATCTATCTGTTCACATAGACCGCAGAATCCGACTGAAAATACCATATCGTAATCAAGAGTCTGGTGATTACCTGCCCAGGAGAGTAGCCCTTCTTTGAATAGTTGATTTACGTGATCAGGGATTTGCCACCAGTTATTGCCAGACCATCCCTGTCTTCCGAATATTGATGGCTGAATCTCATCCTCCACCTGTGATCGGGGAGTATCACCTACAATAAGTTCATGATCATTGATGACAAGAGTTTGACCCCGATAGCAACTTGCAATAGCTTTTGCTTCACGGATAACTGATGGTTCCCCTTCAGTTTGCTCCATAGATTCTTTACGAAGTCCACTGACAAGGGGATCGGATTGGTGAAAGCTTCTAAAGGCACGTTTTCGCATAACAGCAATTCTGTCATTCATAGCAAACCTCCGGGTAACGCATAACACAAGTGAATTTATAAAACATAACTAGAAGTAAGAATGATCGTCCTATTCTGAAAATCTCTTAAATCTATATATACAACTTTTTCACTTATAGAAATAAAAAGAAGTTAAACACGGAGACACAGAGGCACGGAGAGAACTTAGAAAGGATGAAAGATGAAACTATAATAAATTAAGAATTAGAAATTAAGAATTATGAATACGGAATTCTTTCTTAATTCTTACTTCCTCTGTGTCTCCGTGTTTTTTCATGAATTATGACTATTCCCCAGCTAACTGAAAAACTCGTAATATATACATGATAACACAAAAGACCCTTAAAAGCAATAATTCATAAATTTTTCTGTAATTCGGAAAGGTAATCTACACCAAACACTATGTTTTCTATCATATTTTCAAAAAAGTCAAAATATAACCAAAATATTACAATAAAAACGAAACTATTGAACCTTATGTGAAACAAAAACCAT
>Ga0247842_10004933_pt1 | contig 16216 bp, 21 predicted proteins | sample LaCruzMarch2015__3_FD_192411 | JGI IMG/M metagenome (GOLD analysis project Ga0247842, IMG submission 192411) | Freshwater microbial communities from meromictic Lake La Cruz, Castile-La Mancha, Spain - LaCruzMarch2015_19m | ecosystem: Environmental > Aquatic > Freshwater > Lake | place: Spain...
CTCCCTCCTGGACTTCCAGCATCTTCACCGGCATGACGAACATGCAGGCCCCGAGTTTCGCCAGGCTGGCCTCGATGTCGTTTTCGATGCTCTTCTCCTTGCGCTCGATGAACTCCACACCGGCCGGAATGCCCGCCGCGCGGCTGAGCAGATCCAGAATGGCGACGGGGATTTTTGAGGTGGAGGTCATGGAAGAAAAGGATGAAGCGTGAAGGATGAATGAGGCTATTCCGCAGGAGCTGGCGGTGGCGTGATGGTCAGCGTGCCGTCCGGGTTGACCGTCAGCGAAGGGACTTTGGCTGCAAGCGCATCGAGTTCGACGACGCTGTTCTCGTCGCCACTGGCTACGAGCAACGCGCGGGTCGTTGCCAGGAAATGCGAGTAAAGCGCATAAAGCTCGCCGCCCTTCGTGCCCAGTGCAGCGGCGGTCTCCACATTGGTCTGGTAATCCGATGACCAGAGGTCCGTGATCGAGTGGCGGAGGCCACCGAGAATCGATGTGCGGAGGCCCTGCGCGTTTTCCGCTGCCCGGACCGCGCGCGCCTGGGCGGGAGGCAGCGGCGGCGCGGTGAGCAGCGACTCTGCGTTTGCGGTGAGGGTGAACGCGGCCACGAGGACCGCCACAAGTGCGAGGTTGGTTTTCATAAAATTATTGCGCGGCGTATGGGGCGAAGAAGGCCGACATGACGGCTCCTTTGGCATAGGGGGCAGTCGTCCCGAGGCCAAGTTGACCTGCGGTGATATTGCTGGAAAAATCAATCGCGGCCCCTCCAGATGTGAGCGAGAGTTGGAAGGTTGATCCGGAAACGTTGACGACATAATACGAGGTTCCTGTCGCCAGCCCGGTCCCGCCAGTGATTGACCAAAACCGGACAATGTTTCCGTTCTCCAGTGTGAAGGGAAGCCCGGTGGCAGTCAGCACATCCGTTCCAGCATCGCCGGTGATCCCATAAGACCAAAGGCCCAGAGAAGCAAAAGACAGTTTAATCAGGAAGTTAGCTGAACCAGAAGAGGGGACAGATATTGTTTTGACTGCGGTCGGCGCAATTTCCGTTGCGTTCTCGCTATAGTATAGCTTCGCCGTGCCCGCTCCATTGGATACAATCAATACGTTTCGGATGACCTGAGTGTCCGTAGTCGCCGCAATCCCACTGATTGCAGACGAGTATGTCGGAAGAGCAGGGATTGTTGCTGTTGTGATGTTGGAGCCAAGGTTGAGGGCCGCTCCTCCGAGCGAGGCGGCAAGTTGAAATGTCGAGCCGGAGACACCAACCACGAAATAGCTGGTCCCTACCGCGAGTCCGCTTCCTCCGGCGAGAGCCGTAAACCGGATGATGTCGCCATTTACAAAAGGATGCCCGTTCGCTGTGATAATATCTGTGGAGTCGTCTCCCGACGCCGCATAGGTTACTCCGCTGTGCGCCCACATTTTTAAGGCGCCCGCTTCCATGCAGATCCCCGTGCCGTGCAATGTGGGCCAGCCATTTGTCCATTGGCCGCTAACCCCGAAAAATGTTCGGGCGGGCGTTCCTGCCTCGATCCTTGAGGCGCCTAGGCGCAGTCCAATGGAAAAAGGGAAACTCCATTCTCCTCCTGATCCTGACAGAGTGTTAATAAATCCACCTCCGAGATCCCATTGAGCCCAGGACGTCGCGTCGAGCGCGGTCAGGACGGTGTTATAGTTAGCCCCGTTATCGGACCATGTCGTGATGGCGTTGTTGATAGCAGTTGTTGACCCTGTTCCCCCACGCGTTCCATTCACTCTGGGGAACTGAAATATCTGCAAACGAACCTGATTCGCCAGCCGTTGCCATTTATGTTGCGCCGAGGTCATCAGCACATTTGCCGAAATGTTCGCGGGCGTGTTGTTCGGAGCAGACGGCAGGCCGTTAACTGTGACCGGGTCTCCGACCGCATCGCCAAGTGTGACGGCCCCGGTAAAGGATTTGTCTCCGGATATCGTGTCCGGGATGGCATTGGCGTAACCCGACTCGACGGCATATGAAGACGCGATCGAATATCCGGCTTCGCTGGCATAGGCAGCGCTTTGATCCCCCGACACCAGGTCATCCGCCGTCTGCCCCTGAGCGGCCGTGGCGAAGTCTGCTGTTGAGTTGGTTGCGGCGCTGCCGAGCCCAAGCGCCGAGGCGATGCCCGCCGCGTTCGTCGTCCAGAAGTTCGCGGGCTTGGAGACCACGCCGTTCGTGTCGAGGGTCAGCGACTTGGTGACCGCGTTCGTCTGACCGCCTGCAGGCATGGTGGATGCCAGGAATGCGAGCGAGCCGATGGCCGTGGCGACAAGAGTGAGCGCGGCGATCCGGCCGCTTTGCGAGATGAGTTTTCCGATTTTCATAGAGGCGTAAATGTGAGTTCCCCGGCATTGAAGGTGACGAGACGCCAGGTGTTTGTGGCGGTGTCCTTGACCTCCAGCCCGCCGGTCGAGATTCGGACTGCCCCGCTCGCCTCGCCGATCAGCGGATACCGCGCATCGCTCTGGGCTTCCGTGAGGTAAATCGGGCCGCCCTCGCTGGCGGCCGGGCCGGTGATGATCGGCGGCTGGACGGTGACGGGGAAATTCGGGAATGGCTGGCGCTCGGCACCTGCGGCGGTCACGACGATTTCGCAGTCGAGCGTCTGGGCCTGCTTGCCTACCAGGGCCGCGACGAGCCGCGTGTCGTTCGCATCGAGGATCCCGGTGTAAACCGTCTGGCTCTGCGAGGCGAACGCGCCGAGGTAGGCGAGCACCGCAGGCGTGCTGCTCTGCGCGCTGAGCGCCAGCTCGACGACAGGGGTTGTGCCGGGATTCGCGGAAAACGTGACCACTACCGGCACGCCGCCCCCCGCCTTGATCGCCGTGGCTTGCGAGAGCTTCGCCACGCCGGTTTCGAGATTGATGGAGATGTTTAACATAATGTGGAATGCGGAATGCGGAATGCGGAATTGGGCCGCACGGCGGCCGAGTGCCGCGCTACGCGCGGGTGACTTCCATTCAAAATTCCTAATTCAAAATTCATAATTTACCTTGTTGCCCGCACCGCGCCGAGATAGGCCATCGCGCCATCGGTGGCCGCCTTCTGGAACTCCGCGTCACTCGGCAGAAGCGAGCGGTCTTGTTTTTGTGTCACTGATTTGCAGAGTGCGTAGAGCGGGGTGAGCACCCCGCCGATTGTCGCCGCGATGATGTTCTTTCCCTTCGGGATGAAGAGCGAGAGACGGTCCCAGAGTTCGCCAGCCCGGTGGCCGTATGCGAGCGCGTGGATCGGAATCGCCAGCGCCTTCGCCGTGCGCGGGACAATCGTGACGTTCTGGAACGCGCGGAGGAATCCGGGATGGCTGATCGTGAGCGTCGCGCCGGCCGGGCCGGAGCTGAGCGCCGACGAGGCGGACACCTGCTCGGAGGCCTGCGCAAGGAAGTTCTTTGGTGCCGCGCCCAGCTTGTTCGCCGTCGTGTGCCTGGTCGCCGCGATCTTCGCGACGTGGTCGGCGGTGATCCGCTGCAGCTCGGTGCCAGCCGCCTGGTGCAGCGCTGTCAGTCCCGCCACCGTGAAAGTCCGCATAATGCTTTGCAGCTTCGGACTCACGCCATCGGAGATCGTGATGCGAAGATTCATGCCGCCATCCTCCTCGCGTTGTAATCCGAGATCTCCCGATCCAATTCATTCCGCAGATCCGGCGAGAGCCGGTCGAAAACGTCATTGATCTCCTTCGCTCCAGGCGCGAGCTGCCCCACCATCTCGGCAGGCGTCTCGTCGGTTGCAATGAGCCCCAGATCGAGACACCGCGCGCGGTCCACGGCCTTCCATGCCATGCCCGTGTTAAACGCGAATGGCGGGAACGGATTCGAGAGCGTGTCCGTGTAGCCGCCCGCGCCATCACCCAACGCCTGCCAGATCGACGAGTCCTTGCGGGCGATCATTTCCGATTTTTCATTTCCGCTTTCCGCTTTCAAAACGCCCTCCCAGCCGACCGACTCCCCCGCGTCGCGCCAGCGCGCCTGCCAGCCGGCGGTGTGGCTCTCCGGCGTGCCGCGCGGCACGTTACGGAGGTAAAGCCGCACGAGTTCCCAGGCCGGGTAGGCATAGAGCGCGTAGGGCGTGTTCCCCTCGACCATGCGCCCGTAGTTCGCCGCGATCCGCATGTTCGTCTCCAGCACGAGGTTCAGCCGCGCCTCGCTGGAGAGATCCTGGAGCGAACCGCGCTCCGCCGGCGGGATCTGGGCCATGTCGGACGGGAAGCCTACCTCGGGATCATATCCGAGCTGCTTGAGCTTCTTGAAAAGGCGATACCTGCCCTCCGACATGCTGAACTTCCCGGAGAGCATCCCGTCCACAGTCTTGGCAATCTCGTCCAGGTATTCCGCATTCGTGGTCCGCGCGGAAATGATGGAGCGCATATGTAACTCCCGGGAAAACCCCAAAATATCCGCGCTCGATAGGTCGGTCGGGAAAACCTCGCGGCTCCTCCACTGCTTGAGCGCCTCGGTGACGGTGTCGGTGTTCACAGCGCCTCCTCCGGTCCTGCGTTGAGTCCCGCGAGGAACGACTTCCCGAGCTGGTGCGCCAGCAGATCCGCCAGGGCGGGCTCGCGGTTCACGTCTGCCAGCAAATGCGGCAGCATCGCCCGCAGTCCGCGCAGCGCCTCGATGTCGCCCGCCTCCAGTGCGGAGACCACCGCCCCGCACACCGGGCGCATGTCGCGGTGGAAGGCCTCTTTGAGATCCGACCGATCCGTCCGATCTGCCGAGATAATCGCCCGCAAGACCATGCGTGCCCGGTGTGGCGGCATGTCGGCGGCAGCGCGTAGCAGAGAAGATTGCGCGGCACGGATGCCGCACTGAGCACGCAGGATGCGTGCGCTCCCATTCCGCAATCCGCAATCCGCATTCCACATTCTCATGCCTCGTCCTCCGGGGCGTCGGGGTTGGCGTATTTCCCAGGGGTCAGCGGACGCTGCACACCAGGGCGGGGCACGGGATGCGTGCGCGGCAGGATCTTGTTCTCGCTGTTCCAGCTTCCGATGTTCTGCGGCACCGGGCTGTCTGCCAACAGGTCATCGGGTGCTTCCACCAGCACCTTGCGATCCGCGATCCGCAGCAGGTCGCTGTTGTCGCTCTTGCGCGTCTCCCGCTGGTCCTCGGAGAGAGGCATGCGGATCCGCTCCATGAGCGCGAAGATCGCAACGCGGACTGCCACGCCTTTCAGCGAGGCCGGCACCTTGGTTGCGTCGCTGTCGAGCGGGTTGCCGCTCGCCACCGCGCGGCGGATCCGCGCGATGGCATTGGCGATTTCTTCCGTGACTGGATCCACCCCGCCGGTCGAGGCGGTCCGCGCCTTGTCCACGATGAACCCGAGGCCCGAGGCCTTCAAGTCGTCTGCGGTGATGGTGGTCCAGTTCATGGGAGTCTTAGATCGGTCGGATCTGGCTGATCAGTCGGATCGGTCGGATCTTAATTCTTTAAGCCTCCGACGAGCGCCCGCAGGAACTCCGCGCGCTCGACGATCGCCGGCCGGCGCGCCTCGTTGTAGGGCCAGCCCTGGCCGCCGGGGCCGTGCGCTTCCTCGCGCTCGGCCTTGGCGAGTTCCCCCGCCAGCCACGCGCGCCCTTGGGCGGACGCGAGCGGATCGGCGGCTTGTTTCTGTTTCGGTGCGGCCATGGTTTTTACCGGTAGCCGACCGTGAGGGCCGGCGCGTTGGTGCCGGCGGTGACAACCGACAGCCCGGAAGGCAGCCGCAGGTTGTAAGGCAGCGCCACCGGTCCGGAAGCTCCGCTGACCACGCTGACGGTATTTGTGCCGGTCTTGAGCGTGATCGTGGAAGCGGCAGCCCCGGCGGCATTGATGACAAGCCGGTCGAGGATCACGCTGTTCGTGCTCACGCTGTTGGTCACGGCGGCGTTCGTGCCCGATGCCGCGATATACAGGAAGCCGTTTTCAGCCGCCAGCTTTGTGACCGCCACCGCCTGCTTGTTGCGGATGACGAGGTCGCTGTCCCCGGTCTGCGGGACGGTGGTATAGGTGAGGTCCGCCGCGAAGAGGACCGCGCTGATGGAGAGCACCGCGAAGATGCCCGTGATGATTTTTGATTTCATTAGATTTGATTTTTTGAGGTTGTGGAGTTGCCCCGGCGGCGTGTGGCCGCCGGGGCGTGCTCCGGGTTGATTATTGCGAGGTGAGGACCAAGCCCGCGCGGCGCTCGCCGACTGCGGCACCGAGCATGACTTCGGGACGCCACTCGGCGTAGTTCTCGCGGAGCGAGACATATTGCACGAGCAGCACGCTGATGCCGCCCGGCGTGGTGACCGTGGTCACGCTTCCGGGGACCATCGCACCCACTGCGGACGAGAAGTCCTGCGGCAGGCGCGACTTGAGGATAAGGCTGGCCTTGTGGCCGGCGAATCCCACGCGGGCGCTGGTGCTCGGGAACCACGGGGCTTCGAGCGGGTTGAACCCCTGGAGCTTCGGCAGGATCCCGTCGGTGATCACCTCCGGCTTGCGGGTGGCCGCAAAGAAGGAGTTGAACGTCGGGTCTTGCGCGAGCCGCTGGTGGTAGCTGGCATTGAGCAGCGCGAACCGCTCCTGCGAGGGAACCTCATTCACGTCGAACGCGGCTTTGATGCTGCCGAGGCTCGCCATGTTGAAGTCGGCCAGTGCCTGAGCAAACGTCGCGTAGGTCGTCGGCACCTTGCCGCCTCCCAGCGTGAACGTGAGCCCGCTGTTCGTGGCCGTCGCCGCCTGGGTCAGAACGGCGTTCGTGCCGTCCGTGACCGAGCGCACATACGTGTTGGCCGGAATCCCGGTGCCGCTGATCGCCTGGCCGGGATACATCGCGGCCGTGCTGGTCGCGGTGATCGCGGTCAAGCCACTGGTGGTCGCCCCGGCCGAGGCCGTGGTGCCAGCGTAAGCGTTGAAGTTCGCTGCCGTCATGAGCGCGGTCAGCTTGTTCACCGCGTAACCGCCCAGGGCGTAGAGCGCCATCGGGGCGGTCTCGCCGAAGAGGTTGCGCAGCGTCTTGGCCAGAGTCTGCACTCCGAACACGATCGGCACACCGATGTGCTCGTCGAGCGTCACCGAGACATCCACGCTCTGCGCGGGGCTCGCCGTGTTCCAGCCCAACGGGCGTCCGGCGCTGTCGGCGGTCGCGTTGTAGGTCTGCACGGCAGGCTTCAGGATGATGCGGGTCGACTCCGTCTGGCCGAAGAGGCCGGGCGAGTCCGAGTAGTCGCTGGTGATCGCGCTCAGGAGCGGATACTCATACTGGAGCAACGGCAGGGCGCGCTGGAGGACGAGAGTCCCCGCAAGCAAGCCGACCTGCGCGTCGGTCACGTCGGCGGCCTTGATCGCCTCCTCCATCGTGATCCCGGCAAGCGTGTCGTTCTTGTCGATGTCCTTCGCGAAGATCGAAGCGGCCTCGCGAGCGAGACGGCCTTTCTCCTTCGCGGTCTCGGGCGAGAGCTTCACCTCCGCGTTCTTCGCGCACACGGCGGCAAACGCCTTGAGCGTCGCGTTGGGTGCCTCGGCGATGATCTGCACGCCGCTGGGGGTCATGCGCCCGGAGAGCGCCTGTCCCTGCATTGCGTCAATCACGCTGATGAACGAGGGGTCGTCGGTCGCCTTCGCGACCAGCGCGCCCTGCGCCTTGTCGTCCTTCGCGGCAATCGCGTGACGCTCGACCGCGCGCTTCACGGCGGCCTCGGCATCGGACTTGTTGCGTGCGGCGATCGCATCGCCCTGGGATTTGTTCTTCGCCACGATCTGCGCGTTTTCGAGCGTCAGTGCGGCGACCTTGAGTTCGCTCTCCTTCGCCGCAATCTGCGCGGTGACGAGGGCGTCGTTTTCGTTCTTCACCTTGAGCGCAGTCTGCTGCGTCTTGAGGGCGTCGAGTTCGATTTGAAGCTCCGTGTTTTTGGCCTGGAGCGCTGCCAGTTGTTCTTCTGTCATATTATGGTTTTTATTGGTTGAGATGGATTGCGCTCCATCGGCGTTTTTCGCCCACAGGGGCAAAATGGTGTGAAAGGCGGGGTCGTTGACGAGCCCGCCCATGTTCGGCTTGGCGAACTCGCGGCAGACGATCCGGGCGGGATTCCCCCGCTTGTTGTCCACATGGAAGACCGGGGAGAACTGCCGCCATTCCTTCCCCTCCACGCCGGACCGCCCGCTCGCCGTCCACTCGCCACGGCAGTAGATCCCCGGCTCGGGGGCCTCGCTGAAAAAGAACTCCGCCGGCCAGAACGAGGCCGGGCCGTCCTCGTGGTTGAAATCGAAAAACGGACGCTTGTTCCGCGCCTTGAGCGCCGAGCACTGGCGGTTGAGCTCCGCCGCCCCGGTGCCGTCCACCAGCACCTTGATTGGCTGCCCGATCCCGCCATCAATCGGCGTGATCGCCTGCAACCCGCCGGGCATATACATCATCTCGCCAGTGGCGGTCGGGGCGAGCTGCACGGCGGCCCGGCAGAGAATGGAAGTTTCTTCGTTCATATCTTGTTGACCTCCGGAGATTGCGGGCGTAGTTTTGGCTTGCCGGTTGGAAGCGTGTCGGAAGGCACGCCAGCACCCTGAAGGTGTTTCGCCGAGAGGCGATCTACACGCAGGACTGGAGACTCAGCGCCCTCCCCACCGGCTTTCTTTATTTTTGTGGCAAGCTGCCCCTCGTCGAGAGTGTATGCGGACCGCACACGGTATTTCCCGCCCCGCTCTTCGATTTCAAGAATCGAGGCTTTGTCACCGGCATCCGCTTGATGAACGATTAGTCGGTGGTCAGCTTCTGCTCCTGGCAAAATATAATCCGGTTCAGCCATCACCTTTTCGACATGCACCCTGACTTCCTCGGCGGTCTTGAATTGCTCCGGGTGTTTTCCGCGCAGCGCCTCATAATCGGCAAACACGTTTCCGGGCTTGATGCCGATTAAAGAAAAAACTTGGTGGTGCGTTGGCACTTGGGTTTCGCGAAGAACGCCGCCGCCCCCGCCCGTCTCCGCGCTGGCGAATCTCCCATCGGTATGGCTGTGCCAGGGATTGCCGCCCCCCGCCGCAATCGCCCCCGAGAGCTTTTTCAGCTCGCTGGCGAAAACCGCATCGTCCTCGATGGCAACCAGCCGCCGCAAGTCGCGCGCGTCGATTTCCCGATCCGTCCCATCATTTTCCGCTTTCCGCTTTCCGCTTTCCGCTTTTTCTTCCGCCCCCCCGATCGTCTCTTCATCATCGCGCGGTGCTGGCAGACCGTATTTTTTGCGGAGGAAGCTCTTGGGGATTTCCAGTCCAGCGGCGGCGAGGACCTTGTCGCGCTGCGCCTCGTCGAGGCCGCCCTCTTCGTCTTCGAGCAGCCGCGCCACCGGAGCTTCGTCGGCGTCGCCGTAGTTGAGCGTGAGGATCGAGGGGATGAGCTGGGAGTTGAGGATCGCGCAGGCATACTTTGCCGCCGCGTTGATCCGGCGGGCCTTCACGTCGCTCTCCACCGAGCCGAAGGCCTTGCCGCCGCCCTTGCTGGCGTCCTGGCTGCCGCTCATGGTCTGGCCGAGGATGAGGAGCCGGGCGTAGCGGTCGGCCCGGTCGAGCAGCTCGCCCTGGGGGCTGTGGTCGCCGCCCTCCTTCGTCGCCTCCTTGAGCTCAAGCGTGGTCCCCGCCGGGAACGCCGCCCAGCCCGCGCTGCCCATGTTTTGCAGCATGTTGCAGATCGCATCCACCGTGGCCTGCGGCGCGTGGGCTTCGTAGTTCGCCCACCGAAAGGGCAGGCCGAAAACCTGCGCGAGGTTGAGCAGCCAGTCGGCGGAGAAGTTCGCCGCGCACCACCACCACGCGAGCGGCCGCAGCAGCGAGCCCCCGAGCGCCGTTCCGCTCTTCGCCTTGTGGATCCCGATCAAAAATTTGTGAGGGGGGAACGCGCCCACCGCCGCCGGCTGTGGCTGGAGGGATGTCCCCGCGAGGTTGAGCGGCTGCATCTGCCCGGCGGCATCCACCCGCAGGCCGAGCCTCCCGTTGATGTCAAAAGCGAAGCAGACCGGATGCACCCAGAACGTCGCGCGTGGCGCGATGAACTGCCCATGCACGCCGGATCTCGCCGTCTGCCAGTCAATCTCCAGGCAAGTGACGCCGCGAAACCAGCCGTCCAGGATGTCTTTGAGCGTGCCGTCGAGATCGTTCTCGTCGGCGCAGGCCTCGGGCTGCATCCGGCGCAACGCGGCGCTGGCCAGCTTGCAGCGTTCCTGCGCGCCCGGCGTGGCGTCCTCATCTTCCTCGGCGAATGCCTCGAAGATCATCTTGCGCTCCAGCACCCCGTCGGTGAGCTCCTGCGAACACGCCGCCAGCTCCGGCCAGGAGTCGAGCATGAGGTCGAAAAGCTCCCACTGCTGCACATGGTTCCCGGCCAGCGCACCGCGCAGCACCGCCTCGATATATTGCGGCGTGATCGCCGCCACCGAGGGCAGCAGCCAGCGGAAGGCCGCCTGCGGACGCAGCAGCCTCGCAAGCGAACCGTCGCTTTGCGCCGGCGTTCTTTGTTCTCCGTCGCTTTGCGCCGGCGTTCTTTGTTCTTTGTTCTTCGTTCTTTGTTCTCCCAACGAGGAACGAGGAACCAAGAACGAGGAACGGGGTTTCTTCTTCTTCATCCGAGCCTCCGGGGTTGGAATTGCGGGTGGCTCATCCGGTTTCCGCCCATGCGGATCTGCGGCAGGTTTTGCGCCGTGATGGTGCCGCCGTTCGTGCTGGCCGCCTCGATGGCCAGGGCAAAGCTCCAGAAATGGTCGGCGTGTCCGGCCTCGTCGCGCGTGGCCGCGATGCTCACCCGTCCGCCGGGCGTGGTGATGCGCTCGGGTTTGCGCAGGTCGTCGCGCAGCTCGCGGTCGGCCATGTGCTGGATCCGGTGCTCCTCATAGACGGCGAGCAGCTCCATCGCCATCGCCTCGGTCACGCGCACGGTCGGGGCCTTGCGGCCCTCGGCCTGGATGCGCTCGGTAACCGGAACGCTGGTCGCGAAGTGGATGCCCGAAACCCGCGAGGCTCCGTGGTCGCGCTGCGCATACTCGAAAAGCCCGGTGCCAAGGCCGGTCATGTCAATGCACACGCGGCGGAATCGCGGGAGCCCGCACAGTGCATCGAGCTGATTCTGCTGCGCCGGAAGCCGCATGTTTTCCATGCGAAGGATCGCCCGGCAGCGGAAGAGCGGGCCGGTCTTCTCGAAGACGCTCAGCACCGAGATATCGCGGTTGCGCCCCACGTCGAGCCCGCAGTAGAGATCGTCGGCCGCACGGTGGAGTTCGCTGATAATCGTGGCGTTCCACTCCTGCTCGCAGATCACGCCCATCCCAGGCCTCTCGGCGGCCGTGATCAGGTCGCTCGTGAGAAGCGTCATGTTTTCATCCGTGAACGCGCACTCGTAGTTTTGATCGTAGGCCCGCTTGTCGAGCGACCGCGCCCGCGCCTCGGCGGGCGTGATCGGCTGCCGCGTGCGCGGATCGTAAATCTTCACGCCCTGCGCCCATGCCAGGGAACGCGGCACGCGCGAAAGCGGGAACTCCCCGCTCGTGGCCATCTCGTAAAATAGGTTGAACTTCCCGTTCCCGGTCGAGCTGATCCGGCAGAGGAAATCCGCATTCGAGGAAAGGATCGGCTCGGCCGCCTCCCAGATCGCCCGGCTGTTTTCATGAAAGGCAAATTCGTCGAGGATCAGGTCGCCGGAAAATCCGCGCGCCGTGCGCGGGTTCGCCGCGAGGATCTTGATGCGGCTCGTCTGCCCGCCGACCTTGATCCGGATCTCGAACCTCATCGCGTCGTATTCGACCGGGCTGTCCATGAAGCGCGACACGTCGGCCACCTGGTCTCCGTCGAGCGCGACGAATGCCTGGTCGAGCAGCCGCAGCACCTCGGCGCACTTCACGCCGAACTCGCCGCCGTTGTCCTTGCTGTTGCTGAGCACCGTCACCAGACGCCCCGGACGCGTGAGGCAGCGGTCCACCGCCCAAGCCGCCAGCACGAAGCTCTTCCCAATCTGCCGGGACCAGTGCAGAACCTCGATCCCGCTCTCCCGATCCTGGAACACCGGCCCCTGGTATTCGCGAAACGCGATGATGGAAGTCCCCTTCTTAACCTTCAAATCCTTTGCGCCCTTTGCGTGAGGAATCTTCATTTCGGCACGACTCCAAAAAGATGTTTCCTCGCCGCGTTCAGCCGCGCCGGTTCGTCGAGCGCCTTGTCCGCCGCGAGCGCCTTGAGCTGCGGCAGGCACTTGAGCGCCGCCCGCGCCGCGTCGAACTCGAATTTCTCCCTCTCCCGCTCGATCTCGATCGCCTTGCGCTCCTCGACCGTCGCAAATTGCAGCAGCTTGTAATCCTTCTGCCCGAAGCCCGTCGCCGCAAGGAACCGAACCAGAAATTTGTGAGTCTCCTCCCGGCCCGCACCCGGCATCACTTCCTCGAAAATCTCGCGGATGTTCGACACCGTGTCGTTGGCCGCCCGGATCTCCCGCTGCTCCGGATACCACCGCGCAGAAAAGTCCGACAGCCGCGCAGGCGTAAGCCCACGGATGCCATGCCGCGCCTCGATCTGCGCGATCACCTTGGCCTGCGAAAGCTCTTCGAGCTGGCCCATGATGGCCTCGTGCTCCTCCGGCGACAGCGCCTTCAACCGCTGGTATGCCGTTTTCCCGTCCGCGTCGATTCGTGGTTTGCTCATTGGTCATTGGTGCCTGGCCGCGCGGCCTTTGTCGGTGATCGCCCAGCGGGGACCGCGCAGTTCGTTGCGCACTCCGGTGATGAGGCGGGCCTGTTCGCAAAATGTCAGCGCGGCGAGGAACTCGGAGACCATCGCCTCGGGCATCACGCGGTTGTTGACCTGCGCGTGGATCACGGCTTCGTCCGCCGGCTCGTCCCAATCGGAGAGCAGGGACAGAATCACGCGGGCAATCTCTTGTGTGCGTTTCATCCAATCAACCCTTTCGTGTCTTTCAAAATCGCGATGATCTTGGCGGGGATCCCGTCGATCCGAGTGTGCAACGCATTTGCCCGGTCCTCTCCGGCAGCGATGATTTCCACTTTGTCGAGTTCCATTTTCTTTTTGATCGTCCGAACCTCGACTTCCAAATCGGTGACGCGTCTTTGGAGCGGTTTGCAAAACTCCCGGTGAAGTCCCACGGTGAGCGAGCCTTCCGTCATCGACACCTCGAACGGCTGCGGCCCGAGGTCGCGCTTCTGGGCCTTGCCCGTCAGCACCGCCCAGGACGTTACGACGTTGGAAATTAAAACCACAACCCCAAAAGCCATGACGATAAAATCGCCCTGGCTCACGCGGCACCTCCCTTGAGGAATTTTGCGCCGCCGAGGATCCGGTAGCTCACGGGAATCACGCCTTGTTTGCGATGGCCGCCGAGCGCGACAAACGCCGCGATCGTGAGATCGATCCCGTCGTTCGTCCAACGGGCCGGGCCAATGTCGATCAGCGGGACGGTCAGGGAAACCTCTCCGCGCGTCACGATCACATTTGTTCCGCCTGGCTTCGGCATGCCGTTTGGATTGAGTCCAAAGGGGAGCATCGGGATCGGCGAGCCGCCGACCGCTTTGCGCGTGGCAAGGCTCTTCCCCTGGTAGTCCATCGGGAGCGAACATCCGAGCAGGCCGGGATTGCCTTTGGTCAGCACCCCGCTGGCGGTCTCCCCGTTGTCCATCGGATCGTTGTCTCCGCCGAACCATGTGGCGGTGGTATTCTCGACGAGCAGGTCGTCGCCGAGCACAATCACCGAAAACGACCAGCCGGGTTTGGAAATTTTGACGCTCATGCGGCACCTCCGGTGCGTTCTTCGTTCTTCGTTCTTCCAACGAGGAACCAGGCACGAAGAACGCTTTTTCAAAACTTCCCTTTCCAAGTGAAGGTTGTCGCGCCGATGGAGAACGGCCAGCCGATTGAAAGGCTCGGCCACCAGCTATTGCGCGGCTCCGCCGGCGTGGCCTGCGAAATCCGAAATGCCGGGTGCGCGTAGCCGGTGTGCGAGCACGCCGCATCCTCATACCGCTGCACGCGCCAGGCGGCAGCGGCTCGCGACGCAAGGGCCAAAAACAAAATGGATGCGAGGGCGAAGGCTTTCATTTTGAGAAGAGGTGAACGGCTGCCGCAGTGACCGCGCACCAGAAAGCCGCGATGCCGACAAAAACGATGAGCGCCGACCAGTTGATGAAGCCGGAGCGGCGAGAGTCGAGAGTCGAGGGTCGAGAGGCTTTTTTCACCGGGGCCTTCGGGTTGAACGGACCGCCGGGCATCGTGAGCTTGAGGGATTTCCGCGCATCAATGCGCCCGTAGATCGCCAGCGCCGCTCCGCACGTATCAAGTGCCAGAGTCAGCATGTCGGTCAGCTCCGCATCCACGATATCCACCTTCGCGGACCGCAGGATCTGCGAGAGCACCATCACCGCGATGCCGATGATCGTCCGTGACTGCCACCACGGCTTGGCCGGTAGGGATGGCTCGCGCAGTCCGACATCGCGCGCCGCGCTCATTTTGTCTCGCCTTTCAGCCGCACCACGAGCAGCGCGACGTTGACGATGATGGTGACGACGATGCTCGCGATCGCCTTGTAGCGCTCTCCGGCGGGCATCAACGTGACGAGGTAGTCGACCGCATTTTTCAACTTTTCCCAGCCGGAGACGTTTGTCTGGGAATCCGCCGCCTCGACGATGTAGGTCGCTGCCGAATAGATTTCGTTAATGGTCGAGCCGGGGACTTTCGAGACCCAGCCGAGCGCGGTGAGTAGGATTTTTTTCATAATGAATCGCCTTTTGTGACGTTGCGCAGAACCGCGATGTCGATCTCGCGTTCTTCGTTCTTCGTTCCTGGTTCTTCGTTTCCATCCGCAGGGGAAGTCGGCTTCGCGATCACCGCCGTCGGGCTGGCAATGCGGACGATCCGCAAGAACCCGCCACCGTCAAAGCGTGTGACCAGGTCCCCAACTTCGAATATTCGGGGCTTGCTCACCGGGAGTCCCTCCCGGAATGTGAAATGCGAAATGCGGAATGCGGAATAGGAGCGCACGCATCCTGCGTGTCCTGCGCGGCATCTTGCCGCGCAATGTCCGGGTTCGGGGAAACAAAATCAACCGAACGGCAGGCGGAAACGGTGGCGGCCGTCAGGAGGACAACCGCCACCGTCGCCATGAAGCGCACTGCGCGCCGTCCATTTCCCTTCCCCGCAAATCGACAAAAAAACGACCGCGCACCAGCGGCCAACTTGCATCCGACTGCCCGCGAAGCCAAAGGTGCGCGGAAGACTTCTGCCGGAAAAACGGCAGGTAAAATCAATGTGCGGGTCGGATTCATCAGCCGCACGCATCGGACTTTTCTCCCCAGATGGGAAGGGGCGGCTGGACAACCTAGATTGTCCTTCACCCTATTGACAAAAAATCAGAAACCGATTAAACGCGCCCGCCACACGCCCGGGCGAGCCACAGCCCACGGCAAAGCGTCAAGCGGAAAAATGGCTGTAACGAGAAATGTTACAGGCGGCCGATCAATATCCCCGCACGCGATTCGATCGGCGGGGTTCCGGCAACTCAACTCTGCGCGTGCTTGTCCACATCTGCCACGGGGATCCCCTTGGCTTTAAGGATATGGTCTCTCAAGAGAACACCGAAAATCCCCATGATGTCCTCCGCAAGAAGACCCTTCGCGAAGGCTTCGGCCTTGACGGTGTTGATTTCGTTGGCATCCAGCAGCGCCATCATTTTTTCTTTTGCCGCCGACATCGCCGCCACCTGGATGTCGTAGGCGTTCTGCGGCGACGCCTTGTCCACGACCGCCGCAAGCTGGCCGGCGTATTTTTTGAAAATCTCCGCCGCCCCGATGGTCCGGGCGATCTCTTGCCCCGATGCCGTTATCGCGATCGGGCTTGCCGCTGCCACCAGCCTGTTCGGGTTCGTGTTCTGGTAGATAAGATCCACCTTCGTCTCCACCCTCACCAGCTTGTCGTTGAGCCCGTCGAACTTTTCCAGCCTCTTCTGGTGGTGCGAAAACACCGTCATCATCGACCCGGATTTATAGACCAGAATCAAGACGACCGCCAAGATCGCCACCAGCATGAAAACGCTGCTGTTGAGTTGCTCGATGAGTTTGAGGAGGAGGGCTTGCATGGTCGGATACATACTACCTTCGCCCATCCCTGCCTGCAATGGCAACCACATTCTCGCTCTCCGGCTGCGCGGAAAAGCTCATTTCTCAGGCTTCTTCTTCCCCCGCTTGCCTTTCG
>Ga0247842_10004934_pt1 | contig 16216 bp, 14 predicted proteins | sample LaCruzMarch2015__3_FD_192411 | JGI IMG/M metagenome (GOLD analysis project Ga0247842, IMG submission 192411) | Freshwater microbial communities from meromictic Lake La Cruz, Castile-La Mancha, Spain - LaCruzMarch2015_19m | ecosystem: Environmental > Aquatic > Freshwater > Lake | place: Spain...
CCAATTCTTCTTTGTTTTTTGGATTGATTAGAATCGCCGATTCTCCTAATATTTCTTTATAGACAGGGATAGAACTGGCGATAACGGGTAAGTTGCAAATTTGGGCTTCGATAGCAGGAATACCAAAACCTTCATAAAGTGAAGGAATAGTTAGGGCAGTTGCATGTTGATATAGGGCCCATTTTTCGCTTTCGTTGATAAAATCTGTAAAGATAACTCTGTTTTCTAATTTCAGATCAGCAACTAATTTGAAAATATCATCATAAAGCCAGCCTTTTTTGCCGGCAATGACTAATTTGAAATTAGGAAATTTTGGCATGGCCTTGATAATAAAAGGAATGTTTTTGTTTGGTTTGAGAGTGCCAAGGTAGAGGAAATATGGTTTTTCTATTTTAAATTTTTCAAGAATCTTTAGGGCAATACGGGAGGGAATATTAAGTGAAGTGCCAACACCGTTATAGGCAACAAAAATTTTATTTTTGGGATAATTATACGTTTTGAGAATTTCATTTTTGGTGAATTGGGAAACGGAAACAATACGAGTGGCTTTTTTTATGGATTTTTTTGTCCACTGTGTAAGTTGGTAAAGGTCTTTCTTGTTAAATTGCTTGGAATAGGCCAAGTAGCCAAGGTCATGAATTGTAGGGATAGTGGGAACTGGCGAAAACATGGGTGAATAATGAGCCAGAGAAAAGAAAAGATCGAGCTTAATTTTTTGAGTGAATAATTTAAAAGGAAGAGCGATCTTGGTCCAAAGAATTTTTGGTCCGATGACAATGTATTGCCAATTTTTATTAGCTTGAGGCATGTCCCTATGAGGGTTTTTTTTGAGATAAATATAAAATTGGTCTTTTGTATTTAATTTGTGAAGTTCCAAAAGAGTATTGTAGGCATATTGACCGACGCCGACACGTTTTTTGACATTAGCTTCATTACCATCAATTCCAATGATCATAATGAATTATAAACTTCTAATGTTGATTTGGCGGTTTTGGTCCAGGAAAAATTTTGAGATATTTTTTTGGCGGCAGTAATTAGACGGTAGCGAAGGGCTAAATTATTGGTTATCGAAGACATGGCGGTGGCAATTTCATCAGTTGATTGTGGATTTACCAAAATGGCGGCTGAGGCGGCAATTTCGGCCATTGGAGAATTAACAGATGTAATGACGGGGACGCCGACCTTAAGAGATTTAATTATGGGTAAGCCGAAGCCTTCGTACAAGGATGGATACACTAGGCAAGATGCGGAAGCGTGGAGGGCGACCATGTTTTTTTCTGGTATATAACCAAGAATTTTGATATCTGGGCGTTTAAATTTGGCGATATCTTCTCCCCAACCATATTTACCGGAAATGGCTAATTCATATTTTGATTTGGGTTGTTTTTCTTTGTATTTTACAAAAGCTTCAATAATTCTTTTTAAATTTTTTCGAGGTTCTCTGGTACCTTGAACCAAAAAGTATTTATCCAGGCCGTATTGTTTATTGATAACAGATTTTTTGTTTTCGATAAATTTGGAGTATTTATCTTCGGCGGCTTCGTAAATGACAGATATTTTTTGTTGATTAATTTTGGGAAATAATTTTATTAAATCGTTTTTTGTATTATTGGAAACACAAATAAAATGCTTACAAAAATGGACGGCTAAGCGTAATTTTCTTTTGTGAACTTTAATAATTTTGGGATCCGACCATTGAGGAAATAAAAGAGGGACAAAGTCATGGATGGTAGTGATAGTTTTAGCTTTGAGGGTGGGTGGCTGAGTCCAGTCAGAAGTGTGAAAAATATCACATTTACCGATAAAGGATTCTATGGGGAAAAGACGAAAAATATTCCAGAGAGATTCGATTAGATTTAGAGGATAACGATAGGCAAAAATTTGAACGTTTTTGTACTTTTCTAATTCTTTTATGGATAAGGGAAGATTAATGCCATAAGAAGTATAAAAAAGCTTATATGAATTAGCCTTGTCGATTTTGAGTAGATTGCGGACTAGATTTAAAGTGTAGTCAGAGACACCGGTGCCGTAGGCGACGGAAGAGACATCAATTCCGATAATCATGGCTATATTTTAACATTTTTGGAATATTTTTCTTTAGTTCTCGGAAAACCCATGATATTGAAGATAATTTTTGTCCTTTGGGAGTATTTTTGATTAGACCAGAAAAATTACGCAGACGCTGTTCAATAATGGGGAATAAATTTAATAAAATTTCTTTTGTAGAATAATTTTTTATAATTAGAAATATCCAATTTTTAAAATCCATTTTGTGCCTAAAGTTTCCCATTTTTCCACTTGTACCACCACCGAGATGGTAACAGATGGCATTTGGAATTAGTAGTGTTTTGAAGCCTTGCTTATGTAGACGGAAAGCGAGGTCGACATCTTCTTCGTAAGCGAAGAAATTTTCGTCAAATAGACCAATTTTTTCTAAGATTGATTTTTTGTAAACGACAAGGGCAGCGGAGGATCCCCAGATAAAATACGGTTTTTGGTCATGACGTGTATATGGCTCACCATTTTTGATGTTTTTACAACTGCCGTTGTAATTAAATTTCAGGCCGATGCCTTCGTATTTACTGCCGTCACGGGTCAAAACGGTACCACAAAAACAGGCGACATCGGGATGTTTTTCGACTTCCCTATCGATTAATTTAAACCAATTTTTTTCCAAAACCAGGTCGTTATTGACCAAAACGACGTAATCGTTGGTGGCGGCTTTGATGCCTTGATTGACGGCGCCGGCAAATCCCATGTTAACTTGATTAATTTTCAATTTACAATTTTCAATTTTCAATGAATTTTTTAATTCATTAATTTTTGAAATAGAATTATCTTTCGAATTATTATCAACGATGATAATTTCCTGTGATAAGTCAAGGGAATTGAGACAGTCGGTGAGAAAGTGGGCGCCGTTATAGTTGGGGATAATTATGGAGTATTTCATCGCCGAGTTTAAGTTTTAATTTGTCAAAATCACCGGAGTTTAATTCAAGGACATATTTGGCTGGAGTGGAATTTTTGAGGATTTTTAGGGATTTTAGTTCTGTGGCATTGACATAATGGACGATTTTGCCGTTTTTGTCCAACCAAATAATATCGAGAGGAATGAGAGTATTTTGCATCCAAAAAGGCCAAATGTCTTCATAAGCAAAAACAAAAAGCATGCCACAATTAGAACAAAGTGAAGTGCGACCAGAGAGTCCGGTGGCTTGTTGAGAAATAGTTTTGGCTAGTTCGAGCTGATAAGTTGTATTTTTGATTTTGAAATTTCCTGATTTGGTTTTTCTGGGAATCAGAAGGTACAGGAGAAAGATAATCAAAACGGAGATGACAATAAACCGCATAGTGTTAGTATAATATAGAAATGAAAGCGGCGTACAAGACATTAATTAAATTAGTTTTGACTGGGGTGTTGTTTTATTTTGCTTTAAGAAAAATAAATTTACTTGAATTATGGCAAGGGTTAATTTCCGTACCTTTATGGTTAATCTTATTTAATTTAGGTTTTGGATTGATTACCACCTGGACATCGTCATATAGATGGGCTTTGATATTACTCAAAAAAGTGACGTTTAAAGAATCATTATTGTTTTGGAAATGTTCTTATTTGGGTGCTTTTTATAGTTTAGTTTTTCCGACTTCATTGGCGGGTGATGCGCTGAAATGGTTGCCGGTAAATAAAAAACATGGACATTTGGGCAAAATAAAGGTTGCCAGTTCGGTGTTGATTGATCGGATTGTGGGAGCGTCGATGTTTTTCCCTTTGTCGTTTTTGGCGGTAGTGGTTGGCAAAATTATAAAAATTGAGTTTCCGGATTATTTGTTTTGGTTATTTTTGGCTTTCTTTTTGGGAATAATAGTTTTTTATCTTTTTGTTTTCTTTTTGGATTTTGAAAAAATTTTTGGAAGATTTAAATTTTTGAAACATTTTATCAACATATTTGATGTTTTGAAGAAAGAGAATAAAGGGATTATCATAAAAGGATTGCTTTTGTCATTGTTTAATCAAACGGTTTGGCTCATACCAGCTTGGCTTAATGCCCATGTTTTGGGGGCAAATTATAGTCTGATCCATTTGGCGATTTTTTCATCGGTAATTGGTTTAATCTTGTTGTTACCGATATCGATTGGTGGCTGGGGAGCGAGAGAGAATTTTTCAAAAATATTTTATATGCAGGTTGGTTATGATCCGGAAAAGATTATTTTGGTTTCGGTTTTTGGTGGTTTGATTGGGGTAGTTTCGGCGCTTCTGGGTGGACTGGCGCAACTTTTTTGATAGAATAGAAGATATGATACTAATTGTTGGCGGTGCCGGTTATATCGGCAGCCATATAAACAAAGAGTTAAATAAGCAGGGATACGAGACCTTAATTTTGGATAATCTGGAATCCGGACATGAATGGGCGGTGAAATGGGGTAAATTTGTGAAAGCTGATTTGGAAAACATCGAGGAAATTAGAAAAGTATTTAAAGAAAATAAAATCGAAGCAGTGATGGATTTTGCTGGTTATATAGAAGTTGGTGAGTCGGTAGTAAATCCGCAGAAATATTATTTAAACAATCTTTCGAATACGCTGAAGCTTTTTGAAGTGATGTTGGAAAATGGGGTTAAAAAATTAATCTTTTCATCGACGGCGGCGACTTTTGGTAGTCCGGAGTACACTCCGATTGATGAAAAACATCCTCAGGTTCCAATTAACCCTTATGGTTGGACGAAATTAATGGTCGAAAAAATATTGTTGGATTATGATAAGGCCTATGAGTTTCGATCGGTCAGACTGAGGTATTTTAATGCTTGTGGGGCAGATGTTGATGGAGAAATTGGTGAAGCGCACAATCCAGAATCTCATTTAATTCCAGTAATTTTGGATGTGGCAATTGGAAAAAGAGAAAATGCAAAAATATTTGGAACCGATTATAAAACTAAAGATGGAACCTGTATTCGGGATTATATTCATGTGAGCGATTTGGCCGAAGCGCATATTAAGGCTTTGAAATATTTATTAGAAGGTGGCGAGAGTGATGATTTTAATTTGGGAAACGGAGTTGGTTTTTCGGTCAGAGAGGTAATTGAGTCGGTCAAAAGAGTAACGGGAAAAGAATTTAGTGTGGTTGAAGTTGAAAGGAGGGCGGGAGATCCGGATATATTGGTTGCCAGTAGCGAGAAGATAAAGGAAAAGTTAAACTGGACGCCGAAATATGTTAATATCGATGAAATAGTTAAAAGTGCCTGGCTTTGGCATCAAAAAAAGCCATAATACAAATATATGAAAAAAATTGCAGTCGTAGGAGTTGGTTATGTTGGTTTGGTGACTGGGACTTGTTTGGCAGAGATTGGCAATGAAGTGATTGGGGTTGATATCGACAAAAAAAGAGTTGATGATCTAAATAATGGGATTATTCCTATTTATGAGCCGGGGCTTTCCGAATTGGTTGTCGAGAATATAAAACAAAAAAGATTGACTTTTATAACCGATACGGCAGCGGCGGTCAAAGAATCGGAAATTGTTTTTATCGCCGTGGGGACTCCCCCATTGCCGGATGGGACAGCCGATCTGAGTTATGTCAAAGCAGTGGCGGAAACTATTGGTAAGTCGATGAATGGATATAAAGTAATTGTAAATAAATCGACAGTGCCAATCGGAACCGGAGATACGGTGTCAAGAATTATCAAACAATATTATGATGGGAAATTTGACGTTGTTTCGAATCCTGAATTTTTGAGGGAAGGACAGGCAGTAAATGATTTTATGAAACCAGAAAGAATTGTAATTGGAAATGGAAAAGGAGAGGCACAAAAAATTATGACAGAGTTGTATAAGCCATTCGAGGCACCGCTGGTGCTGACTGATGTCAAAACAGCCGAAATGATTAAATATGCGTCAAATGCACTATTGGCGACAGAAATATCTTTTATTAATTCGATTGCCAATATTTGTGAGAAATTAGGAGCGGATGTGGTTTCGGTCGCCGAGGGAATGAGATTAGATAAACGAATCGGTAAATATGCTTTTTTGGATGCGGGAGTAGGTTATGGTGGTAGTTGTTTTCCAAAAGATGTTAAGGCCTTGATTCAAATTGCTCATGAGAATGGTGAAAGATTTAGTCTTTTGGAGGCGGTTGAAGATACGAATGAGGCCCAGAAGCAATCACTTTTGACAAAAATACAATCTTTACTTGGCAAAGACTTGGAAGGAAAGAAAATCGCCTTGTGGGGTTTGGCCTTTAAACCGCAGACAGACGATATTCGTGAAGCACCATCATTGGTAATTATCAGGCAAATGTTAGAACGGGAAGCGGAGGTGGTGGCTTTTGATCCGATTGCTCAGAAACAGGCAGAAAGTATTTTGGGCAACAAAATAAAATTTACGACCGATTTTTATGAAACGGTCAGAGGTGTAGATTGTTTGGTGATTGTGACCGAATGGAGCGAATTTGCCGGAGCTGATTTGAAAAAAATAAAAAGTTTAATGAAAAGTCCGAATATCGTTGACGGTAGAAATGTTTTTGAAAAAGAGAAGGCTGAAAGCGAGGGCTTTAACTATATCGGTGTTGGCAGATAGCTTAATCAAGAATCGTTTTGATGATGGGAGTGATAGGGACGACGATAATTTTTTTGTTTTCTTTTGTTTGAGGGACAGAACCTGAGATATAGACGGTGTTGATATCTGATTTTTCAATTTTTTCTAAAGCATCCCGACTAAAAATTCCGTGAGTGGCACAGAAAAGTATATTTTTGACGCCTTTTTCTTTGAGCATTTTGGCGGCAGCCATAAGAGTGCCACCAGTGTCGATCATGTCGTCGGCGATAATTACATTTTTGCCTTCAACATCTTCTCCAATGAGTTGGGTGATTTCAGCCTCATTGTGAGCTTTGCGAATTTTGTTTAGAACAACGATGGGTAAATTTAATTCTTTGGCAAAATAATTAGCTCGTTTGAGACCGCCGATATCGGGAGAAACAATAATATAGTCACTCAGGTCCATTTTTTTAAAAATATCGATAAAATATGGGGCAAAAAGGTGGTTTATGACAGGAATATCATAAAAACCTTCGATTTGATTGGAATGAAGATCGATGGTGAATAATTTTTTGATACCGGCCTTGGTCAAGAGATCGGCAATCAGACGAGCTGAGATTGATTCACCATAGGTAGTCATCCGATCCTGACGGGTATAACACAAAAAAGGACAAACAAGATTGATACGTTTGGCACCGGCTCTTTTGACGGCGTCGATTAAGATGAGAAGTTGAACAAGATTTTCGTTGACTGGGTCAATAATACTATTTATGATGTAAATTTCTTTATTAACAATATTCTCGTTAACTTTAATATATACCTCACCATTGGCAAAAATTTCTTTAGTGAAACTAATTATGGGGTTTTTTATGTATTTTTCTAGATATTGGCTTTCGGAGCCAAGAATAATGTATTTCATAAGCTAAAATAGTATACAACGAAATGATAAATATACTCATAAGATAATTTTGAGGTGTTTGCGATATAATATAGTATATGGCGCAAGAGCAGGTGCGAAATATCAAGGGACTGGTTTTGGATTTTGATAATACTATTGTGTTGGATCTGGTAAGCAGAAAAGGGTCAGAGGAGCTAAAGGATCAGGCATGGTTGAAGGTTTTTGAAGATGTAGGTCGATGTGAGTTAGTAGATATTTTGAGTATTTCTCAAAAAAATGTTTCGGAAGGAAAAGGTGATAGATACAGTGTCATTCATGATGTATTAAAGTATTATAATTTTCCGGAGATATTGTTTGATAGAGAGATTAAGAGACGGGCGCATATTTTTGATGATATAGTCCAAGAAGGATTGATTAAGGTTGGGGTCTCGACGGAAAATCGTAAGGTCTTGGATGAACTTTCAAGATCAATTCATTTGTATGTTAACACTGGAACGCCGCTGGAAAATGTAATAGAGAGTATGGGAAATTTAGAATTAATGAAATATTTCAGAGGTATATATGGACGACCTGCAAGTAAGGCGGAGAATTTAATTAAAATTATTGGAGAAGAAAAGCTTAAGCCTGGGGAGGTATTGTTTGTTGGCGATAGTAATGCCGATTGGAGAGCGGCAAAAGAAGTTAAGTGCCAATTTTTGGGAATGCAGACGGCTAGAAATAAAGAATGGAATGAAAACAAGATGCCTTTTCCGATAATTTATTCTCTTGCAGATATAAAATTAAGGCAAGGTGTTAAAATAGCCTTATGAAGGTAATTATTCTTTGTGGTGGTCAGGGAACAAGGCTAAAAGAAGAAACTGAATTTAAACCAAAACCAATGGTGTATGTGGGTGGAAAACCTATTTTGTGGCATATTATGAAAATTTATGCTCATTATGGATTTAATGAATTTGTTTTGGCACTGGGATATAAAGCAGATTATATTAAAAATTTTTTTCTTAATCAAAAAGCATTAACGAATGATTTTACTTTGGACACAAATACTTTTGAAGTAAATTATCATTTGAAAAATAGAGTAGAATTTGATGATTTCAAAATTACATTTGTTGATACTGGATTAGAAACTTTGCCTGGGGAACGAATTTTGCGGTGTAAGAAATATATTCCTATAGAAGACCAAAATTTTATGGTTACTTATGGAGATGGAGTGGCGGATGTTAATCTTAAAAAGATTTTGAAATTTCATGAAACTCAAAATTTGATAGGTACAATCATAGGGGTGCATCCGAGGATGAAATTTGGATCAGTGAAAGTAGACAGTAAGAACAGGGTGAAAAAATTTACCGAGAAACCGATGATGGAAGATTGGGTAAACGGTGGTTTTATGGTTTTTAAACGTAAATTTTTTAATTATTTAAAGCCTGACGAGACCGAACATCCGTCATTGAAAAGATTAGTAAAGATAGGTGAATTGTCGTTATATAAACATAAGGGATTTTGGGGTTGTGTTGATACCAATAAAGAACTTACTGATTTAAATCATTGGTGGGATGGAGAAAAGCCACCATGGAAAGTATGGAAATAAGTCTGAAAAATAAAAATGTTTTGGTTACTGGAGGAACTGGTTTTGTGGGTTCTCATTTGATAAAAGAGTTGGTAGCAATTGGAGCAAAAGTGGTGACGACCTATGAATACTTGGATCCCCTATCATATTTTATGACAGAAAAATTAGATTCTAAATGCAAAATGGTAAATTTAGATGTGGCTGATTTTGAGGCAGTTTATGATACGGTGACAAAGTTTGATATTGAATTTATTTTTCATTTGGCAGCACAGGCAATTGTTGAAGTGGCGTATTATAATCCCCGAAAAACTTTGGAATCGAATGTGATGGGAACAGTGAATGTATTGGAAAGTGCAAGATTATTTCCAAAAATTAAGGGAATTGTGGTAGCCTCGTCAGATAAAGCTTATGGAAAATTAGCAAAAGGAAAATATGTCGAAACAGATGCATTACGTGGTGATCATCCATATGATGTGTCAAAATCAGCCACTGATTTGATATCTCAATGTTACTTTAAAACTTATAAAGTGCCGGTGGTGGTAACTCGTTTTGGAAATATATATGGTGAAGGTGATTTGAATTTTTCTAGGATTATTCCGGGAATTATAAGAAGTATAATCAAAAAAGAGACCTTGGAATTGAGAAGTAATGGAAAGTTTACCAGAGACTATCTGTATGTGAAAGATGTGGTAAAGGGGTATTTAAATTTAGCACAAAATATTGAGATAACAAAAGGTGAGGTATATAATTTTGGATCTGAAGAAACTTTAAGTGTTTTGGAATTAATTAAGAAAATAGAAAAAGTTTTGAAAATAAAAGTAAATTATAAAATATTAAATATAGCTAAAAACGAAATTCCCTATCAATCATTGAATTACAATAAAATCAAAAAACAATTAGGGTGGAAGCCGAAATATACGATGAGCATGACAGCAAAGACAATATTTAGGTGGTATAAAAAAGTTATATCGAATTAATTGCTTTGGCAACATAAGGAATTTGTTCCAAGGCCATTCCGGCAAAGTTTATGCGACTATTGGGGAGTAAATATATGGCGTGTTTTGTTTTTAGAGTTTCAATTTGTGATGGATTTAAATTAATTAAACTAAAAAATCCTTTTTGATTGAGAATAAATTTAAAACGATTATTTGTGTATTTATTAAATAGTTGACGTCTTTTTTTGAGACTGGCACTCATTTCAGAGAGAGTGTGGAGCCATTCTTTTTTGTAGGTTTCGTTTTGTAATATATTTTTGACAATTAATTCGCCAAAGGCTGGAGGAGTCGAATTATTGATTCTAAATAAAAACTTTAGATTTGATTCAAGGATTAATTTTTCTTTATTATTGTCTGTTAATATGACCAAAATACCGGTGCGATGTTGGTAAAGAGTCATGTTTTTTGAATAGGAAAAATTTACAGATACAGGTATTTTGTTTTCCAAAATATGTCTCACGCCAAAGCAATCTGACTCAAAATTGTCTCCTAATCCGGCATAGGCAAAATCAAATAAGGCAGAATTATTATTATCTTTTAGTAATTTTGAGAGTAATTTCCATTCTGTATCACTTGGATTGACGCTAGTAGGATTATGAGTTGGTCCACCTTGAAATAAGATGTAAGAATTGGGATTATTTAGTATATTTTTTTCTAAAGCCTTGAAATTAAAATTATTATTTTTATCAAGTTGGGGAAATTCTATTATATTGAAACCAAAGTTTTCAAAAATTTTGTTGTGATTTTCCCAAGTGGGATTACTAATGATTATGGTTGGATTTTTGTCTATTGATTGTATCAAATTAGCCCAGAGATATATGCCGTTGGTGCCACCGACAACGCCTTGTTTGGCTAATTTGTTATTAAATTTTTTATATAAATTATTGCCAAAAATTAATTTTGCTGATTCGTCTAAGAAAGTAGTATCACCACTAATTGGTAGATAGTTAAAATTTTTAAAATCGAGAGATGCGGCGATTTTTGAAATAATTGGAATCACAAAGGGTTTGCCTGATTCATCAAGATATATACCAATACCGGCATTAACTTTGTTTGGTCGTGGGTCGGCTTTAAATTCGTCGTTTAGACGAAATATGGTATCGGGAGGAATGGTTTGATATTGGTTCATGGTTAATTGTTTATTTTTTCTTTAATATTATTAAATTCTTTTTCAGACAAAAATGGAAACATATCATCATATGCGGTTGATATTAAGGTACCATTTTTTTCTTGTTTTGTAGATACTGAGGGAATTATTAATTGTTCTTCTAGGCACATTAATTCGCAAATTACAGGACCTTTGTATTCCAATATTTTTGAAATATTTTTTATTAATTCTTTATTATTTTTAATTTTGAAATACTTTATGTTGAAAGAATCAGAAATTTTTGATAAATTTACCAGACCAACTCCTGATTTATCACTTTCCCCTATTAAGCGGTTATTAAAGAATTTTTTTTGTGTATTTCTAATAGAGAGATACCCCCTATTATTAAAGATAAAAATTTTTATGGGTAATTTGTAGTAAGAAATTGTTATTAATTCGCTAAGATTCATTTGAAAACTACCATCACCAGTAATACAAATTACGCGTTTTTTATTGTTGGCAATACAAGCTCCTGTACTAGCAGGTAAATTATATCCCATGGTTCCAGTAGCACCAGGAATTAATAATCTTTGGCCTTGTTTTGTTTTAAATGCTTGACTAACAGTATAGAAAGCAGATCCCGCATCGGCAATAATTATGTCATTTTTGTCTAATTCATTTGATAATTTATCGACGATGTAGTACATATTCATATTTGCAGATAGTTTTTTGTACCTTGGAAGACAAACTGGATAATTATATTTTAATTTTACACATTCTTTTGCCCAATTATCATTAAAATTAAATTTTATTTTAGTAATATTTTTAGTTAATTTATTTATGAATTCTTTAGCATCAGAAATAATTATTTTGTCTATTTTTATAGTTTTTTTTGAGTGTTCTTTTGGATCGATATCTATTACAATTATTTTTGCTTTTGGAGCAAATTCTTTGAAATTATGGCCAGTAAATGGAATGGCTAATCTGGTACCAATCGATATTATTAAATCGGCATTTTGTATGGCAATATTAGCTGCTCTTTGTCCTTTAGTGCCTCCCCTACCAATATAAAAAGGATGATTGTAGTCAATTACGTCAACACCCATTAAGGTATTTACGACTGGAATTTTGGATATTTCAACTAGTTTTAAAAATTCTTTGACTGAATTTGATAATCTTATACCATTACCGATAATAAATAAGGGTTTTGTAGAAGTTTTTAATATTTTTATAACATTGTTAATTTCTTTATCTGTTGGTTTTGTTTTTATTTTTGGAATTTCTGAAGGATTGAAACCAATTAGTTTTGTTTCGTCAATTAGTACTGATTGGACGTCGAGAGGAATATCTAACCAAACGGGTCCAGGTCTGCCTGATTTAGCAGTATATATTGCTTTTTCTAAATAATATTTAATTTTATTTGGATCACTAATTAATACTGATAATTTTGTAATACTTTGAATTATTGGAATTATGTCTCCTTCTTGTGTTCCCAGTTGTCTGACCCATTTTATTTTTGAATAATTTATTGTTTGTTCTTTTTTGGCTTGACCAGAAATTATCAAACAAGGTGTTGAGTCTTGCCATGCTCCCAGAACTCCTGTTATTGTGTTGGTTGCTCCTGGTCCTGAGGTTACCAATGCTGTGCCTAAATTACCTGATATCCTGGAATATGTTTCGGCAGCCATAACGCAAGCTTGTTCGTGGTGTTGACAAATAGGTTGAATTTTTTTATGTAATGCAACGGCATCGTTAAGGAACATGGCCCCGCCTCCAGTGAGCATAAATATATGTTTTGTTCCATGGTTATATAAATAAGAAATTATGTAGTCTGCGACTCTAATCATTTTTGTTTTTTAAATAAATTTTTATAATATTTATTGTGCGAAGTTGGAGTAATAATTGAAAAAGTTACCCCTTTTTCTTTGAGAAATTTTGTAACAACATCTAATTGTGATACGAGATTTTTGTATTTTTGCATGGATTTCTTTTTGTTTTCCGGTTTACCATTTTCGTCGTAAAAATATGGTATTTCTTTGGTATTTTCATCATTAAATCCATCCATGCCAACTACATTTATTTCTTTTGCCCCCATTTGATAGGCAGTTAAAATTGCCGAAATACCAACATTTAAATATACTTGTTGTTGTGTAATATTTTTGATTGGATTTTCTTTTAGATTTTTGATTAATTTTGTTTCTATATATTCATATTTTCCATTATAATTTTCTACTACAATTTTTTTACCCAAAAATGATGGAAGTAGCAAAATACTTTTTTTGTTTAACGAATAGATATCTTTTTCGAACCTATTTTTTCTGACAAATATATGGTAATCAGGGCTATAGAGACTTTCTAAATAATTACATCCAATTGTGATGTAATTATTTTTTTGTATTAGTTTTAAAATTAAAGGTCTGTATCTCTTTATTGAAGGACCATTGCAAATTATAATGAATTTTTTATTTTTGTGACGATTTTTATATGTTAATTCTTTTAAAGTAAACGCATCTTTTGTGGGTTGTAGTGTAAGTTGTTCTTCAATTTTAATTATATTATTATTTATTTTTTCATTTTTTTCTTTCAAAAAAGTGGCGACATCAATTATAATGTCTTCTTGTCCTCCAACTACTTGTCGTTTTCCTAGTTCTATTAAAATATCTCTTGGATCTACATTGAATCTATCTGCGGCTTTTTTGACATGTGGAGCAAAGGCCGATGTTACTCCAGTAATTCCGCCCATTAAAGTAATGTAGTCAATTTCAAGTGGTTTTTTCATTAATTTTGCAATAATATTTTCACTGTTATCCATAAGTGGATAGAGATCTAAACCTGTTTTGTATCCTAGTTTTGTAAGGACGCCAACCAGTACTTCGAGTTGGCAATTTCCTGCACCGGCACCTAGGCCTCTTGAGCAAGCATCTATAATAGTGGCTCCATTTTCGACGGCTATTAAAGAATTGGAAATTGCTAATCCCAAATTATTGTGTGCATGAAAACCAACATCTATTTTTAGTCCTTTAACAAGGGTAGATATTTTAATTGCAACATCATTTGGTAAATATGCTCCGGCTGAATCCATTAATAATATTCCGCTTGATCCATAATCTTGTATTAATTTTGCTTGTTCGAGAAGTACTTGAGCAGATGCCATGTGAGACATCATTAAGACGCTGTATACTTTTATTCCATTATTTATGGCATATTTAATATGTTGTTGTGTGATATTAGCTTCAGTACAATGTGATGCAACCATAAGAACATCAATACCTATTGGCAGAATTGGTTCTATATCATTTTTAATTGTTCCATAACCAGGAATTAGAAAAACACCTAATTTTGTATTTGTTAGCTCTTTTTTGGCTGTTGAGAGCATTTCTTTGTCTATTAGAAGTGACTTCCCTTGTTGAAGTGAGGAGGCACCTAGCCCCATTCCGTGTCCTACCATTAATACTTTAGTTTTAGCCGATTCAGCGCCCTTGGCATAATCAGTAATATTTTGAGCCGTAAATTGATGACTCATGGCATGAGAGCCGTCTCTTAGAGTTGAATCAATTATTAAAATATTTTTTTGCATAGCTTTCAGCCACATTGATGGCAGCACAATTAATAATATCTAAATTACCTGAATAAATAGGCAAAAAATCTCCCCTACCAACTACTTCTATCATTACGGTTAATCGATTGTTTTCAAAAACTGGGCCGAGGGTTAGTTTGTATCCGGGAACGTATTTTTGAATTTCGCTAACTGTTGATTTAATTTCTTTTTCTAATTTTATGATATTTGGATTATTAATTTCTGCAAAAATAGTGTTATGCATTAAGATGGGTGGTTCGGCGGGATTTAAAATAATTATAGCTTTTGATTTTGGAGCGCCTCCTAAAATTTTTAGAGCTTCGCTAGTGGTTTGAGTGTATTCGTCAATATTATTCCTAGTTCCAATACCAGCAGATTTTGAAGAAATACTTGAGATGATTTCTACATATTTTGTTTCAGGGTGAATTTTCATTATAGCTTTAATTATTGGAGTAGTGGCTTGACCACCACAGGTAACCATGTTGACGTTATTTTCCTTTAAACATTCCTGTAAATTTATAATAGGAACACACATTTTGCCGATTCTGGATGGGGTCATATCGATAGTAAATTTATTGAGTTTTTTTAAAATTGGAGCATGAATTTTGTGAGCATCAGCCGAAGTGGCATCAAAAACAATATCGCAACAAGCGGGGTCTTTGATTATTTTATTAATTGATTCAAAAGAGGTATTTATTCCTAGTGCTTTTGCCATTTGTAAACCGTCAGATTCTTTGTTCTGGCCGATAAACATATTACAATGGAGAATTTTTGACCGATTTATCTTTACTAGAAGATCACAGCCTATATTTCCTGTTCCGATAATTGCGATATTTATTTTTTTCATTAATACCTATTGAGGTGTAATATGCTGATTATACCAATTTATGCGTAGTCCTTGTAGTATAATTGCATTATGAGGATATTGCTGACAGGTGGCTTGGGATTTATTGGGAGAAATTTTATTGAGAAGTTTGGTGGTAAGTATAATGTATTATATCCATCCCATAAAGAATTGGACTTGTTGGACACAGAAGCGGTTGATAAGTTTTTTGATAAAAATAAGATTGAGATAGTGATTCATTGTGCAAATATTGGCGGATCAAGAAATAGCTTGAATATAAATGATTCTGTAAAAAATAATTTAAAGATGTTTTTTAATATCGTCAAAAATAAAGATAAATTTGGAAAGATGATTCATATGGGTTCCGGAGCGGAATATGATAAATCTGAAGATATAGTGAGCATTAAAGAATCTGATTTTGGTAAAAAAATTCCTAGCGATGATTATGGATTTTATAAATATGTTTGTTCAAAATATATTGAAAATGCTGACAATATATATTGTCTTAGATTATTTGGAATTTTTGGAAAGTATGAGGATAATTCGATTAAATTTATTTCAAATTTAATTTGTAAATATATTTATAAAATGCCATTAACAATGATACAGGATTGTTTGTTTGATTATATTTATATTGATGATTTTTTAAAGATATTGCAATATTTTATTGAAAATAAACCAAAGGAAAAATTTTACAATATTGGTAGTGGAGAGAAATACAAAT
>Ga0247842_10004935_pt1 | contig 16209 bp, 9 predicted proteins | sample LaCruzMarch2015__3_FD_192411 | JGI IMG/M metagenome (GOLD analysis project Ga0247842, IMG submission 192411) | Freshwater microbial communities from meromictic Lake La Cruz, Castile-La Mancha, Spain - LaCruzMarch2015_19m | ecosystem: Environmental > Aquatic > Freshwater > Lake | place: Spain...
CAGTTTTTTCAGTTAGCAACCTGTTGGCAATATCACGACGGACTTCGGGTTGTTCAAATTGCTTCAAAGCTTCGGGATTTTTGGCATATTGTTGTTTATACATATCGACGTGTGCATCTAATTCAACATTGGTAGATTGAATATTTTCGACTTTACTAAGTTCCGCCAGTACCAACCCAGCTTTGACGCGTTTTCTAGCAACTTCTTTCACCTCTGTTTCTAGCCACTTTTCTTTTGACTCAAAACCTTTATTATCTAGATATTGATCTAGCGAAAGCCCTTGATACATCAAATTATTGGTAAAATCTTGTTCGATTAATTTAGCCTGATCAGTCACTAAAACCTCAGGCACTGGAACATTGCTGACAGCAACTAATTGACTGACTAAATTATCTTTGAGTTTTTCGTGAGCTTCACGCTCTTTTTGTGCAGTCAATTCGCGTTCAATATCAGATTTTAGTTCGGCAACTGTTTTGAACGGACCAGATTTTACGGCAAAGGCGTCGTTAATTTCAGGCAGCGTTACTTCTTTGACAGATTTTAGTGTAGTGGTAAATGTTACCTTTTTACCCTTTAGATCAGCAGAATTGTAGTCACTAGGGAAAGTCAATTCTAAATCAAATGTTTCACCTGGATTATGACCAATAATGCCTTCTTCAAAACCAGGAATAAATTGGTTAGATCCAAGCGTTAAACTGTAGTCTTTACCAGCGCCACCATCGAATGCAACACCGTCTTTTTTGCCAACAAAATCAATAACAGTTTCATCGCCGTTTTTTGCAGATTGTTTAACTTCCTTTTTATCAGCAAAATTATGACGCATACGTTCAATAATATCGGTAACTTCCTTTTCGCTCACGATAACTTTCTCAATCGTAGCCTTCAATCTCTTGTAATTGCCTAATTTAATTTTAGGCAATATTTCTGTCTCGGCCGTAAATTCGAGCATTTCGCCTGGTACAAACTTTTTGACTTCAACAACTGGACGATCTAGTGCTTGAATCTTATTGTCAAGGAATGCCTCGGCGACAGATTTACTGATAGCGTTGTCAATTGTTTGCTCCTGAAGTGTACGAGGATCAATATTTTTTGCAGCTACACTAGCCGGAATTTTGCCTTTGCGAAATCCTGGAACCTTGACATCACGAGCCAATTTAGTAGTTGCCACTTGTTCGGCTATGGCTAGATTCTCGGCATCGAGCGTAATTGTTATTAATACTTTAGTGTCAGATACGTTTTTTATAGAAGTTTTCAAGTCTTATTCCCCTTTCGCTGTACAGCGAATGAGATTAGCCAAACCAGCAAAATCTACACTGAAATCCTTGGAATTGACGATATCTTTTAATTTATATATCCCACTCTTGACTTCTTCCTCACCGATAAACAAAATATAAGGAATGCCCTTTTTCAATGCAGTTTTTATTTGCTTATCAAGTTTGCGACCGGATATATCAAGTTCAGCATTAACACCTTGCTCGCGAAGATCGCGTGCAACTTTATTGGCCTCACGAACGACATCGCCTAGGACCGCAATATAAACATCAGTTGTGGAGTACAATTTTGGCACTAAGTCGTGAACTACTAGGAAATTTTCAATCGTAGCACTACCAGGTGCTACACCAACAGCTGAAACAGATTCAGCACCGAATAACCCAACCAAGCCATCATAACGGCCACCACCAAACAGTGAACGGCTATTTTCGGTATTTGTGTCGAATACCTCGAATACCATGCCAGTGTAGTAATCAAATCCGCGCATAAGTGTAATATCAAAAACCAGACTCTTAACTTCGGCACGTTCTAATAATGTGAATAATTCTTGAACTTCAACCACACTAGAACTATCACGAATTTCAGGCGGTAAGTCAGCCATGCTAGTTGCCTTCATCACTTCTTCGATTTTCTTTAAACCAGCCTCTGCTTGGTCTCCAAAAATCTCAGTAGCTTGAGCCACAAAATCTTGATGACTAATTTTGTCTCTACGATCAAACAACTTAATCATAAATTGAGCTTGAACCGCGTCCAACCCAAGATATTGTGCCATCATAAAATTAATTAATTTACGATTATTGATTTTGATGACATAATCCTGTGATTTAGCGCCAAACTTTTTCATAATACTGTCAGAAAGTATAATAATTTCAGCTTCAGCCGCTACGCTATCATCACCAAAAATATCAACATTCAATTGCCAAAATTCACGTTCACGACCCCTTTGGGGACGTTCATAACGCATAAAGTTTGCGATTGAATAAAGCCTTGCTGGATAGGCCAATTCTTGACGTCTAGCAGCTACCATACGGCAGATACTAGGTGTCATTTCGGGTCGAATTGCCACTACTCGACCACCTTTATCAATAAATGTATAAGTCTGTTCGTTGGCTAATTCTTGACCACTCTTGGCAGTAAAGATTTCAAGCGGTTCTAGAATTGGTGCACCGTATTCTTCGTAACCAAAAGATTCGGCAATTTTACGCCAAACCGAAAAAATATAATTCTGAATTCGCTTATCTTCAGGATAATAATCGCGTGCACCTTTATAGGGTTGTGATGATAGACTACTCATTGATATAATTTTTGCATTTTTATCTGTTTATTACAAGCCCCGATATACTTTAACCCAAAAAATCTAAGTCTAGGTTGTGATTCACTAAAAAGGTCCGTCCTTTTTAAATAATATCTTTGTCAAGCTGGCAATAAATAATTTTGAAAAGGACGGACCTTTTTAGGACATTTTAGTTTATTGTGTCAAGACGTTTTGTTGAGCCCAAACGTACATTGCGATACCGGCAGCAACACCGACGTTGACTGATCTAGTTGAACCAAATTGTTCAATCATAACTGTTTTTTCAGCTATTTGTTTCATCTCATCACTTAGCCCTGGCCCCTCGCCGCCAAACACAAATACAGTTTTGGCTGGCAATCTAATCTTAGACAACGCTATAGCCCCAGGAACGATATCAAATGCAATTATCTGGCGTTTATCGGCTTTCATACGCTTAGCAAACTCTTCAGCTGTTTTGTGATGCACAATGTTCATATATCTATCAGTAACCATAGCCCCACGACGATTCCAATGACGTCTACCTATGATATGCACAGTTTCAACATTAAAAGCATTGGCTGCGCGAACAATTGTGCCAATATTCAGGTCATGTTGCCAATTTTCAATAGCAACATGAAGTGAAACTCGCGAATTGTCTAAATCAGCTTTGATAGCTTCGACCGTCCAGTAACGATATTTATCCAGAACATTACGTTTATCACCATGTTCGAGTAAATCTGAGTCGTATTTGGAATCAGTTGGCCAAGGTTTTTTATGAGGTCCAACTCCAATAAATTTTTTTATCATGATGATATTGTACTCCAGTAACTCTGCATAACATGTAATCGTAAGTACACTGAACAAATTAATTTGAGAGAGTACCTAGGAATATTAAGTTGTTTGCCTGATATGCTTTTTCTAGCATATCAGGCTTTTTTAATATTATAAAATAAAATCCTCTTTTAGGAGGACGGACCTTCTAAACGAGGAAAATGTTTCATAATATTAATTTTTGTTTTAGACGAAGCGTTAAAATCTTCTTATTGCAAATACCAAATTAAAAGCCGACCTTATGGTCGGACCTTAATTTGGTACGGATGAAAGGACTTGAACCTTCACGCCTTACGGCACCAGCTCCTAAAGCTGGCGTGTCTACCATTCCACCACATCCGCATAAATATGATTTTACGGAACCAGTTTATTATAACAAAAATCACTTATCAGAGAAAGAGATAATGTACATCCATAATGTTTCTTATGCTATCATTAATATAGTAATGACTGACGGGGATATAAAGGGAATGAGCAAGATTGCACAATATCTGAATGAACATATTTTAGGTGAAGTCACGAGCGCTGAGCCAGTGATAGAACATTTCTCGCATGATGGTAGTATTTTTAAAATCAAACCAGAACTTGTAGTGCATCCCAGAGTTACTAACGACATTCGTAAAGTTGCTCGTTTTACATGGCAATTAGCCGAAAAAGGACACTCATTACCAATTATAGCCCGTGGTTGTGGTTCCGATCAAACTGGAGCAGCAATCGGCAAGGGTATAATTATCAACACTGCTGCACACTTGAATAACATTATTTATATCAATCTGAAAAACAAAGACTTATTCGTACATGTTCAACCTGGTGTTAATTTTGGATCGCTCAACGATGCCTTAAAATCACATGGAATAATTATTCCTGCTTTTCCGACATCAGCTATGTATAGCACTATCGGTGGAGCCGTTGCTAATAACGCTGGTGGACCGATGTCTGGATATTACGGGCTAATTGGCGACTGGGTGATGCGTTTAGAGGTAGTCCTAGCTAATGGCGATTTAATTGAGACAACTCGTATTAGTCGACGCGAACTAAGTAAAAAGAAGGGGCTACAAACCCTCGAAGGCGAATTATATCGTAAAATTGATGGCATAATTGAAGATAATCAGCAATTGATAGCCAATAAAATTGCTAGTGATACACATGACAATACGGGCTACTCAGGGATTGCTAAAGTAAAAGAGCGCGACGGATCATTTGACCTAACTCCTCTATTTATCGGTAGCCAAGGAACATTAGGAATTATTTCAGAAATCGTATTAAAATCTGATTTTTATAATGGCGAAGAATCAATAATCGTTGCTATATTTAACGATTCTGAGGTTGCACGTGACGCTGCCGACTCACTTGCTACATTACAACCAGTGTCATTAGAAATATTGGACGGCGAATTGTTCGAAACAGCACGCATTCATGGCAAAAAATATTTATTTAGTAATACAGATTCTAGTGATAAAAACATCGGTACGGTTTTATTTGTCAGTTTTAATGATTTTGGTGAGCGTGCTCGTCGTAATAAAATAAAAAATGCTTTGAAACGATTATCTAAGCTAGAAACAACTATATTTACAAGTGAAGACCACTCGATTGATGAGCTACGTGCTATACAAGAAGTGAGCTCAGTAATTTTACAACCAGAATCTAAAGAAGAATCGATGCCATCTTTAACTGATGGTGCATCAATTCCAGCTGATAGACGTGAAGAATTTATTGCTGCATTAGTCGAACTAGCTAAAAGACATCACATTGCCCTACCTTTACACATTCAGTGGCTAGATGGCGTTATCCGTACGCGTCCTAAATTGCAATTACATAATGTAAGTGATAAGCAAAAGGCATTTAAGCTCGTTACCGACTACATAGATCTAGTCGTCAAATATGGCGGAAGCGTGTCAGCACAATCTGGCGAAGGACGATTAAAAGCAACTGCAGCTTACGACCATATGGACGAAGCAGTATTGAAAGTTTTTGAACAAATACGCTTAGCTTTTGATCCATTTGGCACACTCAACCCTGGCGTCAAACAAAAATCTGATTTAAAAACATTAGTTTCAAATCTGAATCCTGGATATAATCTGGCAGATTTTGCTAAATACTCGCCTAGAAGTTAAGTCTAATCATTGAAAAACACTATAGATATCGTTAATATTGGTATACGTGCGCGAGTGGCGGAATGGTAGACGCGCTAGCTTCAGGTGTTAGTGTTCGTAAGAACGTGGAGGTTCAAATCCTCTCTCGCGTACCATTCTACTTCACTAAAGTTTCGTAGAATCGTTAGATTACAGAACAGACTAGTGGAATAGATTGGTAGATGTTTTCAGTAGAATGCCCTACGTAGCTTTAGTGACGGAGGACAAATAAAATAGCGGCTTATTAGCCGCTATTTTTACGGTAAAACATGAGGACCGCGGTTCCGTAACTACGATTGTCCACCACAACAATTCCATTAACGGTCGGCACCTCACCTATACCTAATTAGATAATACCATAAGCCCATTTGATTTCAATAGCATTAAGATTTTTGAGTCAAAGTTATTGCTTGATACCAAGCTAACGCTAGGACTTTAGCAATCTCGGGAATAAGCATTTTTTTAGTCTTGGATATTAAATTTATTGTCCAGCCTTTTTTACTAAATTCCTGATATATTTTCGATGTATGAATTTTATGTAAAGATTCTAGAAAAATAGACTCAAATCCTTCTCTTTTTAATTGATCAATGTCATTACTATTCAGAAAATTGGCTTCAAACTTACTCGGAGCAATAAATAAAACCATTCCTGCTTCAAACATAATATGTTTAAAATCACCATTCATTGGATTATGATGTGCAGGTGACAAACTATCGCCGATAGCATGCCCCATCCAAGCTGCTTCAAAAGCGGCTCGTTCGTTATTATGATTTTTCAAAGCTTCCGACAAATTGACTATAAAATTATGGAGTTCATTTAAAACCTCTCGATCCGACAGATCAGTTGGAGTAACAACATAACGCGGTACGTCCTTTGAAGAATCTTTAATCCTAATCGCATCAGGACCATTATTACCTTCAAAATGTAAAATTTCATCAATACTAGGAAATTTGATTGATTTTGGGATATATTTATTCAACTGACGACGAGCAATTCGATCAATTTTTTGATGAACACCAGTAATTTTTCCTGAATTTCGATAAAGAGTTATTCCCGCATACATTGATTTTAAGCCTTTTAATTTAATGTTGTTAGACGCTGATAATATTGTACTTGATTAGCTAATTGTTTATATTGTAACAGATTAGCACCACTTGCGACGAATGATTTAGCCTGTTTTTGCGCTCTAGTAATTAATTTAGTATCGGCTAGCGTGGCAATCTGTAAATTAAGGGCACCGTGTTGAGCATGACCATAAATTTCGCCCGGACCACGCAGTCGTAAATCAACTTCGGCCAGATAAAAGCCGTCATTACTTTTTTCAATCTCGCGCAGACGTTCCGTCGGTTTAGCGCTGGTGCTGGTAATTAGATAGCAGTAACTTTGATGAATACTTCGACCAACTCGACCGCGCAACTGATGTAATTGCGAAAGACCAAAATGATCAGCGTTTTCAATTACAATTACAGTAGCGTTAGGAACGTCAACACCAACTTCTACTACGGTTGTACTGACCAAAATATCAAAATTTCCAGTTACGAATTGTTGCATAACAGCGTCTTTTTCGGCTGATTTCAGTTTGCCATGAAGCAATCCTATACGACGATGTTTAAATGTAGAATTTTGTAGTTTTTTATATTCTACTTGTACGCTCTTTATTTCGTTATCAGGATTATTTTCAATTAAACTACAGATAACATACGCTTGACGACCAGCAGATAATTCGGCATCTATTTTCTCATAAAGTTGCTCGAGACTATTTGGCGACCAAATCTTTGTCATGATTGGTTTACGACCTTTTGGAAGTTCATTTAAGATACTAATATCAAGTTCTCCATAAACAGTTAAAGCCAAACTGCGTGGAATTGGAGTAGCCGTCATAGCCAACATGTGTGGCATATGCTCAGATTTTTGTAACAATAATTGGCGTTGATTAACACCAAATCGATGTTGTTCATCGATAACGACAAAACCAAGTTTATGAAATTTTACCTTATCTTGAATTAAAGCGTGTGTACCAACAATTACATCAACGGTTCCAGTCGCAATATGTTCATATAATGTTTTTCGTGCAATACCCTTAACGTTACCAGTTAATAATCCTACGCTCACGCCGAATGGTTGCAATAATTTAGTTAAAGTCTCGCCGTGTTGATTAGCTAAAATTTCAGTCGGTGCCATAATTGCCGTTTGAAGACCCGAACGAGCAACTTGACAAGCTACTAGTCCCGCTACAACCGTTTTGCCTGATCCGACATCACCTTGCAATAAACGATTCATCGGTGTTTTTTGCTCTAAATCTTGAATAATTTCCCAGGCAGCTATCCTTTGGGCTGAAGTTAGATTGAATGGTAATCGTTTAACAAAGTTCGCTATCACAGGCTGTTCGAATGGGATTTTCCAACCAGTTAATTTGGCATTTTCTTGACGATTTAATTGACTAGCAAGTAATAGTTGAAATAATTCTTCAAAAGCTAGCCTTTCACGGGCTTTTTCAATATCATTGATATTTTCTGGAAAATGCATTGCCAAAATAGCCTGACTTCGTGAAAATAATTTCTCTTCAGCAATGATGTTACTTGGCAATGTTTCAGGTAACATAGTAATTAACGGCTTTAGTTCAGCCAGTATCTTGCGCACTATAGTCGATTTTAGTCCTTTTATTGAACGATAAATTGGTAGAATTCTGCCAGTCTGAACTGGCATATCGTTTACGCGCTCGGCACTTGGATTAGTTAATTGATAACGATTATAACTGAACTCAAACTCACCAGAAAAATAAAACTCCGAACCTGACCCGCCTGTCTGTCCGAGCCCCCTGTCTTTCTGACAAGAAGGCCAGGCAGGACGGGCAGGTTTCAGTTGTGTTTCGCGATATGGTTGATTAAACCAAACGGCTTGTAATTTGCCACTGCTATCAGCCAAGGTAGCTGTAGTGATACGTAACCCCCTGCGTACCGGACGAGTCGAAATTTTTTCACAACGTGCTTTTATTGTGACTTTACCTGGCGCAACATTAGAAATCATGGTAATGTGCGAAAAATCTTCATGGATACGTGGTAAAAAATTAATTAAATCACTTACCGTTTTGATACCAGCTAATTTAAACTGTTCACCAGTTTTAATACCAACACCCTTGATTTTTTCAAGCGAAGACACAAGGTTCATATAACTATAATAACAGTCTGTGGCTAATCTGGATGCCTAATCTAAACCTTCTAAATTAACACCGAATGTCCAATCGATTTCTTTGTGGTCTTTCAGCAGCTTTTTTAAATACCTTTTAATCTCATCGTATCTCTCGCTTGTTTTAGCTTCGAATTTTATAGTCAAATATGGACCGTTTTGCGAATAACGTACTACAAACATAGCATCTGGCAAATTTAACCTGACACCATCACCGGCTCTTTCGTCGCTAATAACATCAGCGTCAGGAAAATCTTTTATCAGTTGGGCACTTGTGTTTTTAATGAGCTGGACCTTTTCATCATCAGGACATCCGAGTTTGATTTCTGCACTAGAAATATATTTTGGAAGCTTAGAAATTGCTTCAGAAAGCGATTGATTAGTCGTTGAAAGATATCGTAAAAGTCTCATAGTTGAATATAAACCATCGTCATGATTATAAAAGTCAGCAGAAAAGAAGAAATGGCCAGAAAGTTCACCAATAAAAGCTGCGCCAATTTCTTGATTTTTCTTTTTTAAGAAGGAATGGCCAGTTCGCCACATAAATGGTACACCGCCTTCTTTTATGATCGTGTCTTCGACGACTTTTGAGCATAGAGTATTATACATAATTTTTGCTCCAGGATGTTCGCGCAAAACATCGGCCGCAAAAATAGCTACTAAAACATCATTCCAGATGATTCCACCCTTTTCATCAACAATACCAATTCGATCACCGTCAGCATCATAAGAAAAACCTAAATCAGCACCTTCTTCTAGGACTGCTTTTTTAACTCTTTCGGCAACCGTAATTTCGGTCGGATCTGGAGTTCCTAAAGGAAAGGTTGGATCGATTACGCAATTTCTCTCAATGACTTCACAACCAGCTTTACGTAACAAATTAGGTACGATTGCTCCTGCAGTCGAACAACTTGGATCAATTACTACTTTAAAACTCTTATCGATAGGCAGTCGTTTGATAATATCATCGAAATATTTATCTCGAATATCGATTTTCTCAATTTTTCCAGGAACACTACCTTGTTCATAATCATCTGATTGAACCATTTGACACAGAGTTGACATTCCGTCGCTAACTAGCGTTTCGGAAAAATCTATTGCAAATTTGAAACCATTAAATTCTGGTGGATTATGAGATGCTGTTACGAAAGCTCCGCCTTTGATGTCAAGATAATATTGAGCCCAATAAAAAGTACCGACTAGATTTAAACCGATATCAACCGTATCTATACCAGCCCAACTAAATCCACGTATCAAAGCATCAGCATACTCTTCGCTAGTAGCACGACAATCTCTGCTGACAATTGCTTTGCTAATGCTGTGGCGTTTCATGTAGGTACCATAAGCTTTACCAACATTCTCGACAATCTCTGCATTTAAATCCATACCGACCAATCCTCGTAGGTCATAAGCTCGAAAAATATTTGGATTGACTTTCATATTTCTACGTAATCCTCCTTTGGCAATTTATTTGACAAGAACAAAACTATTCTTGCCCTTTTTGACAAGCACTTTTGAATTAATAACCTGATCATCAAAAACTTTTTTAGTGTTAATAGATACGGCACCATTTGAAATTAACCGTTTGGCTTCACTATTACTTGAAGCTAATTCTGCACCTATGAGTATTTCAACTAATGATTTACCTAATGCTATGACTGGAATTTCGCTAACGAGCATGTCAAAATCTGAATCTTGAAGTGTATTGAAATCAGCATTGCCGAATAGTACGCTAGTCACCCTTTCAACGCTTTCTGCGCGCTGTTTACCATGAACTATTGTTGTCACTTCGCGTGCTAAAGTTTTTTGTGCAACACGAGTGCTTGGGTCTTTGGCCACTTGATCAGCAAGCTCATCTATTTTCTCTTTTTTTAGTAGTGTAAATATTTTTAGATAATCGATTACGCCTTCGTCATCGACATTAAGCCAAAACTGATAAAATTTATAAACACTAGTTTTTTTAGCATCTAGCCATACAGCGCCGCCTTCGGACTTTCCAAATTTGGTACCTGTAGCTTTATTAATAATCAGGGGAGTTGAATAAACATGCGCTTCTTTTCCTTCAAGTCGACGTATCAAATCAACCCCAGTAATGGAGTTACCCCATTGATCAGCGCCGCATAATTGGAGTGTTACACCATATTTTCGAAATAAATGAACGAAATCATAACCTTGAATAAGAGAATAGCTGAATTCAGCATAACTAATGCCAGAACCATCATTACCTAGACGAGACTGAACAAAATCTCGTCCAAGCATTTGACCAATTGGTACATGTTTACCAACATTTCTCAAAAAGTCTAAATAATTAATATCTTTGAACCAATCGTAGTTATCAACTAAAGTGAATTCTTTGCCAGCAAAAATTTGCGCATATTGAGTAGCGATTGCTTTTTTATTCTTAGATATTTCTTCAACAGACTTAAGATTACGTTCATCTGATTTGCCATCGGGATCACCAATCATGCCAGTTGCACCACCAACTAACAGATATGCTTTATGTCCGTGATCAATAAAACAACGCACCATCATAGTAGCGGCCAAATTGCCAATTGTTAGACTATCGGCACTTGGATCCGCACCAAAATAAAAAGTAACGGGTTTTTTATCGAGTACTGTGATGTCGTCATATGTAGTTTGATTAATAAATCCACGCCAGGCTAATTCTTCAGAAAGTTTCATTCTATCCCCATTAATCTTTTATCTATTCATCCCGTTAAAGTTTTCTAACTCACAATTAAATCTTGTTATTATTATATATTGTATGAAAAATTTTAACGGGATTCATCTGATAGTATAACAAAATTAGCTAATGTATGCACATAGTAAATATACATGTTAAAAATTTGGAAGTGGTTCGGACTTGATGCTATAATGAAGAGCAGTAATGCTTATGGGGAATATATTACGTGGTTAGAAAACGACTAAAGTCACACAAGCTAAGTGTGTACTCTAATTTGTCACACTCGCGTAGAGTCAAGAAAGACGCTGAGTCTAGAAGATACGCTCAATATCTAGCATCACTTCCCAAAAATCCTATAAAACGACTTCTTTATCGATTACACCCTAGACAAGTTTTTGCATATTGGTTTAGCAAACGCGGTCTAATTATGGCGCTCAAAATTATTGGCGTCACAATACTGTTATTATGTCTGCTAGTTGGAGGATTATTTGCTTATTTCCGTAAAGACCTTGATGCTATTCGTCCTGGTGAATTAGCTAAACGTGTTCAAAGCACTGTAACAACGTATCTTGATCGAAATGGCAATTTATTATGGGAAGATAAAGGCAACGGCGATTACAAACTCGTTGTCGAAGGTAGTGAACTTAGTCAATACCTCAAAGATGCTACTGTAGCTATCGAAGACAAAGACTTTTATAAGCATAGTGGCGTTAGTCCATCTGGATTAATGAGAGCGGTTATTAATAACGCTGTTGGTGGTGGTACTCAAGGCGGTTCAACGCTCACACAGCAATTAGTTAAACAAGTATTCTTTGCTGACGAAGCTCAACAACGAGGCTTAAGTGGTATCCCACGTAAAATCAAGGAAGTAATTCTGTCGATTGAAGTCGAACGTATGTACAATAAGGAACAAATTTTGAATTTATATTTGAATGAATCACCTTACGGCGGTCGTCGTAATGGCGCAGAATCTGGTGCACAAACTTATTTTGGCAAAGCAGCCAAAGACTTGACACTTCCAGAGGCAGCACTCCTTGCTGCCATACCACAGAGTCCATCTAAATTCGATCCATATAACGTTGCAGGACATGAGGCTTTGATATCACGTCAGCACACAGTATTAGATAATATGGCCAGTCAAGGATATGTGACCAAAGATCAAGCCGAAGAAGCTAAAAAATACCCTATTCTCGACCACATAACACCTGAAGCAGATCAATATGCTGGCATAAAAGCACCTCATTTTGTGCAAATGGTACGTGCCGAACTTGAAGAAACTTTAGGTAAAGCAACCGTTGGTAAAGGTGGCTTAACTGTAAAAACAACTCTCGATTTAAGAATCCAAACTAAACTAGAAGAAGCTATGAATGATATGTTCAGTTCGTATGTGCCAGCTTGGGCTGGATTTAGTAATGGTGCTGCAACAGTCGAAGACACAAAAACCGGTCAAATCGTTGCACTTGTCGGAAGTCGTGATTTTAATATGCCTGGATATGGCCAAGATAATGCCACTACTGCTTACCTCCAACCAGGTTCATCTATAAAACCCCTTGTTTATTCTGAACTATTCCAGAAAAAACCAGCAGGCCAAGTTAATTACGGTAGTGGAAGTATCCTAAAGGACGAAAATATAAATGCAATATACGGCGCAATTCTTTACAATGCCGATCGAACATTCAAAGGCGATATAACTATTAGAACTGCCTTAGCAACATCTCGTAATATTCCGGCCGTAAAAGCTATGTACATATCGGGGGTTAAACCTACTCTTGATACTATTCACAATATGGGAGCATCTAGTTACTGTTCTCAAGGAGATGAAGTTAATGTTGGTTTAGCATCCGCAATCGGTGGATGTGGAGTTAGACAAATTGACCTAGTAAACGGATACGCTTCTTTGGCACGACTAGGTATGTATAAACCTCAATCATCCGTTCTAGAAGTTAAAAATTACTCAGACGAAGTCTTAAAGAAATGGTCTGACACAGCTGGTGTGCAAATCGTTGATCCACAAGCCGCATATATCGTTAGTGATATTCTTAATGATGACGTTGCCAGGTCGCCGCTCAGTGGACGTTATGCTACGGGGATGTCAATTCCTGGTGTTAGAACTGCAACAAAGACTGGAACATCTGATAAAGGTGGTTACGCTAAAGATATTTGGATGCTAAGTTACAGCCCAGCTCTAACGATGGGAGTTTGGCTAGGTAACTCTGATGCAACAATCCTTGCGAATGGTAACTCGTCACTTCCTGGATCTATCATTGCCAAAGTTATGGAATATGCACATAAAGAAGTTTATGCAGTCGAAGGACTATGGCAAATAGATGAATGGTACACGGATCCATCAGGTATCCAAAGAGTAAATAATGAATTGTACCCTTCATGGTGGAGCAAGACTCAAGGTCAAACTAATACTAAATTGATGTTTGACAAGGTTTCAAAAAAGAAAGCAACTGAATTTACACCTGAAGGCGCAAAAATAGAACTCGATGTAATCAAAATGGTTGATCCTGTATCTAAAAAAGATATTTATATTGCACCAGATGGATATGATGGTAGTAAAGATGATGATGTTCACAATAGTACAGATGTTAAACCAGTGGTATCTGTGGGTTGGAAAGCTACTCCAGACCCTAATGTTTACGTAATTACAGCAACAGCCGTTCAAGGCACATTTGCAATCACTGATATACAAATAAAGGTTGGCGATACAATCGTTACAACTATACCTACATCTGGAACTTATACTTACACTGTAAAATCTGGAGACAAATCCAAAGAAACTGTTTCGGCAACAGTAACAGATGGAGGCTTTTATACAGGCACAGGTACAGCTGCGTCATCAATTCCAGCTTACGTTAAACCACCGGTTGTAGAAGATCCACCAAAAGAAACACCGTAAATAAATTTCTATAATGGTTTTTTATAATCTGATCTATTAGTAGAATGACGATTATTGTTGCCACGAAATGCAGATGATTGTGAATTATGCTTGTTTGATTTTGAGTTAACTTTTTTGCTCTCCACCACCTTAGCAAACATCATTTTACCAGCAGCAGTTTGTAAACTTCGAATAAATTCAATCTCAACTGTTCGACCGATATAATCACTGGCGTGCTCAACAACAACCATAGTGCCATCAATTAAGTGCCCGACTGCTTGATGATTATCTTGGCCTTTTCCGGTAAGTTCTAATAAGATCTTTTCACCTGGTAAATAAGCCATACGCAGACTCATCGCTAAATCATTGACATTAAGAACTGTGATATTTTCGACTTGAGCAACTTTGTTAAGATTATAATCGATAGTGCATATAACACCATTATATTTTTTAGCTAACTTTAAGAGTCGTTCATCAACACCTTCTTCGGCTCGACTTCCATCTTGAAATATCTCTACTTTTACATCGGGCATACTTTGCAGTTCTGTTACTACATCTAGCCCATATCGTGCTCGACTACGTTTTTCACTGTCAGCATTATCGGCTAAAAATTGTAATTCTCCGATAACACTACGTGGGATACTCAGTACACCGCTCACAAATCCAGACTGTGCCACTGCAATGATACGACCATCGATAAGTACTGAAGTATCAACGAAGATTGGTCTTATCTCTTTTCCGTGTAATAATTTCTTGGTATTAACCGCAACCAAATACGACACTTCTGCTGTAATAATTAGTAACAATATTATAATGATATATTCCATATTTTCCCCCTTGTCCTCCAATTCGCTGTACAGCGAATGACGGAGGATTACTTTTGTAAATAATCAATGAGCGCTGTACGCAAATCATTGACACCTTTAATAAATGAACTTTTAGTTGCGCCTTTTGGAGCAATCGCTTGAGTGAATCCAAGTTTTTTAGCTTCGGTAACTCGTCGATCGGCCGACTGAACTGATCGAATTTCACCACCCAACCCTACTTCGCCGAATACAACAATTCCATCGTCAATTCGACGTGCAGCAGCTGCGCTAGCGATAGCCATACAAATAGCTAAATCTGCTGCTTGATCGTTTAGCCTTAGCCCACCCACCACGTTAATATATATATCTTTGTCGGATAAGTTTAATTTCGTGCGACGTTCTAAAACCGCAATCAATAAATTCAATCTGTTTAAATCAAATCCACTAGCAGTACGTTTAGGATAACCAAAACTAGTAGGATTAACAAGCGCTTGAATTTCAACTAGTAACGGTCGTGTGCCTTCAATCGTGGCTAGAACTACTGACCCGTCGGCGTTCTGTCTTTCAGCCAATAATGCTGCTGATGGATTTTCGACTAACCTTAGACCTTGCTCATACATTTCGAATATTGCGGCTTCGCTAGTTGCACCAAAACGATTTTTAATAGCTCGAACGATTTTGAATCCACCGTATCTATCACCTTCAAATTGAAGAACAACATCGACCAAATGCTCTAAAACCTTAGGACCAGCAATACTGCCCTCTTTGGTAACATGTCCAACCAAAATAACTGCAGCACCAGATTGTTTAGCTGCTCGAATAATGACATTGCTGCTATTCGTTATTTGACTAACTGTTCCTGGAGCTGACGTGATTTCGTCTAACGCTAAAGTTTGGATAGAATCAATAATCACTAATTTATAACCACCAGATCGAATTGTAGCCGCAATATCATCAGCACTCGTACTAGAAACAAAGCTTAATTGTTCACTTTTTTCGGCACCTAGTCGCTCTGCCCGCAATTTTACTTGACCAGCTGATTCCTCACCACTAGCATACAGAACAGATTCGTGACGAGCAATATACGCTGATATTTGAAGTAATAATGTACTTTTTCCAATACCTGGTTGTCCCGCCAATA
>Ga0247842_10004936_pt1 | contig 16208 bp, 23 predicted proteins | sample LaCruzMarch2015__3_FD_192411 | JGI IMG/M metagenome (GOLD analysis project Ga0247842, IMG submission 192411) | Freshwater microbial communities from meromictic Lake La Cruz, Castile-La Mancha, Spain - LaCruzMarch2015_19m | ecosystem: Environmental > Aquatic > Freshwater > Lake | place: Spain...
TTCCCTAATTATCTTTTTCCTTGCTTCACAATTACCATGTCTTACAAAACACTCTACCGCGACCTGAATGATACTTGATGGCCGGACATCATTCTCTAAACAAATCACCGCAAGTTCTTTGTCTATTACTTTCTTAAAACGAACTGCGTGAGGCTTGCCATATTCACTTGTTCTTGGCTTCTTAGTTCCCTTTTTAGATGTCATTTTATTCCCCTTTGTTAAGTTTACTCAAGTATAACACCTGTAAACAATTTGTCAAGCTATTTTTCTTGACAATTAACCGATTCTATGTTGATATATTTTTATGGATAATATAGAATTCTTAGTCCAGGGATCTAAACCCCAACCTTATGAGGTAGTTTTCAAAATAGAGGGTAAAAATTTAACCGGAAGATGCTCCTGCCCTGCGGGATTATATGGTCAACACTGTAAGCATCGTCTTAATATCCTTATGGGGATAACCGAAGGAATTATTAGCGATAATAAAGATAAGGTTAAAACGGTTCAATCTTGGCTTTCAGGAACTGATGTAGAAGTCGCACTTAAAGATGTTTGTGAAACAAATCTTGCTTTTGAATCGGCAAAGAAAAAATTGTCCTTATCTAAAAAGAAGCTAGATAAATCTTTAATGGATTAATCCTGCCTTCCACCTTTTTGATGCCACCGGTAAGCTCCCCAAATTGCTAAAGAAAAGTAGACTAAGAATAAAACGCTCTGCGCGTATACCTTAATATGGAAGTTGTACGCACACAAAAAAGCATTGGTTACGATCCATATATAGAAACAGCTCTTCTTCTGCCTTATATTAAGGACCGTACCCGTAATGCTCAAAATGGTAACCGGCCATAACAAGACTTGAAAATTATCCATTTAGTTAACTATTTCACGTGAATTAATCGCCGTCTTTAGGCTGCGATATCGCCCGGCACCCCTCGTTTATATGCCGTATGCGGATGTAGATACTGCCGTAAGCTTTCTGTATGAACTCCTCACTTGTCGCCTTCTCTGGTAATTCCCTGGACAATATCCTGTCAATAACGACCATAAAATCTTTTACAAAATCTGCTCTTTTTATAAGTTCCTTAGTACTCATGGGTCTCTTGATTATTCTAAAGAGGCGCGATCAACAAAATTGGCCTAGATCTTCTCGCGCCTCTTTAGGTGATGCTTATTTGTTACTCCTGTGATTTTTTATAAATAGCTACAGCGGTCTCCCTTAAAAGATTAATCTCGCTATCTTTTAAAACTGCAACCTGATCCTTAGCTTTATTTACCATATAAGCTTTAAAAGCGTCCTGTTTAGCTTTGTCCGAAGGCAAGCCCTGCGTTGCAACATACCCGGCGGCCTCAATTGCTAAAGCCTTTAAAGAATTAAAAGCCGCGTTCGCGCTTGCGCTTAAAAGTTCCTTTAAAAATGGCTCAGCCAAGTTCCACATCTTAAGAATTAACGCTCCAGTCCTATTAAACAATCCTTTAAACCACGATATTAAACCCATATTTACTGCGCCCCTTTCTTTTTGTTTAAACTGTCCCTGATTTCTTTTTCACAATCTTCCTTTGTCGCCGGCTTACCCCATTGATTAAAATGGGGAAGTTTTTCATCTCCTGGCCAATCTCTTTTCCAAGAAAAGAAAAATCCTTTTGCTTTTATTCCTTCCCACCAGTCCTTAAAAAAACTCACTTTCGCTCCTTATTTGTTTTATCCTCTACCCAGATGTTCTTTATCCCCTCAAAGAACCCTGTAGTCTTACCACCTAACTGCTCTATGGGGTTAAGAATTATACGTGCTGCCGGATAGATTATTGTAAGCCCTATTTTTCCTAATACTTTAAAGATTATCATGTTACCTCCTCATTCCCATATCTTCCACCATCGGGCAGCCGTACAACCAACTTGAGGATCGCAGTCCTTAAAAGACTTACCACCACAAGCACACTTGCAGTAGATATAGGAGCACCCCGACAGGCTAAACACTAAAAAAAGAATAACTACTAGCTTTGTAATTTTCATCCCTTAACTTGCTGTATGGCATCGGCCACCAATGCCGGGGCCTGTTGGTTAACATCGATGTCAGGTAATTTCTCAGCCACCTTATCAACTATCTTTCCTATGATCCACCGGGACACAAAATTAAACTTAATCGCCCCTGACTTTTCAGCGTTAGCAATGGCCACAAGTGCAATCTGTTTGCGATCTTCCCGGGTAATCAAGCCATCAGCTGCGGCCTTTTCTGTTTGTTCGATTATCGGCTTGATGAGAGGTGAAAGTTTCTGCCACTTATCCATACCCCAGGCGATAACGCTTTTAATTTTTAATATGGCTACCGTTATTACTGCAATGGCTTTACCTAGTTTAAGCATCTTCCCTCCTTTTTTGCGCTTCTATTGCTCTATTCTTAAAGCTGTCCGCGTGCTTCTTTTCTTCCCTGCATTTATTACAAAGGCCAAGGAAATCCTCTACATGTTTATTCATCTCTTCTATGGTTAATATGTACTTACAACTTCTACAGAATTGATGGAAGGTCATTGTTTGTATCCGTTTATTCTACCGAGAATTACAACCATCTCTTTGTGTTCTTCTCTTTGGTATTTATGGGCTTCCTCAGTTGCTTTCCTTGCTTCAATAGAAGTTAAATTATGAGTCTGAATTGACTGATCTAACGATTCCAATCTTTTCATCCAAATTTCTCTTTCAGCGGTATGTTGTTTGTTTATTTCGTCTACCCATTTCATTACCCATATAAGCATCCGCCAAAGGAAAAAGAATAGGATGGCAATTACTATTCCTGCCAATCCATACTCCATAAGCTTAGCCCAAAAAGAACTCGGTTCCATCTTGTCTCTCCTGGTTGCGATTCATTAATAATTTAATCATTCTTTTTTATTAAATAACTTCTGTAAGTGCGTTCCCATAATTCTATAGCAATTTATGCATACTATACCCGAGTCACAATACACTCTATATCTATAACAAATCTCCCCATCAAAATAATCATTCCTTATATAATATTCTTGGTAGACGAAAGAATGGCATAGGTCGCATCTGATAAATTTCTTATTATCTTTTATATAATTTTGATTGAAACTACATCCTAAAATTACAATAGATATTAAAATAATAAGTAAAGTTTTCATTTTAATACAATTAGTGTTTGCGTTAATGAATCAATGCGAGTTTCTGCATCCGGTACACCCGCGCCACCAAGAATTTGCCAAGCCAACATAACAGAGGTAGCATCCACTTTTTTTATACAAGTTCTTATAAATAACTCAAACCAATGACCACCTACAAATTGCCCCACCAACTGAAATCTTTCTGGACCCCATAAATAGTAAGGATTCGATATGCCCGAATGTGTAATAGTTTGGTTACCATTCCCACTTAAAGCAATTCCGGTTGTAACAGAATAAATCTTAAAATAAGTTCTTGCAGAGTCAAAAATTATTTCACTCGCTGCATCATAAACAACCAAACCGTAATTCTCTGCTTTTGCCGTAGGATGCGCTATATACGCTTTCCAATTAAAACTACTACCGATATTCGAACCAACCCTAAAACCTATCCAATTTGAACCATTTTTGTTATATCCCATCATAGAAGTATATCCGGTAGTATCGGAAGGTTGAATTGCTATAATAGGGATTTGTGACGTAGGCGTAGAAAAAGCAACATCAAGATATTTTACTGTATTTAATATAGTCCCACTGCCACTTTCGTATAAAGCAAAGTTTTTATTTACTCCGTCTATTATTATGTCTCCTGCACTATTTTTAACTTCTAATCCGTATCCCATATTTTTTATACATAAATAAACGCTAATATTAAAGAATCTTTGCCAATAGTATATCCCCAGCTAAGAGGAGCCCAAGAAATTGTAGTTCCACTCCGAGTGACTGCGTGGGGACAATGAAGAGGGCTTGTAACATTGATTGCAAATGCAATTTGCACGGTAAGTTTCCCGTCTATATCAGCTAATGTAACAGAATCCGATGTATCTGCTGCTTCCTCGTGGGTATACCTAACCCTATTTATTTTCTCATCAACATCTAATGTTATATTCCCACCGGAATCCCTAACTATTAATCCGTATGTTGACATTAACTTAATTTCCCCATTTTTACTCTTAAAACAGCTGAACCATCATACACATTGATGCAATCATTTACTCCATCCACAACTACTTTTCCAGTTCCAACTGTTATGCTTTCGTCAACCGTTAAAGACCCGGTATTTGCCGTAACCGCATCCAACTGACCAACACTAATCTTATCTGCCGTTACTGTGCCTGTATAGATATCTCCGCCATCTATTTTAGTGGTGTCAGATGCATGCGCCCACCCGGTTGCTACGGCCGCATCTATCAGTACCCATTCTCCGGCCGTTACCGCATCATCTCCGGCATTAGTCGCCCTATATAGTTTGCTGTCATCACTATCTATCCATAGATCGCCCGCGGACGTGGCTGTAGGGCATGTAGATTGCCTGAAGGTGGTTACGCCACCTCCTCCGCCACTTTGTGATATCACAACCCAAGCTGAGCTCTGATAGACATAAAGTTTATTGCTATCGTTTGTATCGATCCAGTAATCCCCTTCGTTCATTCCTGTGGTAGGTGCGTCATCTTGATAAAATGTCTTAGGGGGAACGGCATCTGATGCCAGCTTTGAAAGCGTTATTGATTGAGCTGTAATCTTCCCGCCATCTAAGTCGCTTATCTTGGCGTTGGTTACTATTAAATCCTTTATCTGCGCGGATAATGTTATCAACTCTCCTGCGATAAGTTTACGAGCAGATATTATCGCATCACCTATTTCAGAAGCATCTAGTGGCGTGAAATTAATTGTTACTGCGGAAGAGAAATTCCCCGGGCCATAAGTGTCCGCGCCTCTTACCTTATAATATGCCCTATCCTTTATGGTAAATTTATCAAGGGCAGTTGGGGTCCCGGATGGCCAACTGGCCACTGAAACCTTGCCTGTCGCATTGTCGAAAGCGGTTATGATCGCTTCTTGGCCGATATATGTTCCGCTTGTTTGTAGTAAGACATCCCCAAGGAAGTAATTAACACCTTTTCCGATCAGTAGAGTATCCGTTATGCTTGTGCTGTCTGGTGAAGCTGCAACCGCATCAACAGGAGCATTGCCTTGAACAGTAACCATTTTTCCGGCTATTCTTGCCTCTAATGTCTCTTCTCCGGCCCAAGCGTTAGTATTGGATTTATAGACTTCGTAATATCTTAAGTCAGTATCAACGCTATCCATCCACTCAATCTTGGCATAGCCGAACCATTGTGTGGCTGTTATCGATGGTGCTGATGGCGCCGCATTTGTGGGCGTAAGGCTTGCGGGAGTGGCCGAGTAATTGCCTGAGGTATCAAAAGCGCAGATATAATAAGTTGCGGGTGATCTTGACGCAGGCGCAACTATCGTAAATGTATTTGCAAGGCCACGATAAATAAGGTTAGCGTTTTGAACTCCCCAGTTTGAATTGGCGTCTCTTATTTCATAACCTAATAGATCCTTGTCTGTATTCTTATCCCAAATAAAAACAAGTGCATTAAGGAAAGTATATGCAAAATTTGTAACATTGTTAGGGTTAGAATCCTTGCCTGCTAAAGTAATAGATGCTGATGGGCTGGCACTCCTAGCGTTTTCTACATTACTATCCGAAACCGATACAACCAAAACTTTATAAGTCGCGTTAGTTAATCCACCCTGGATTTTAAAAGTTTCTGCGGTTGTTTCTCCTATATATGAATATGACGCTCCGGCATTGTCAGATAAGTAAATTCTTGCTCTGTTATACCGCTTGAGGACATATCCGGTAACTAGTGGCTTTGTGAACCATACGTCTATTGCGCTTTGGATAGAACCATCACCAAGAACAATAACGCTCTCGGTCAATGTTAAATTTTCTACCGGCGGTATGGTAAAAGACAAAGCAGAATAATTATTATCCGGCAATAGAATTGTATCTGTATCATAGACATCTACATCGTATTCTAATGCGGTAATCTCAACCTCGCTATTCTCCGCGCGTTTCATTGAGATTATTCTATATGGCGCTACAACCTTATTTTCCTCGCCAATAGAATAGAGATCATAATTTGCCGGGGCTTGGCTAAAGCTATTACCAGTTACATTAACCTCGGTATAAGTTCCCGCACCATCGCTTATGGTCTTTTCTTCTTGCGTGTCGTCAGCGAACCTAACCCTTATCTTGTAAGTTTTACCGCTTTCAATAATAATTGGTTGATCTAACTTAACCTTTGATGTAGTGCTACCTGTTTGCACCCTGCCTGAACCAATGCCCCATTGTGGCACATCGTGGGCTACGTTAATTACATCTCCGGCTTGACAAGCGATAGCGTCAATACCGGCCTTAAGAGATACAGTACGTTGTATATTTTTTCCTATATTAAGCAAGTATTTGCCTTCTCTTATCGCTTGGCTTGTGTGTGTGCAGAATAATCGTAATGACTTCTTACGGATAGGATCACCCGCGGCAATAGACACCTCGTCCATTACCGTTATGATATCTTGCTTGTAATTTAAATCCTTGTTCATAAATTGGATTTCAACCACATTTGGAATATCTTTAATAGACTTCCAAGATTGCGTAAAACTTTCGCTGATAATATTACCCATGCCGAACATCTGAACAGGGCTTTCGGCTTTGTCTATCTTTAGTTTAACTGCCCCTCCGGAATAAAAAGTAAAACATCTAAAGGTTGCGGATAATTGCGAGAGCAAGTCTATTGCCCTTGTGCTGCTGTCTATAACTACATCTAATCTAAAACGTTTTTCATATCCGCCATCTCCATCGCTAACTTTTTCCTCACAATATAAAGCCATCTCTAATAACTGTGCGGCATCCATATTAGAAGTAGTGATATAATCTCCCAAGCCATAACGAGTATCGGTAATTAAATCCCTTAAACACCATATCGGGTTAGCGGAATAAGCGGTTACATAAGTTGCGCCATCCCAATATAAAGTATTATTATTGGATAATAACTTGAATAGGCTATTCGCAGCATCCCAATAATATAGATCCCAAGCAACAGAATCGCCATCTTCTTCAGTTAATACTGCCGGGATGCTTACCTTTGCACCCTTAACTAAAGAGGTAATGGTTGGTGTACTGCCGCTTAGTTGATCGGTTGCAAGAGCTTCTATGCCTAGGAGCGCTACATTAGGATAGACAAGTGGTTCATCTTGAGCAATTTCATCTACGCCCTTGAGATAAAGATCTCCTTGTTTCATTGGATCTAAACTACTATCATCAGAGGTCCTTGTAATCCTTATATCGTATTGACCAGCGGTCAGTCCTTCCTTGCGGAATATTTTACGTAAATCCGTACGTGATTTACCATCTATGGTAGTTGAACCTAAATCGGTGTAACTTCCATCAGCGTGTAGTTTATATTCAACTTGATAGGTTACCGCCCAACTGTCCACATTTCCGGAAATTCCTTGTTGGAATAATCCTCCGACGCAAGTAAGTTTTAATTCAAAGGCGGTAATATCTGTATTTACTGTTGTATATACATAAGCGTTATTTTTAGTAAGATTGGCGTTGAGCGCTTTCAGGTCGTGGCTGTCGTTAAAATTTGCTATTTGTGCTTGATTATTTGTGCCATATCGCTTAGTCAAAACTATATTATCAAAGTTGGCTGAGGGATTTTCGTTTATTTCTACACTATCTATACTTTCAATCTCGCCTTCGGATAAGGCAATAAGTAAATTAAGATATTCTTTATCGCCGTCGGTGCGGATAAACTGATTGATTATATTACCGCCTACCCTAAACTCTCCATAACCTTTTGGCACAGGAATGCCTACATCTTGAGTATTGGTTATTCCGTCCCAACCGTAAGTCGGCGAACCCTCATCAAGCCCATCTCCGGAAGTATTAAAAGTAGGCGCCCGGGGTTGTGTACACATTGAGTATATTGAATACGCAACTGAAAGAACAGCTGATGCTATAACAAGGACGTTCCAAACTGCCATCCAAAAAGTAGCATTTGAACCAAATATAAATACAAGCGCAGGAACATTTATTTTAGGAGTAACAATAACCTCATCACCATCTTTAAGGGTTGCGCAAAAATCAGCTACTACTTTGCCAGTAACTATAAATTTATTATCACCCCCATAATCAAAACCGGATAGTTCAAGATAATCCCTTAATACATAATCAGAATTAAAGATCAACTCCTTAGTTATTCTGCCTTCGTCTTTTAGGATATTTGGGATATATTTAATTACGATTGACATTGACAATCTCCGAAAATATGTTATATTTTTTCTATGAAAATCATATTTATTTTACTAATCTGTTTTACCTTATGTGGTTGTGCTATGAATCAAGTTATTCCAACCCACATCGGGATGACTAAACAAGAGCTGCTTTCTCGTGCTAAAAACCCTGTTTCTTGGAATAGACAAGTAATCAATAATAAAACTTATGAAAGTTTGAATTATGGTGATTGGATTGGCAATTTTGATTTTGTTGATAATATCCTCGTTGGCTATAGTAACCGCAAACCCTTTGGTAATTTGGAATATCATAATCAGTAACCCCATTTAATATGAAAATATTGTTGCTTTTGTTTATCTGTGTTACCTTCTGCGGCTGCGTAACTGCACGCAAAGAATATTCTAAGAGCCTCGCACAAGTAATCCATATAGGCATGACTAAAGAACAAGTTATTAAAAACACTACTTTCCTTAATAGCTTTACTCACAGTTCTCCTACCGCTTGGTCTAAGCAAAACATCAATGGACACATCTACGAAACTTGGGTCTATATTGAAAACCGGATAAGTTTTGACTTTGTTGATAATTCCTTGACTGGTTACAGTTTGGGTTTGGGTGGTATTGCCTATTATTCCAAAGATGGAATTGAAGATACCAGAAACTACCCTAAATAACCTCATTGTATTAACCCCTTATTTCTGTAAAATCCGCAAAATCTCTTTTGCCATCTTAGATCACTTACCCTACAAACTACTGTGCCTGCTTTGCAACTATTTATAAACCTAATCCCGTCAAGCATAATTCCTGCGTGATTGAATATTCCTGTGCCATTCTTAAATCCCACAACATCAAACAATTTTGCTTTATTTACCTCTTGCCAATCTTTATGGGCATTCTCTAAAAAATAATTCTTACCTTTCCATGCCCAATCATCTGTATAGTCTTCCTCAATATCAAATAACTTAATTTCTAAATCTGCGTATATACTAATAATTAATCCATAGCAATCAATGCCTTTCAAATCCCTTCCCTGATGTTTATATGGAACGCCCAAATATTTATTAATAATATCTTGCTCATTCATCACGTATATAATCTCCCCGTAGGAACACTCGGAAACCCACCAAATCTTGCTATATTGTTCATCGTTGTTTTACAAGTCGCTTTACGTTTATCGCAAGTTGTTTGCGCCCCCGCGTAGCCACACTCCGTTGACTTAAACTTCCACCGGCAGTAGTTACGGTTATAAATACCCCTGGGTAATGTTAAATCGATGATGTCATACTTACCTGATAATACAAACTCAACCGCGTCTTGTGTTACAATATAGTTATCTATATAATAAATAAATTTAATATTCGTATCAGCATCATTTAATTGGTTGGCCCAAACAAGTGTGATGGTTACCTTTTTGCCGCGCAGATCATAACCCTCAAGATATGCTTGGATAATACGATTTACATTAGAAACTGTAACTTTAAAGTTAGCAATTTCCCCCTGTGAATTTTCCCCAATATCGTCATGTTTAATAGGGAATTTGGTATAGGTTACACCATCGTAGGTTATATCGGTATCCCATTCGGCAAGATTTAAATCTACGCTGCCGTTGTAATCCTCAATGGTATATAAATAAATTGGCTGATTGCTTGACTTATTTTTTTCTGTTTTAAACGTATTATCTTGCGTATACATTAGGCTTAGGCTATTGAGATTAAAAAAAACTCAAAATCATATAATCCACAACTTGTATGACTATAAGTTAAGCTATCTTCCTTAAATCTTACTGTTAAGGTTGCTGCACTGACCGGATGTGTCCAGGTAAAAGAGGTTAATGCTCCTTTTTTACTGTTAAATAAGGTTGTAACGGTTCCTAAATCAGTTGCGCTCCTGTTTTTATAAACTAACTTATACTCCGTGATAGCACTTGAACGCTTTGCCCTGCGTTGTTCAGCGCCATTCTCAAACTGCGAGATTAAAGTTTTATATTGAGGATTTTCGTCAAATACAAAATCTGGTGCTAAAATGAAATCGTTCGACATTTTTATTTATCCTTTATGGCTTTTACGATATTATCCATATTTTTTCATAATCCCCCTTAATGCTCCGTTACTATTTATGGCTTCACTTACCCACGCTATAATTTGAGGTTTATGTTTATCGACATCGGCAAAATCATACGCCTTAATGACTAAAACTGGTTGGATAGTTACTCCCCCCCTACCTTCCTCGTATGCTTTATTCTGTTTACGCGATAAGATCCTTTCTCCTGTTTGCGCTATGATCGGCACTTCATCTGACGCCAGGTTAAGTCCTCCGTGGGCCCTTACAATACCGCCTGTGTGCATGGTCCCTAAACTTAATCCTGCTGTAGGATTAAATTGTGTGGCATTAAAAGCATTGGTTAACCCGGAACTGGTAGTTGTAGATGCAGCAGAGAATCCGTTTCCGACACTCGAGAACAGTTTAAAAATGTTTCCTATTAATTGTTGGCCTGCCAACAACGCTTGAAACGCTATCCAATTTGCTGCCATCTGTGATATCTTTTGAGCAAATATATTGACTATTGACTGACCAAACGCGGCAAAATAGTCTTGGGCCCTTTTTAACTGCCCTGAAAAAGCATCATTGATAAAACTTTCAAATGCTCCTGCTAATCCAGTGGTTAATTGATTGGCCACATCTATGCCTAGTTGCTGAAAGTCATGCAATTTATCCATTGCATCACTAATCGCCTTATCAAACCCTGACCAGAAACCGCCCGCATTCTTTTCTACATCCGCACCCTTACTCGTAAGTGATCCCATAATTTCTTTATAAAATGCACCAAAGTCAGTAATCTTCTGCTTAAAATCATCAAATCCTTTTGCCCAATCTCCATCCTTACCAAAAACTTTATCTATTCCTGCTTGGCCACCTTTCAAAGAAACAATCCAACCCCAAAACGATGCTTTAGCTAAACTTTGCGCGGTGTTCATAACAGCATCCGCTACCGCTTTCCATTTCAGCATAGCGACGGTGAGCATTACAAATCCAATTGTAACCCACCCAATCGGGCCCATTAAGGCGGTAAATATAACTTGTATTTTTGAGAAATTAGCTAAAAGCAATCCTAAGTTGGCCAAGGTATACATTGTCTTTCCAATTACAACAAGAGAAATTCCAAGCGCTACCAAACTTTTACCTAAATTCCAAACGTTCTGGATTATTTTATCTCTTGTAGCCTGTTCAAGACTATTCCACCAACCAACTGCATTGGCCACACTATCAGTTAATTGCTTCATCACAGGTAACAATGACTTACCTATGGATAATGAAAGATTATCAAATACATTCTGGGTTTCTCTTAACTGGTGGGCTATATCGGCATTAAATTTACCTGCGTTCTTATATGCTAGGGCTAAAGGCGCGGTAATAGCGGTTCCTACCGCGGTCATAGACATGCCTACATAAGACATCTCTCTGCCCATTTTCCGCATTTCCAGGGCTACATCTTTAGTTCTATTGGAAAGTTTCTGTAAAGCTCCCTGCACTCCGATGAGTTTCTGAGAAATTTCATCCCTGAGCGTAAATTTTACTTGTAGCTCGTGATTAGTTGGCATGAGTATTTTTCTCCTTGCTATCCTGAATCTTACGCGATTCCGCCTCGATTACTTCAAATGCTTCAAATAATTTTGCCGGTTGATCCATCCATCCCCCGGCGTTTGGCAAAAAACCCTGCTTAAAATACAAAAATGCTTCAATTAGCTTTAAACTACTTCTTGTTACTATCCTTACGGGACAACGGCTTGTTTCGAAATCTTCAAACTTCCAATACCCGGGTATTGGTGAATCTTTATCGCAGCCGCGCTCGATCTTCTGCTCATTGGTACATCCGCGGCATTCCAGGCCCGCATCCATAACCTGGACTGCCATAATTAGTTTTTTGCTTCTTCCTCCGTAAGCCTGTTGGCCGAGAGGATAACCTCCGCCAATTCGTCAATCAAATCCTTTGGCAACATCTTTATTATTTCGTCTGAAACTGCGGGAAAATTCTTTCCGTTTATAGATGTGCTGATTGCTTCAAACTTAACCGGCTTCTTTGTCTGGGGATCTTCCAAATTCTCAATATCGCGTACTCCAAACTTAACCGCCAGTATATTGCGCTTACTTGCTAAAATATTTGCTTCCGCCAGATCATTCGGATTTTTTGAACTGAACTTAAAAGTGGTTGTTGCGTCTTCTATATAAGATCTTAGGAATGGGTCCATCGAACCTATATGAAAGGTTGTGGGGTTATTTTTGTCTGGATCGTATTTCGAAACGTATGGCTTTGCCTCATAAATATTTATCCCTGTTAACATGTTTCCACCTCCTCAATTAAAGTTGAATAAAACTAAACTCATCATCCCCATTGACGCTGCCATTAAGCTCGAATGAACACTGGGCGAGTGCCATGCCATCCCTGTCCGCATCATCGACCTTAATAAGCTGTAACCGCGGCGCAAAAAACTTAAACATGTTTCCGGTTGTTGCTCCCGCATTAAGATTAAGCGTAATATCAGTACTTCCGAAAAACTTCGTATAAAAATCATACGTGGCCACGGTCACCATCTCCGGATTTAATCCACCGGATATATTTCTATTCGTAATCTGGAAAGACAATAAACCACGGGCGTCATTTATGTCATCCCGGGCCGCTAGGGAGTTATTGACATCGATGTTCATCTCTCCTATGCGCGCGGCATAAGCATCAAGCAGTAAGGTCGCTGACAGTAATGAAGGTGGTTTTGTTGTCTCGTGCGCAATTGCCGTCAATAAGGCAACATCAGTGATCCCTGCTTCAACTCCTTGAAAAGTAAAGTCGAGCATTACCGGTTCGCCACTCTTAAAACCAAATTTCACATTACCCCGGGCGCCCTTAATCATCTTAAGCACGCCATCTTCATAACATCCCAAGGTCAAGGATGATACGCCACTACTGATCGGACGATATTCCTGACCTTCAGTCGCGGGAGCACCTGAAGATGTTGCGGATGCTCCTGATGTGCCGCCAGTAAGCACTTCACCAGTCTGTAATGTTCCTGAAACGATGGTATAATAAACTTTCGTTGCGCCTGTGGCCGTATTAATAATAACGCGGCCTTTACCGGAAGATGTACCGCCAGTGATGATCTCGCCATGCTGAAAAGGACCAGCAGTAATTGCGCCAATGGCGATGGATTTAAGTACATTTGACTCAAATCCGCAACCCTTTAATAGGGTTATCCATGCCGGATCGGTTGTTTTAGTGCCTGATCCGCGCAATTCTATACGAAATGAAAGGCCCGCGGGTCTCTTGCCGGCGATCTTGCCCATGCCTGAGAAGGTAGACCGCACCGGGTCCCGGGTAAACATTTCTATATCGTGAGTAACCTTCGGGTTATAAACCAATAACTTAGCTTCTGCCGCAGTTAATGCCTCGGCCGTTCCTTCGACTGCTTCAATCTTTACCGCTAATTGCCGCTTTCTAATTAACATCTGGTCCTCCTTAGTTAATTTATTTCACGTGAATTAATTTATACATACGCCGTCGGGTCCGTTAATTTGTGTTTATATATAATTTCAAGTTCAACGACAACCCCAAAACTCGGCTGGCCGTCAATGGTTTCAAAGGGAGTATTGTTTAATATATTGGTATCCTCGGCATTACCCCCGCGCGTAGGATCTACCATTATCGCCTTTTCCACATCTGCTAAAAGGCTGCTGATTATCTGATCTGATGGCCTTGTCTCGTCATCGTCCTGTCGATACCAAACATCAAGGTATATTGCAAATTTACAGGTCGCCTGGGGATTCGGTTCCGGCTTCTTTTCTTCCTGTCCGGAATTAACCACGATGCAAGGCACTAATGCTAAAGAATTACCGCGTTGATTCCATCTCTGGATACTAGCCATTGTGTTATTATAACCAAGGATGGTTGTGATCCCCTCTAGGGTAGTCTTCAAATTTGCCAGGATGTTTTCGCGTATTGATGTGCTCATTTAGTTTTTTCTAATGTATTCTTTATTGATTTATTAAGAATTTCAATTCGGGCGTTCTGCATCGAATCCCAAGTTAAGTAAAAGCCAAGACGCGGCTTAATGCGGACGCTGTTTTTTAAAATATACATCGGTATTATTGTCTTTGCTCTTTGTACAAACTTTGCCAGATATCCTTTTCCGCGTAAAAATATCTTTTTTACATTGCTTATTTCTTGCGGGTGGCGGTATTTAGTCTTAAGCCGACCGTCACTGGTAAACATTTCAGCCCTGGCCGATAGAGGTACTGCTATTTTCCCCCCGCCAGGGTTTGTAACTCTTGCCCCAACTTCTTGCATGCGGGCGATCTTAGAATCGGTAAAGATGATCATACCCATTCCTTCGATGCCTTCATTCTCGCCGGGGATAAGAGATGCCCGGTGGAATCTTCCAAATAATCCGAATTGTGTATTCCCCCTAATTCCGGGGGGCCCGAAAAGCCTCGCTTTGCGCCAAGTACCTAAGAATTTTTTGCTAATATGATCCATCCCATCGGCTATTTCATACTTTAGCTCTTTAGGGAAAATCCTTAAGGCCGTTTCTAAATTCTTTGTATTTATTTCTACGGTTAATTCGGACATTTTATTTCGTCAAAAGTAAATGCCATGTTCCTGAATCTTGATTTAGGATATCTGCCACGCTCCAGGTAATGCTTGTTCCGCCAATTCGTTCCGGCAAGGAGACCGTGTCACCGCCTTTATTTATCGATGCTACGCCGTATGTGGCGTCATTTGCGATAATGATCTCAACCTGATCAATAAGTGTGCGGCCGGAATCTTCACTCGCCGGCGAAATCCTTTTACGTTCGACAATAGCTTTAATTGATTTCGCCGCAACGCCTTTTTGAACGTATGAAATCACCTCAGCAAATTCATCGCCGCTTAAAAATATCAAAGCTGCATCTGTTGCCAGCTGGGTTTTAAATGTCATAGTCTTAAAACCACACCCCGGGGGATTGCTCCCCCGAGGCGATGGATTTTTTACTTATGGTTACGCTACCTTTAAAAGATGCGCGAAATAAGCATCGATAAGATTCTCATCGGTATGCTGACGTACGCGGAAGATGTCGCTTCTGATATCCTCACCGCGATACTGCTCAACAAATGCGTTATCCGGGCAATCCTGATTCCAAAGGAACGTACGTCCTACTGACGGCTGAGAAAGATCTAAAGCATTCTCAGCGATTACGGCCAAGGAAACATAGGTTGCTGACCAAATATCAGCGCTTGCGAACGCCTGGCCTTCTTTGGCGCTATTCTTGATGGCATTGCCAACGAGAACATATTTCACGCCTAAGAGATCGGCCAACGCATTGATCAACTCCTGCTCGGTCGTCCTGGATGTATACTTGATCGCATCCTTTACTTCGGTCAAGGCAACAAGCCTATCCCTATTGGTTGCGCTCATGATTATTGCGTTGGGTTGTAACCCGCAATTTGCGCGCACTTTCTGTCTGGCTGTGCGGACTGCTGCAAGAACAGATGATCCTATCGTGGCCCACGGGGCGCTGCTGGAGATATCGGTATATAAAGCTGAACCGGTAAACGTAGCGGTGCTGAACAATTTATCAGCTACTCTTTTCTCTTGATTCCTTAAAACTATGCCGAGTGCGATTTTAGCTGCGGTTAAATCTGCATCAAAATCATTGGCATAAAGAGCTCTTTCGGAATCATCAACCGGGTTCTCCCAACCATTCTCTTCGCAAGCATAGGACTTATCCTTTGCCCCAAAACTTCCGCGGTTGTATGTGCTTCTTGCTGACCTCTTGGTATCACCCGTCTGGGCGATTGTTTCCCGGGTAATCGCGCTAAAGGTACCCTTCTTTAGCTTGGTGGGAAACGTCGGGAAGGCCTTTGTCCCGATGTAATCATTGTCCTGCTGAATGAACTCCATAACTGCCGCACCAAGATCC
>Ga0247842_10004939_pt1 | contig 16202 bp, 23 predicted proteins | sample LaCruzMarch2015__3_FD_192411 | JGI IMG/M metagenome (GOLD analysis project Ga0247842, IMG submission 192411) | Freshwater microbial communities from meromictic Lake La Cruz, Castile-La Mancha, Spain - LaCruzMarch2015_19m | ecosystem: Environmental > Aquatic > Freshwater > Lake | place: Spain...
TAGAATGACTATCTCTGATGTAAAGAGTATGGCCAAGAGAAAAGAAATAGAGATGATAAAGTCACAAGGAATTCTTGCAAAAGAAAGAGAAATACAGGAAGCTCAAGAACTTTTGGATGAACCAGAAAAAGTTGAAGAAAAGAAAGAAAAACCTTCTTTTTTTAAAAATATTTTTTCTAAAAAAGAAAAAGCTCCTGAAGTTGAAGAGATTGAAGATTCGGATTCTTCTATCGGTGAACAAAGTAAAAGCGTTTTTAAATTCACCTCGTCTACAAGTAGCCAAAGTAAAGATTTAGGTAAGTTCACTTCGTCTGTAACCAGCCAAAGTAAAGATGCAGGGAAGTCCACTTCGTCTGTAACCAGCCAAAGTAAAGATGCAGGGAAGTCCACTTCGTCTACAAGTAGCCAAAATAAAGAATTATTTAGGTCGGATTCACCTACTCCTGGTAGAACTAAGTCGGTACCAAAATATAGATGGCAGAAGTAAATTAGTGCAGAATTTTATTCTTTCTTACAATTATATTCCAATTAGATAATAAAAAGTAATCAAAGGAATCGTAAGCTTTATAAATCAATTTCTACCTTTTTGGTTATGAAGATTAATATTTTAAGAGAATCAAAAGATGAAATAGAATTTGAGATTCAAAGTTTAACTATTGCTGAAATATTAAGAGTTTATCTAAATAAAGATTCTGCAGTAACTTTTGTTGCCTGGAAAAGAAGTCATCCAACTTCTATGCCTGTACTTCTTGTTAAAACAAAAGGAAAGACCGTTAAAAAAGCAATAAATGATGCTATTGCTAGTATTGAAAAAGAGTTAGATAAGGTGGAATCTGATTTTAAAAAACTCAAGTAGTTTTTAATTTAAAGTAAATAATTTTTTGAAGTGTTTTTCTCCAAAGGAATAAATTGCATAGGCAAATATTATTGCAGCAAAAATATCTATACTATAATGTCCATGGGCAAGCAGCAAAAATCCTATTAAAAAAAGAGCGATTGCTAAAAAGATAATTTTGTATGGTCCTCTTGCTAGGAGAAAAGCTAGGAAAGCTGAACCAGTATGGCCCGATGGGAAGAGTCCTCTTCTAAACATCTCAGAACTTTGCAAAAATCCGTTGTATACTCCTATGTCTGGATTTGCAAAGGGGGTCAGAACTATAAAAATTCCTCTTGTAATTTGAATGATTCCGAACATCAATAAAAAATAAGGAATTTTTTCAAATTCTTTTTTGTAGGCATAAACAACAAAAAGAATTATTGAAATAACTGAAAGCAAGTCAAAAACCCAACCTAGTTTTAAAGTTGGGAGTAAATCTAAAATACTATCTCTTAATACCGGAACATCTTTGAAATTTTTGAAAATATATAGACTTGAGACTTGATTTAACACTGCCCCAAATAGCAAAACAGATAATCCTAAATAGAAAAATTTACTTTTTAAAATTCTCTCGAATTTATCTATTTTTGAGCTCATATTTAACATTACTTTTTTTAATTTCTTTAAAAAGTCTTCTGAACCAAAAGAAAACTAATTTAGATAGAACTTTGATTCTTCCTTCTTTTTCCAGTCTTCTTGTTGATACAACAATTTTTTCAGAAAGAATCCCAAAATTGTATTTATTTTTGTGGGCTTTTCTTGCAAGAGCATGGTCTTCTGCAACTATCAAATCTTCATCGAATCCTTTTAATTTGAAGAATACATTTTTTTTGATAAAGATACAGCATCCAGAAAGATGAGGGTCTATTTTTTGCATAGCTTTCTGCCAAAGATTATATGCTCCATAGGAAAGATAATCTATCTTTTTCTTGCTATTGGGAAGAATCTTAACCCCTGCTAAATCTAATTTTCTCTTTTCGAATTCTTTTAAATTCTTTTTTAAAAAATTTTTTGGAAGTCTTGTATCTGCATCTAAAAATAAAAGAATTTCTCCTTTTGCTTCTTTTGATCCATTGTTTCTTCCTTTTGCTGGAAGTCCTCCCAGGACTATTTTGCAACCTGAATTTTTAGCAATTTTTGCTGTATCATCATTTGAATCTGCATCCGCAACAATTATTTCATAATTGTTTAATTTTTGTTGTTTTATACTTTTAAGAAGAATAGAAATATTCTTTTCTTCGTTGTAAGCAGGAATAATAATGCTTAATTCAATTTTCATAATTTATGTTGAATTTTATTGTATTTAATATCTTCTTTTTTTTATCCAAATTTTTATTAAGGCTTTCATTTTGTTTTTCCTATGTCAGATTTAGATAAAGTTTCTACTGGAAGTTATGATTTTAACACATGGCTTTATGGAGGATATGAAAAAGGAATTATTACTATGATTGCCGGGGCTCCTGGATGTGGTAAGACTAATTTTTGTTTTTTAGTTTCTTGTAGTCAGGCAAAAAAAGGAAAAAAAGTTATTTTTATAGATACCGAAGGAGGATTTTCTGTTGAGAGAATAAAACAGATTGTTGGAGAAAAGTATGAAGAGGTTCTCAAAAATATTTTTCTTTTAGAGCCCACTAGTTTTGAAGAGCAGAAAAAAATATTTTTTAAACTCCTGGAAAAGGTAAAAAAAGAACAGATTGGATTGATTGTTGTTGATGGTATGTCTATGCTCTATAGACTTGAAATGGGGGAAGTTAATAAATCAGAAGAAAATAATAAGGTAAGAGAAATAAATAGAGAGGTTGCAAGACAGATGAGGGCTCTAGCAGAAATTTCTAGGAAGCAAAAAATTCCAGTAATTATCACAAATCAAGTTTATTCAAGTTTTTTATCCGAAGAACAATGGAAAAATGGTGCCGAAAGAGAAACTAATATTGTTGGCGGAGATTTGTTTAAATATTGGAGCAAATGCATAATTGAATTAAAAGGGGGAAGCGGAAAAAGAAAAGCTGTTTTATTAAAACATAGAAGCTTGCCACAAAAAGAACTTTCTTTCGAAATATTTAATGAAGGGATTAGAAAAAAAGGTTGGATTTAAAATTATTTTATTTTATTTGTGGGGGGTAATAAACCAGTAAGGGAAGTCGTCTTTTCTGATAATTTTTAGTGAAGGTTTACCCTCTTTGATTGGAAGTTTATCAGTGTAATTGATGTCCTTTATTTCTTCCATTAAATAATCTTGAGTTTCAGTGATTATTGTTTCTAAATAGATTGGCCTATAATTCAATTTTCCGCTTAAGATATAGGCTTTTTCTTTTAGAGAATATTTGTGTGAATCTCTTCCATCAACACAGGGATGTAATACATTTTCTTCCATACTTTTTGAATTAGAAGTAGAAAGTAAGACCAATCCTCCCAATCCAAAACGAATTAGAAGTCCTCCGTGAGTTTCAATTTTTGAAGAGGGTATTCTAAGAAGAAGTTTATTATTTTTATAGAAATCGTCAGCTAATTCATCTAAACTTGGAAATGAGCTTTTTTCTTCTATCATCCAAAAAAGAATTAATTTTGTTATTTAAGGATTACTATGTTCTATTTCATAGGTTCAGTGATAAACCAGTAAGGGAAATTATCTTTTCTACAACTAGTTAATTTAGGTTCACCATTCATCTTGGGGCTGGAAGTAAAACAGAAAGGGGAATATCCTTTTTTCCCCTCCGTTATAATTTCATAATCTTGAATTTTTGTAATTGTTGTTTCTAGCAGTACTTTCCTATTATTTAGAATACCACTTAATAGGTAACTTCTTTTATCCATAGAATATCTATGTGAACCATTACCTCCTATATAAAATTCTAATTGGTTTCCAGGAAAAATCCTTGTTAATGGATCTCCTCCCTTTGAACGGGTGGAAAGTAGTACTAAATTATCTTTTCCCAAATCAATTATAAGTCCTCTCTCAGTACCAATTACTCTAGAATAATCCTATTTAATAATTGGTTTATTTTTCTCACAAAATTCTTCGGCCAATTTATCTAGACTTGGGAAATAGCGATTTTCTTTCTCTAAAATAATTTTTATTCCTTCTTTAAGAATGGAATTTATTTTATCCATATTAATACCTAGAGAAATTTATTTTTAAGGATTACTGTCTTCTATTTCATAGGTTCAGAAGTTTCTACATCGGAAGAATTTTCAGAATTTTCTTGTTCCTTTTTTTTTATATTCTTCTATTCTTTCTTTATTCTTTTTACATTGAGGATTAAAACAAAATTCCCAAGGACGTTTTCCTTTCGATAGTCTCATTAACATAGGAAAATTACATTCTTCACACGGCTTGTTTGCTTTCTTTATCAATCCATTAGGAGGAAGAGAATAGGTGTTTCTACATTCTGGATATTTATCACAAGCTACAAAATATCTTCCATTCTTTCTAGAATAATTCACGAATAAATTTCCCTTATGGCATAGAGGACAAGTCATTATCGTATTTTCTACCCTTTCTTGTACTCTTTGTTCTTGATTTGCTTCAACAATTTCTTTTCCTATTTCTTTTTCATTTTTTTCAAAATCTTTTGCAATTTTGGTTATTGTTTCTTTTGCTTTATCAATAATTATTTTCTCTTTATCTTCAAATCCTTTCTTTGCTTGGGTAATAGAATCCATTTCTTTCTCAAAATCTCTTGTTAATTTTTCATCAATTATTATGGGTGAATATTTTTCTAAGGTATCTATTAAAGAAATTCCAATGGGTGTTGCTTCTACACTTTTTCCTTTAGCATATCCTCTATCATATAGTGTTTCTAATATGGAAGATCTTGTTGCTTTTGTTCCCAAATTTCTTTTTTCTAATTCTGCTATTATTGAAGCCTGAGAATATCTTTTTGGAGGTTGAGTTTCTTTCTCTTCTATTTTTGTTTCTTTTATTTCAAATTCTCCATTCAAATCTGGAACATCCACCTCTTTTTTTATTAATGGATATATCTCCATCCATGCTTTTTTTCTTATGGCAGAACCTAATTTAGAAAAAACTAATCCTTCAACCTGAGCAGATATAGATTTTTTATCAACTATGGCATCTTCACAAAATAAACATAAGAATCTTTTCACAATTAAATTATAAATTCTTTCTTCTTCTCCAGATAAAATTTGTCTGTTACCTGTAGGGTATATTGAAGGATGTGCAGAATCGGTTTTTTTACCTTCTATTGGCTTTTTTCTTTTGATTAACCCTTCCGCTTTAAATTCTTTTGATAATTTTTTTATTATAGAATTATATTCAATTGAGTCTGGAAGTTTCTGGCTCGAGGTTCTTGGATAAGAGATTAATCCTGCCAAATAGAGAGATTGTGCTAGTCTTAGAGTATTAGAAGGATTTATTCCGTGAAGGGCATAGGCTTCTGTTTGTAAGTTAGTTAAATTAAAAGGAGGATTGGGAGGAATTATTTGTTCCGATTTTTTTGTGTTTAGAATGGCTTTTTTTCCTGTTAAATTTTTAAATTTTTCAAGATCAGATTTATTAAAAATATCTTTGTTATATTTTAATTCTATTTTTTTACTTTTATCTTTTACATCTATGAATACTTGCCAATAAGGTTTTGATTTAAATTTTTGTATTTCTTTCTCTTTTTTTACAATTAAATTTAAAGTTGGACCCTGGACTCTTCCTATGGACATTATTTTAAATTTTCCTGTTGATTTTATTGCATTCATAAGTGCTCTTGATAAGTTTATACCGTAGAACCAATCAAGAAAATGTCTTGTTTCTCCTGCGATGGCTTGCCCCCAATCAAGAGTTGGTTTCTTTTCATCATAGGATTTGTTTAGTTCTTCCGTAGTGAGAGTGGAAAATTTCATACGATTTGCATCTTTCTGGTTGCAAATATATCTTACCACATTTAATCCGATTAATTCTCCTTCTATATCAAAGTCTGTTGCTACTGTTACACTTCCTGCCATCTTTACTAGGCTCAAGATGGTATCATAATATCTTTTTGTGAAATCTCCTTTTTTTGCGATGTAATTAGGAATCCAGCTTATGTCAAATACTGGAATTGTTGAACCTGGAGAGTTTTGTTTTAGAGTAAATAGGTGTCCAACTGCGCAGGCAACAATTATTTTTTTCCCTTTTCTTTCTAATTCATAATAGGCAATTTTATTGAACGTTTTTTGTGTGGCATTTCCTAGGGCTGTAGCAATTTTAAGTGCAGCTTGTGGCTTTTCAGTAATGATTAGTTCATAACCTTTTTCTCTTAAAGTTATTTTTGGAATAGAAAATTGTTTACCGTTTTTTCCATTTTTCCCTTTTTTCTTGAAGTTAGTCGTTTTTTTTATCTTTTCAGAAGTTTCTAAAGAACTTCTTCCAGGTTTTTTGTATTTTTTTTCTACAGAACCTTTAATAAAATCTTCCTTTGAAAAAGGAGTTTCTTCAATTGAAACGGCTTTCTTAACAATTTCTTCTCTTGTATGGACATTTTTTTCTTCTTTTTCTGTTGTGTTCTTAAAATCTCCTTCATGAATTGGAAAATAATTTTCTGCACTTCTTGTTTCAATTGATTTTTTAGGTTTTTTTACCATTTTTGTAGTTTTATAATGTATTCAGAGAACTTTTTATATCTTTTATATTTGTTTTGATTTTTAGTATATTCAAAAAAGAGCCTGGGGGGAGAATTGAACTCCCGATCTCGACATTACCAATGTCGTATTCTAACCGACTGAACTACCCAGGCCTAAATAAGTAAGAGAAATCCTATGGATTTACTTTTACAAATTTCTGAGAAAAAGAGAGTATAAAAAATTATCTTTAATTATTTTTTAAATGCTTTTAACACAAGGAAAACTAGCAGAGCAATAAAGAAAGCTACAGATAAAAATCCAGAAATGTAAGACAAGATAAAAAAGAAATTTCCAAAGAATCCGGTGTCTAAAATAAAGTATTCATATCCTAACCAAGAACCTGCAAAAATTATTAAAGAGAAAACAAGAGAAGTTAACGTAAGTTTTATTTTTTTTGAAACAATTTTTGATTGACTGATAGAACTTGTCTTTACCTTCCTTTTCTGGGATTTTCTTGAACTAGATTTTTTCCCCCTCTTTTTCGATGCCATTCTAATATATATAATGAAAAAGGGTATTTAAATATTACTGCGGAAGCCAGTTTAATTTTATTGCTTGACCCACTAAAGATTGAGTATTGGAATAAATTTCGTCTATCCACAAAGTAGAAATATTAAGAAATTTCTCTCTCTTTTCTTGATTGTGCATTTCCAAATTATTATTGCTTATAATTAAAAGAGCTCCCAGAGTCAGAAAGAATAACAAAATTATAAAACTCCTCATTTTATGGTGGAATTTGTTTGATTAGAAATTTGTTCGCCTGACCAATCCATTTTGATAGCATTTGTTGTGATTGTATTCATGTTTCCAAAAGCAGAACCTATCCATAAAAAATAAAGTTTTGTTGCTTTAGACAATCCTTCAACTGTTTTAAGGTCAATATTATTATTTTTCATTACTCCCGCAAAACCAATATAACTAACAAGTATAAGTGCAATTAGAACTAGGGCAAAAATTTTGTGCCTCATTCTTTTTACTTCAACTAGTATCCATATTCCCAAAATAAGAACAGATACAATCACCACTCCTGTGCTTAGCATTTTGTATTTAAGAGGAAGGAGTATAAAAAGTTTATGATGGTTTTTGAAAAATAGCCCCACCAGCTACCCAGTCGTTGTGGCATTTTGGTGGGCTTTTTACTTAGTTTATTCTAAGAAAAATTTATATAAAAATCTATCCAATCGATATACTCCAAAGGATATACTCTCTCTCGACAAGATATATAAATCAGTGAGATGGACAGAACAGACGATGGTAAAGATTGATCCTTATAACAATAAGGAAAGATATCTTGTCTGGAAAGACAAAAACCAATCACAAATCTCTGGGATAAGCAAAGAAAATTCCGATATAACTCTAAGATTTCTAAATGATATGGAATCTGGATTAAATATTTGTTCAAGCTCTAAAAAAGGTGCAAGAAGTTACATTCGGCTAAACGCTCTGAAGCAGAGGATAATTGCCTTCTCTAAGATATTTGATAAAAGGCTTGGATTAAAGAGGATAACCGATATCACTGAAGAGCAGATTTTCAGCTTTTTTAGAGATATGAGAAATGGTAAACTCAAAAAGCAAGATGGTAAAAACTATATCTCTCCAAAAAATTTTGTTAAAGATTTCAAGACATTCTGGCATTGGTGGATGAAAATTAATAAAAAAGAAGGGATTGAACTCAAGGATATAACTGCCGACTTAGATAATTCTGGAGATAAACCCGAATGGGTTTATTTAACCGAAGAACAGGTAAAGGAAATTTGCAATGGGGCAAAATATGAATATAAGGTTTTAATTTGGTTTTTATTTGATACGGGAATAAGAGCACCCACTGAACTTATGAATATTAAAGTTTCTGATTTCTTTAACAATTTCAAAGAGCTTAATATAAGAGAAGAGGCAAGCAAAACTTTTGGAAGAAGAATTAAGCTGATGATTTGTTCAGATTTGATAAAAGAATATGTTAAAACTAAGAATTTAGGCAAGGATGATCCTTTGTTTACAACTTCCCCCGCTGCCACGAATAAATACCTGAAAAGGCTCGCAAAGCGGTTTTTTGGCGATGAAAAGAGCCCAGCTGGAGCAAAATACTCCGATATTACTGCTTATGATTTTAGGCATATTTCCTGCTGTTACTGGCTTCCAAGATATAAATCAGAATCTGCCTTAAAATATAGATTTGGATGGAAAAACTCAGATAAAATTCATTATTATTCAGAAATGCTTGGAATGAAAGATACAATTTCTGAAGATGATATGCTGGTGGATGTTACCAAAATGGAATTAGAAAAGCGTATTGATAAGGCAGAAAAAGAAAACCAGATGCTAAAAGAAGATAATGAAATAATGAAGCTCCAAATTGCAGAAATTGCTAAGTTAACTACAGAGTTATACAAGCAGATAAAACAGCAGGAAATTGAAATATGGAAATAAAGAAAGAAATCAATAAATTGAAAAAACAAATGAAGCGTCAAAAATGGATAAATGTTTATCTGCTTTGGAGCAGATAGGAGACTGAGGACACAAAACAGGATTTTTTCATAGCGGGAATCTTTGTAGTTGGTTTAATTCTATATCCGAATATTTCTAAAATACAGAATTTTGAAAATCAAATTGAAGCATCATTAACAAATTTCTTTAAAATTCAAAATCCAATTTTAATTAGTCTTATTTTGATAAGTTGCATTTACTTAATCTGGAGAATTATAACTGCCATAAGAAAAGTGTATTATAAAAGATTAAGCAGAAAGGGAGATATTTCGCATCATTATTGGGCGATAAGAGATATTTTGAAAGATTTTAGGGAAAATAAGATTAAACTTGAAGAGTTTATTCAGACTTTGAAAAATGAGATTAGTTGTATTTCAGGAATTGCTGAGCTTAAAAAGGATAAGGATATGCTTGAGTTAAGATTATTTGAGGCTGAAAAAAGTCTGATAAAACAAAAACATGAGAAAAGTTTAGACTATATCCAAGCTAGAAAATATCAAGAAGAAAAAGAAATCAAAGAGCTAGAACAAAAGAAAAGGCTAATTGCATGGGAATTGGAAAATGATAAAAGAAAGATCTTAATGAAACTTGATACTCTTGAGAATAGAGTTTTCAAAAAAGAAAATCTTTCCAAAAAAGAATATCAAGCTTTAATTGATGATGGATTTAAACAAGTAAACGAATTCTGTGTTTTAGAAAAGAAAAGAATTTCGGTTTTAGTGAAGCCTTTTGGAAATCATACTATTTCTCATGAATTCTTAGTTTGGAGTGTAAAAAGGTTAATTAAGAAAACAGAGGGAATAAAAAAGATTAAGGAACATTTGACTAGAGATGCAGACTTAACTTTTGAGTTTGAAGGAAAAGAGTTTGCTTTAGAAATTGAAAAAGGTGAATTGCTCAGAAAGCATAAACAGCTGAAAGAAAAAATAGATTATCTTAACAAAGAATATCCTAAACGATGGATGATTGTTGTTTCTAACCGAGATTTTTTCACAAAATATAAAAAATTTGGCTGTACATCCACTAGAAACCGATTGTCAGAAAATCTGGCAAAACTGCTTAAAAATGCACATACGAAAATTCCGATTGTATAATGCTAGTTGTCGACGAACTCTTAAGTTAAACTAGGCATTTTTGTCAGCTCTGTATATACTACTTTCTTAAGTATCAATATATTTTTGTTGCGGAAAAAGGGAGAGATTATTTTTTGAAACCTGCTTTTTTATTCATTTCTTCGATTTGTTTTTTCCATAACTTTTTTCTATTATTTTCAGAATATTTATCTTGTTCTTCCTTAGAAACTTCTTTAAGTTTCCCATTTTCTTCTATAAGATATTTTTTATCACATAAATCAAGCCTATCCTCCTCAAGTGAACAAAGTGTATTAAGCTCAGGAACTATTCCTTTTATCCCTAGTTCAGAATAATTCTTCCAAAACTTTTCGCTAAATAAGAGATTGTACATAGAGTTTATAAAATTATAACCCGCTTTACCAAATAATTTTGAAAAAAGTTCATATCTTATCTCCTTGGTTTTTTTCTCTTTTGGATAATCTCTTTGTGCACAAAAATGATAGGATTTAATTGGAGAAACATTAAAAATAAATTTATAGTCTTCTTTTTTGTAACCGACATAGGTAAATTCTTCCCAAACAATTATGTTCTTCCTTACTTCCTTATGAAGAAGTCTTACAATTATTTTGGAGGGTTCAACCATATTTTTCTTAATCCAACCATTTATTTAAATCTGTCTTTTATTCTGATATTCTTCTAAATATTTTTCAATTATCGCTTTAGTTGTTCTACTTATTTTTACATTTGAACTAGGTGTCCAATAAGCAATATGGCTCACATCATGATAATTTGGTTTTGGTTCTCCCTTTGCTTTTATCAGAAAGACTTTATGTAAATTTCTTATTTTTCTCTTTTTTTTATCATAAGAATACTTTGGTTCATTCCAAGTAAAGAGATATTTCCAAAAATATGCTTTTAGCCCAGTTTCCTCTCTTAATTCTCTTATTGTCGCTTTTCTTCTGCTTTCCCATTTCTCAGCTCCTCCTCCAGGCAAAAGAAATAATTTATTTCTGCTAGCAGTTACCAAAATACCTCTCGGAGTTTCAACGATTGCAGTGCCCCTTCTCCTGACTATTACCATTTTATTTTAAAAAATGATTTAATTTTTTCCCAAGGGCTTATCTGTTTAGTTTGAGTACTTTTGGTTTTAATTATTTGTAGAGGAGATTTTTGTTTTAATATTAAAATAGTTCTTTTCCATATTTGTCTATTTAATGATTGTTTTCTATTAAGCAATTGTTTCTGTAAGAAATCGTATTCATTTAAAATTCTACCATTTTTAAGAATAGTAACCCTCAATAATGTTTGCCTCATATTGGGATGTTTCTTATTTTTTAGATGATTTAAAATTTGCCTTAACTTTGAATCTATATCCTTAAACGCAATTGTAGAATGAAATTTGAAATCTTCTTTATTTTTTGAATCTTCTTTAGAAGATGTGGACGTAATACCCCTTAGTTTTGAGGCTAATTCAAATCTAAACCTTTTGAATTCTTCAGAAGGAGTTATATCTAAATATATCACTTTATTGGAGAAATTATCAAAATAGTTAATGCCTTTAATTGAAAAATATATCCTATCATATTTTCTACAAAGAGTTAGTACCTCCGAAACCATTTTTTTTTCATTATTTGTAGTAAACGATCCATATAGGGTAATGTGAGAGACTTTATCTTTCATGCCCTTAACCCTGAATTTTCTTACTATCTCTTGTATTAATCTTTGTGAATATCTTTTTGCAAATCCCCTCAACCTAAATTCGATTAAATAGCTTGCCATTTTTTGATATGCCTTTCTATCTCTTTAATTATCTCTTCTTTTGATTTATTTCCATCAATAACAATGTCTGCTTCTTTTCTTTGTATTGCTTCATATTTCTTAGATTCTGGGATAACTACATTCATTGTATAATCTGCTCCACCCGTATTTCCATCCCTTAAAGTTCTACGCCATAATATATTTTGGTCAGAAATATCCACCCAAATTTTTTTATCAAATAAACTGCTTAGTTCTTTATTTACAAAAAGAAGATAACCTTCAACAATAATAACCTTATGAGGTTTTACTTCCCTGTCAAAAACTTCTGTCCATCTGTGGCTTGGAATATGGGTTGATTCTCTTTTTTTTAGCTTTTTTATTGAATAAATTAATCTATCTAATCTTAAAGAATCTGGGCTCTCCCAATTGTCCGCTTTTACTTTAAAAAATTTATCTTGATTTATATGTAAAAATTCTCCTTTGTATTTTTCCTCTAATTCTTTAATCACTGTAGTTTTTCCAGAACAACTTCTCCCACAAACACCGATAATAAATGGTTGGGGGTTTTTAGAAAAGAACTTCATCGTCTAAACCAGAATTTGTAGGAAGGATATATCATCAATATTAGCCAAACTAAAATCCAGATTGTTCTACCCTCTGTTAAGGAGGTAACGACATTTAAAATTACCCAGGCACAAAAGGCGGTTGTAAAAGTTGGAAGTATTATTTTGAAAAAAATTAAGGGAAAGTCATCTTTATCCTTATCGCGAGTTTCTATACCAATCAAGAGAGCATAAGTTAAAAGAGCTGAAAGTAATGCTAATACATTGTTAAGATACCCATTAATTTGTACCAAACTTATTGTAATTAACAGGAATATACTTAATCCTAAAAAAGTATTTGAACTCTTTTTAATGAATTTTTCGAGATTGTTCTTTTCTTTCATGTTTAATCCTCAAAAAGTTCATTAGGTTTGTATTCTTCTTGAGTTCCTTGATTTACATCATTTCCTAATTTAAGATACTCTACTTCTTTAAACCCATGAACTTTTGCAACCATATTTCTAGGAAATCTTTGAACTCTTTCATTATAATCCTGTGCTACTTTGTTATAGCTTAATCTAAATTCTCTTAACCTTCTTTCCACTCTTGTAATATTTCCAGAACCCATTATCTGTTGATATAATTTATCTGCTTTGACTTTAGGATACTTTTCAAATACCGCTTGTATCTTTAAAAAATTATTTTCTACATCCTCAATTGCTTGGACTTTTTCATTAATTGGAGTGTCTTTTGTCCACCTACTTCTTGCTTCAATTGTATCTTTTATTGTTTTATACTCATGAATACTATATTTCTTTGCTACTTGTGCTAAGACGGGCAACATATCTCTTCTTTGTTGCATAATTACATCAATATCTGCAAATTTTCTTTCTACCCTTGTTTTCCAGTAGATAAATTTATTGTAGATAGTTATCCAATTCTTAGTCAAATATAACAAACTTCCTAGTGCAACAATTCCTCCACTAATCCATAAAATAGTTGATATTTCCATGTTAGATTTTAAAGTAGTCTTTTTCTTTTAAGTTCTTTGGTTTAATTTCGGCTTTGAAGTATCTTATCATTTTCTTAATTGCTTCCGATTTTGTATTTAGATTGTTTACAAGTTTGTATATTTCTACAATCTTGTCTTCTTCCTCGTCCAAGTCTATTTGTATCTTTGTCATATTGTATCATTATATATTAAGGTAATATATGGTGGTATTTAAACGTTTCGTTTTTAAATCTAACAAAAATACTAGAATATCTTAAGAAAATAAGCAGAAAAAGGTCATAGTGCCCACGAAAATGCCATGAAGTATATATAGCCCCACCAGGATTCGAACCTGGGTCACAGCCTTTCCCTATCTTGATTTAGATTCCAGAGGGCCGTATACTTGACCGCTGTACTATGGGGCTCTATGAAATAACTTTGATAATTGAGTATTAAAGTTTTCCTACCGCTAAATTTAAATATAAGTTTGTTATAGTTTTTGGATGGAAGAAGGGAAGTCCAATAAAAATTCTGGAGAATTTTCATAATGGAAGATGGTAAAGAAATAGGAACTGTTTCTGGTTATTTTAGCCATGTGAATGTAGCGGCTATAAAGCTTTCGGCCCCATTGGCGGTGGGAGATAGAATAAGCATAAAAGGATCTACAACCGATTTTGAATTAGATGTAGAAGAGATTCAAATTGAGAGAGAGCCTGTGGAGAAAGCAAAAAAAGGTGATCATGTAGGGCTAAAGGTTCCGGAAAAAGTAAGGCCGAATGATAAAGTTTTTTTAGTTGATTAAGAAAAATGATCATTCCTTTTGAAAATGTTTCTTCTAATTTAATTTCTAAGCTAAAAAAAGGTATTTTTATTTATCCGACTGATACAATTTATGGAATAGGTTGCGATGCAGAAAATAAATCTCTTGTTAAAAAAATAAGGGAAATAAAAAATAGAGATAATGGCGCTTTTTCAGTAATTGCCCCTAGTATTAATTGGATTTTGGAAAATTGTGAAACCGATAAAAAACAAATAGAGAAGTATCTTCCTGGCCCATACACTCTTATTTTAAAAAAGAACAAAAAAGAATTTTTGTCCCATGTCTCAGAAAATGAATTTCTGGGTGTGAGAATTCCTAATCATGAGTTTACAAAACTTCTCCAAAAGATACAAAAACCAATTATAACTACTTCTGTTAATCTTAGATCAGAGAAACCGGCAAATAATATTGCGGAGATAAATCCAAAGATTATTGAACAGGTAAAAATAATAATTGATGCAGGGGAGTTATCAGGAAAACCTTCCACGCTAATAAAAGGAGAAGAGAAGATTAAGAGGTAAAATGCCACATAAAAAAATACATGCAGCAATAAAAAAACATGCTCCAAAAGCATTTCAAAGTTCAAAAGAGAAATTTCATTTTAAATATCCAAAAATTTGTCTTCTTGCCCTAAGTATAGTTTTTGCCTATGCTTTGTTTAGCAATGGAGAAGTTTCTTCATTTGTGTCTAAGTTAGGTTCATTAAATATTTATTTATGTGCATTGATTGCGGGAATTCTTTTTTCATTTGGTTTTACTTCTGCTTTTGGAATAGGATTATTTTTTGCTTTACCCCCTTCAAATCTTTTTTTAATAGCTTTTATAGGGGGAATAGGTTCAGTTATTTCAGATTTAGTTCTTTTTAAAACAATCAAATTTTCTTTTAAAGATGAATTTGATGAACTTAAAAAAAATTCCATTATTAGTAAAATAAATCTTATTGTAAAAAATAATAAGCATGTTCTTCTAAGGCATTATTTACTCTATGCTCTTGCAGGATTTCTTCTCGCAGTTCCCTTATTACCTGATGAAATTGGAGTTACTATGCTTGCTGGGTTAACAACTATTAAACCTTCATTTATGGTAACAATTAGTTTTATAATCCATACTTTAATGATTTTCTCACTTCTTTATTTTTTGTAATTTAGAAATATTCTCTTTTTTAAAGATATTTTCCGTTGAACATTCTTGTGGGTAGTTCCATATCCCCTTTAATTACTGCAAGATACCATTTTTCTCTTCCTTCAGGTCTCATTACAGGCCACCATTCTTTTAAAAAATTGGGTTTGGAGACTTTATAAAATCCAGAACTAGATAAGTGAGAATAAGAATTATAAAGAAATATTTCTCTCTCGTTTGGTCCAAGACAAATCTCATAATGTTCTACATTATTGCCTTCACGAGTTTTTCTATGGGTAATAGGTAAGATATTCTTTTCGTTGAGCCATTTTAATTGACTATAATTCCCTTTCCCGGTAACGAAAACTTTTGTGTCTATTTTATTTTTTTCACTAACGTAATGCATTAGGTTTGCTAAATCTTTTGGACCAATTCCATTACCTTCTAACTCTTCCATATGAAATCGTTTCATTAATTTTTCAAGATCTCTTTCTTTTGTCTCAATACCAAATTGCAGAAGAAATACTGATCTCATTGAACTTAATCCACATGAATCTCCAGTTCTTTGTGGTTTTACCCTATTTAACAATAAGGGATAATTTATATGGCTGAGAACTCCTTTCGAAATTCTTTCATAGTTTATTGGTTTAGCTATTTTTTGAAAAAAAGCTTTATTTTTTTTCATATTCGTTTTAAGAACTTGTATCCTTCGTTTTTAAGCTTTTTCCTTTTATAACTCAGAATGATTTTTATGCCCCCGAATGACAACGCTTTGGCATTCTCGCATTCAGCAATTTCAGTGTATAGCTGAATGCCCCCGCCGGGATTCGAACCCGGGTCACCGCCGTTCTCCAAATATTCTCTTTCGAAAAGATCTAAAGAGATAATCAAAAAGCCTGTTCTGAGAGAACTAAGGTAAAACGTC
>Ga0247842_10004940_pt1 | contig 16201 bp, 17 predicted proteins | sample LaCruzMarch2015__3_FD_192411 | JGI IMG/M metagenome (GOLD analysis project Ga0247842, IMG submission 192411) | Freshwater microbial communities from meromictic Lake La Cruz, Castile-La Mancha, Spain - LaCruzMarch2015_19m | ecosystem: Environmental > Aquatic > Freshwater > Lake | place: Spain...
TCTGCACACCTCTCTGTTCCAACTGAGCTTTTCCCCTTTGATAGATATCGGGGCTCCATACCGACTCCGGGGCCGATATGGTGACAATCCCAATCGTGGGACTGTTTGATTTGAGTTTTAATCCCTTTTTCATTTTTCCGTTTCCTTTTTGTTTTGTTTTAGCAACAATCATAGGTCTTAGGAAATAAGACCACTTCATTGAGGCTAGCTCCCAACAATAGGGAGACCAATCTATCCACTCCAATTCCGAATCCTGCGACAGGATCAGCTATCTTGATATCAGCAAAGAATTCCTCGCAAACTTCGTTATCCTCAGTAATACCAAGAAATTCTCTGCGATAATCAGAATTAGCTTTATACAATGACCGGTATTTTTCAGGGTCAGATATTTTCTCTCCACCGTCACCCACCTCTATTCCATTGAGCATAATCTGAAACCGGTTAGCGATTCCTTTCTTATGATCAATCCTAGAGACAGTAGATAGTGCTAACGGAAACTCCGTCAGGAAGGATAATCTTTGCATTTGTGGTTCAACAAAATGCTTGATCAGATTATCCATTATCTCCCATTCACTGTTCCGATTCTTAATGATGATCCCTTCTTTATCAAGCAAACAAAGTGCCTGTTTGGAAACATCTCTATCCAAGATGTTTAGGCCAACGGCCTCACTGATTGCTTCACAACAGGAAACCACCTTTAAGTCACGAAAGTCGTGATTACAGGTCTTTAGTGTACCAAACAACTCCAAAACCACACTCTGAATCAAACCAAAAGCTAATTCGATTTGATCCCGAATAAGTTTATTGGGTTGCTTTATCTCCAGCATTGTGAATTCGCTGAGATGTAATTCGGAATCTGTCTCTGGCCTGAAGCATCTAGACAATTCGAATACGCCGTCTTCGAAAAAACTGCATATTCGTTTAAGTCTATCTTCAGGACACATAGAAAGAAAATATCTTTTTTGGGTAACTGGATGCACCGTTTCAAACTGAACAAACGGTCCACCTTCCCGATGCGAACACAAAATAGGTGTCTCTACTTCCACCAATCCTTTGTGTTCAAGATAGTTTCTTATCGAAGAGATCACTTTGCTTCTCTTTTTAAGAAGCTCAATGATCGCGGGTCTTTTTGACAAAAACACGCCTCTGCTTTCTTTTTTCATAACGACCTCCTGTTTGTTAACCACCATTCATAGGTTTTCTTTATCCCATCAGATAAAGATGTTGCTGGAACGATTCCAAGCATTTTTTCCGCCTTGCTTATATCAGAAAAACGATGCCTATCAGTTATAGTTGACACCCCTTGAGGGTCCACTAAACCAAATGCTTCGAATCTGACATCCGCACTTTTTCCGAGAATTGCTGAGATCAAGCTGACTAACTGAGTTGCTGTAACTAACTCTCGTCCGCTGATGTTGAATGCCTGACCATATGCCGACTTATTGCTAATTAAAGCAATGATCGCTCGACATAGATCATAAACATAACCCAGCTGAATGATGTTTCCACCATTTCCAGACATGATAATCGGTTGCTCTCCCAAGATCCTCGTAAAAAAGTAATCCAATCTACCGCTGTAATCACATGGCCCGTAAACATATACTGGCCTTACGATCGAAACGGGTAAATTACTTTTCAGAGAATACTGAAAAAGATAATCTTCCGCTAGCCATTTATTGTATCCGTATTCGCTTTCCGAAGCTGAGGAACATTTTTGATGATCCTCAGTTATCGGCCAGCATACCGGCGGTTGACAACAAACAGCAATACTACTGCAAAAGATATACTGAGCAACTTTGTCCCCAAGGATATTTAGAACGATAGAAACATCGTTCTTATCATAACCAGAGAGATCAATTACCGCGTCAAAGCTTTTTCCGCGCAAGCCAGATTCGATTTCTGATTGATTATGACGATCAGCGATTATCAAAGTCGCCCCGTCACAATTTACTTTTCTCGTGCCTCTGTTTAGAGTCGCAACACGATGTCCGTTTTGCAACAATAATTCAACAAGCACCCGTCCGATGAAATAGGTACCACCTAAAACAAGAATATTCATATATCAAACCTCCATATTTATTTATCAAAGAACACTAGCTAAATCATTAGCTAGTAATTATTAACCATGATTTTGGCAAACAATTACTAGATAAAGAAAGGGGTCTAGGGGGTAACTGTTGAAAACAGTATACCCCCCAACCCTTAACCACATTTCCACGCTTTCTTATGGAATGCCGCACTTTCGTACGTTTGAAGGACGGTCTTAACCGCGAAATCGATAATCTTTCGATCCGCCCCACCTTCTACTAGGGACAGAAGATCAATAAGATTATCATCTCGCAAGAGGCATCTTTGCAGACACCCGTCTGATGTTAGGCGTAAAGCCATTAAAGCATCCTGACATTGATAATACCGACAATCTTTGCAGATATTACCATACCAAGTTCCTTTTCTGGCGTCCTTAATCATCACCGTGGCACCATTCGGCATTTCAAACACCGGCATTGGCGTACCAAGTCCTCCTGGTGCAACCACGGTGCCACTCTTTAACGCTTTCTCTCCCAACTCCCTCTCTATAACATCGAGAGGCATATAATATTGGGAAAGAAACTTAGCTTCCTGCGGCATGTTCATCAGATCCAACAGCTTCAGAACTGCTCCGTACTCACCGGCATATTCAATCATCTTTGGTATTTCATGATCGTTGATACCCTTCATGACTACCATGTTGAATTTCAACTTAATGCCGGAATCAGCGCACTGTCTGATCGCACTCAACAACTTATCAAGTCTGCCATTACCCGTTACCATAAAAAAGGTGCACGGGTCCAGACTATCCAAGCTGAAGTTCAAACAAGACAATCCACTGTCCTTGAGTTTTTCAGCAATTTTCCCAGCCTTGTAAGACCTGGTGACGAGCTCAATTCGTTTGATCCCCTTGATGCCCAACAATAACTCGGCCATCTTGGGGATATCATTCCGAACAAGAGGTTCACCGCCGGTGATCTTTAAATTAGAGATTCCGTGAGCTGCCATAATCTCGACCTGCGTCTTGATTTGGCGCAAACTCATCTCCTTTTTACCTATCACACGACAAGCTTCACCTCCTGGTCGGCAGTACAAGCATCTATGCCTGCACTTCTCGGTTACGCATATGCGTAAATACGGTATCTTGTTCATACTAGTCACCTCTCTTTAGCATATTTTTTCCGAAGGCTAACTTGAGCCAGTACTTCTCGATGGGAACGCTGTAAAAATGTTTCTTACAACGCCACTCCACCAAGTTTCTTAATGCTCGATAAATCACCCGTGCTACTGGTCTGGAATTCAGTTCTGCCAAAAACCAGGTTGGCGGATAAAGGAAATCGATGTACAAATCTCCGAAGAGACGCACATTTCTTTCAACCGCTTTATCCAACCAAGGCACCTGAATGGTGTAATAATTGTACTTTGACCATTCAGGTAACGAGCTGGGTGATTTATATCCGAGTCTCCTTGCTTCCTCATAGAGTGGCGTTCCCGGAATTGGGGCGTAAAAATGGATGTTGATTTCGAAATCTCCACACATCTTTTTCATTTTCAACGCCATTTCCAATGTTGCTTCAACATCATCAGAAACTCCAGGAATACCAACGATAAAAGTAAAGGCGGAAGAAATGTTATGCTTTGCGCACAACTCGGCCGCTTCCATAATATCGCCAGTCGTACACCCCTTATTTATGTAATCCAAGGCCGCCTGTGAACCAGACTCGGCACCGATTAGCAATCTTCTCAATCCTGACTTTCGAACAAGACCGAGATCGTCACCCAATCTTTTCAATCCTTTCGGATGAGCCGAGGCCGCCCAATTGATATTTATCCCGTTATCAATCAAACCTTGAGCAAACTTCACGACTCTATTTCTATCCACAAAGAAATTAGAATCATAAAATTTTATTCCATCAAGATTATGCTCTTTAACAAGACTCGATACTTCCCTGAGTGTCCTTTCGGCAGTCAAAGCTTTCCAATGACAACCATAGCTTGAAACTTCACTGCAGTAGCCGCACTTCTGCGGGCAGCCCTGGCTTGAGACAAAGTTCATAACTCTTTTCCCAAGCAAACGATCTTGCCTTACATATTTTTCGACATCAAGAAGATGCCAGGGATATGGGGGCAATGTTTCCTTACTATAGATCACCGGTTTACATATTTCCTTGTCGTCTCTTCGAACCACACCGGCAATTGCTTTCTTTGATTCGCCTATTTGAAGAGATTTTACCAGCTCAAGGAAGGGATTCTCACCTTGACCTCGAACGACATAATCAATGTTTTCGTCTTGAAACAAGACAGCTGGAATTACTGTTCCAAGCGGTCCGCCAAAAACAACTGGTATTGTTCCATTTAACGACTTAACAAAGGAAGACATTTTCAACCCTCTCTCTAATTGTCCTCCTCCCAACATTGAACTTACGCCGAAGCATACGCAATCCGAGATATTATCCCTGATTACACGCTTGTCAGCCTCCTCGTCTCCGAGGTTGCCATCCAGTAATATCACCTTAAACCTTTCACTTACCAATGGGGCTGCAACCGATAAAATCGACAGAGGTGCCCAAAAATAAGGATAAAATGGCTTAAAGTCTACTGCCGGATAATACAAAATCACTGTATTCTTCATAGCTGTAAACCTCCTATTGAGTTCGTCCTTTTTTCAAAGAACTTATACTACCATTATTAAATCACTTTACATTAAAAATAGCAAGGGGTAAAAAACACTATCTAGACAAACATAAGTAAAACAGTTTTTATTTTATAAAAAAGATACCGACCCTTTTCAGAGCCGGTATCAACTTACATTCGTATTTCTTCTTCCAGCCAGGGGATTTTCTCCCTTTTTCGGCGCCAGAACAAGTCTTCGAATATATAATGAACAGCCAACATCCTCCATTTACCCCAACGCTTCTCAATATCTTTGAGAGTACGTTCAGGATTAGTCGTCTTATTGCCGTAAAGCAACATAGAGACTATCTTTCCCTCCCATGGAGACAAATGGTCAAGCGCGTCATAGAAATGAAACGCTTCAAAAAGAAGGTAAGCAACAGACTGAGGGCCGACACCGTAGATTTCCAAAAGAGCGCTCTTCACATCTTGTTGATTTTTGATGCTTCTAAGCAATTCCTCAGAAACTTTTTTGGTGGCAAAGGCTTCGGATATCCTTTTGATATTCTTTGCTCGATATCCTATCCTCAAAGCTCTCAATTCCATTTCACCAACCTTTTCCATATCTTCCGGTCTCCAGATCGCGTAAACTTCCTTTCCAGCAAAAGCCAGCCGGGTGCCATATTTATTCAACATGACATCCATCATCTGTACGGTTCTTTTCACGGTGGCATTCTGTAACATAGTCGCCACCATTAGAAAACCATAAAGAGAATAAGCAACTGACGGACGCATTCCACCCCATCTCTTGATTGGTCCGGCGAGTAAAGCGTCTTTTTTGTATTCCTCAATGAAGCCTTTGATGTCCCCATCCAGATCATATCTCATAATAATCTCCGATATGATGAAATTCTTGATATCGTCAGAAATTGCTTTCTGCGCATAAATGACGACACCAATTTTTGGGGTTTTTGATTTGGATTTAAAAAATTCCAAACCAAAGACTTGCTTTCCAAACTCTATTGCCTGGTAGACCCGATTGCCACTATACAGAACAAGTTTTGAGGAAAAATGCGACGGCTTAAAAAAGGTTCCCTCAAAACTAAAAGGTCTTGTCGGTTCTATGAAGGCAACAACTTGCCGATTTAATTGTTTTGCTTTACGCATATGACGATTCTCCTTTTAAAAAAAGGGGGTTACTTTATTCACCCCCTTTTTACTTCAAGAACTCCTTAACTTCAACGTAACCGTTTCGATCTCCTAACCTCAATCCTTGGGGGATTTGAAGACAGAGATCTGACAACACTGAATCATCGCCGATTTCAGTTGCGATATGGGCATCGGAGGAAACAACAATCCTTACGCCAAGCTTTTCGGCGGTCTCTAACATCAGATTGACCTGACGAAGGATTTCCTCGTTCTTACCGAAAAGTCTGAGCAGGGAGAGGTTGAGTTCAAGCAGCACTCCTTGACCGCTGGCCGCTTTAACTAACTCAACAATGTCAACGGGAAAATCAAGGCGATAGGGATGCGATATTACGCGAACCCTATTTTTCGTTATCGCCTTAATCAGAGACTTGGTGTTATCCTCTAATGATAAATTACTTGGGTAAGGAGTAAGTTTATGAAGCCCGACCAAAACAATGTCGAGTTCTTCAATAATCCCTTTATCCAAATCAATTTTACCATCAGTGTCAACAACATTCGTCTCGCAACCCATTAAGAGATTCACCCCACGCACCTTGCGTGGCACTCTTCCCATATTTCCGAAGTAACCAATACCGGACGCGCCCGCCATACTTGGGCCATGATCAGTTATTGCTAAAACTTCAATGCCAACACCGTCAGCATACGCCGCTGATTCCAGTATCGTGCTATAAGCATGCCCACTGGCTATTGTGTGGACATGTAGGTCTATTTTGAGCATTTGTTAGCCCTCCAATTTGTCTTGTTAATGAGCCTTTTTTACCAGAAACTCTGTCCCTAGTAATCCAAATATATACTACCACACTTACTTTAAAATGTGAAATCGCTATTAGGCAAATTCCCCAAGAGTTTATCTACTCATTCCGCGTTATGGCCAGATCTAAAACCCTATTAACAAACTCACTTTTACCACTTAAATAGCTCTCTTTCCCCGTAGGGTCATTTTTTAATAGATTTTCCTTTATTTTTTGATACTCGTCCCGAATATCTGAATGATTTCTCAAATAATCTCTGAATAAAATCTGCCTCTCCCAAAAACTACCTTTATCCTGATAAGCAACAGAAAGATGAAATTCGGTCGGATTACCTTTTCTAAAAAAGTGTCGTTCTCCACTAGAATTTAACTTATCATATTGATAACCTAATTTTTCGACTAATTCGATAAAACTATCTCCATCTTCTCTTTTTTCTATCAGGACAGCAATATCAATAATCGGTTTTGCCGAAAGTCCTGGTATGGAAGTACTGCCAATATGTTCAATGTTAATAGCTCTATCATTAAATATTTTTTGTAGATTATCTTTTTCTGTCTCAAACTTATCTGCCCAAGATCGCTGATATGGTATGAGAGCTATGTGTGATGAATCAATAGGAAATATTTCTTTTATTTTCTCTAACGTTTCCTGTAGTTGGTTATCAAATAAAAGATAATCTTTCAAATCATCGTATGAAACCCATTTATACACCCTAATTTCTTTGTCTTGTAATTTAATATTACTATCTTGACCAATAAACCTAAATCCAAAGAAATATCGTTCTGATCCCTCGTATTCAACACCATCACGATTTAATTTAATTTCTTTGAATTTAAACCTAACAGGCGTATCACTTTGCCCTACGATCTGAAGATGTTCTGGTTTGATACCTAATTCTTCATTTATTTCTCGATATACGGCTTTTTCTAGTGTCTCTTCTGGTTCAATTCCACCACCAGGGATTGCAAAATACTTATCTTCAAAAGATTCTAAATTAACTAAAAGAAACTCGTTCTTATTATTGATTATAATTGCTGAAACTCCTTTTCTGTACATAATATTAAATTACTTTTTTAAAAAATCGCAAGAATCTAAACAATCTCCAAGATATTCCACTGTCTTATACTGCCCAATTTCTGAAGGCCTTATCCAAGCATAGTTTTGATGATCCTCAGTATTTAAAACAACCTGAGGGTTTATAACCTTAACCCAGAAAAACAAAACCACAAACTGCTTATTCTTATCTGTATCTACGTTTGACGTATGAAAAAATAGTCTGGGATTATTAATATCAATTCCAGCTTCCTCTTTTGTTTCTCTGATTGCACCTATAGCAGGGTCTTCACCGTCTTCCAGTGTTCCACCGGGAATATCCCAATACTCAGGCAAAACATCATCAGTTTTAGAACGTTGAAGTATCAGGATCTCTCCTTTATCATTAGTTATTAGGGTATGTACTATTAGACCTTTTTGCATATTATTTAATCTATAATAGTCTTAATCGCCACTTTATATACTTCTGCTTTTACCAGCTCTCGCTTAGCTTTTTCACTTTTATGACTTTCACTATGACAAGTCTGACCTTTAATAAGATTATCTGAGATATAAATTAATGCTCCACAAGGTACCTTAAAATGATTAGAAACAGCAAAGAAGACAGCGGTTTCCATCTCTACACCGGAATAACCAGCTTCAGACCATGATTTAACATCCTCCCAAGTCTCACCCATCATCGCCTGACAACCCATAATTGGACCGATATCAATTTTAAGCTCTTTTGGTGTATTTTTAATCAATTCTTTTGAAATACTCTCTGTTGAAAAATGTCTACTATCTTTCACCTCACGAGCATAGATTCTAGTGGTGCTTTCATTACCATAAGTATATGTCGGAACTATCAGGTCCAGAGAATTCAGATTTGGATTCAGACCGCCACAACTGCCAATATGAATATTCTTTTTAGAACCAAATAAGCAGGCCAGGTGCAAGTATTCTGATAACGTTGCTCCGCCGTATTCAATTGCAAACCAATATTTTTTACCCTTTATCTCTATTTCTCTAATATGCTGGAGAAATTTATATTCAAGCGTGCTTATTTTATATTCTATCCCAAGACTTTTAAGGGCATCTTCAAAATTTTTAAAATGTTTTTCATCATCCCAAGCACCATAGCAGATAAAACCAGCTACCTTATGATCGTGAGGAAGGTTACACATTTTTCTGAATTCATCGGCAGTAAATGATTTATACATTATGTTTAAAATTAGTGCTTAGCAATAACAATACTTTTTTTATTTGTATCTATATCTACCTCCCCACCGATCGGAAAAGTAATAATGGGACTGGTGTGACCAAAATCAACATTAGCGATTACCGGTATATTTTTCAGTTCAGCCTTAGTTTTAATTATTTTTATCAATTTTTCATTAGTCATTTCGCTGGCATTTTGGAAACGTCCAATTACGATACCCCTTACTAACTTAAAGGAAGGCAAATGAATGAGCGACTGTAAGTTACGATCAAAATCAACGTATTTTGAGGTTTCATCATCTTCCAAAAAAAGTACAGAATCTTTCAGAGAGGGCATATATTCTGTCCCTTGAAGTAAATTAAAGGTACAAAGATTTGCTCCCAAAATAGTACCAGAAGCCTTACCTTTATTTATAACCAACCAGCCTTCATTCTTAATAGGATTCCTCTTATCCTGATCCATATACCATGCATCATCCGTCCATTCCTTTGATGAAGCAATTGCAAAAGCTTCATTTGTCATTAGACATTTTTTGAAACAATCCATTGTATATTCAAAATGTAATTTCTGTCCAAAAGTTGACCAAGCTGGGCCAGAATAAGTTATCAAACCAGTTTTGGCAAAAATGGCATTTTGTAAGGCTGTAGTATCGGAGTAACCGATAAATATCTTTGGATTGTTTTTAATTATGTTCCAATTAATATATTCTAAAAGTTGATTGCAATTAAAACCGCCTATGACCGTAAAAACGGCTTTTACTTTCTTGTCTGAAAAGGCCTTGTGTAAATCCGCCACTCTGGATTTAATTGACGACGAACCAAAATCATCAGTTTCTTCCACATTTTTACTAAATGATATTTTAAGGCCTAAATTCTTAAGTCGATTATTAGCAATCTCTCTATTTGCCTGAGAAATAATAGAGATGGAGTGAGAGGGGGCAATTATCCTTATCTCGTCACCTTTTTCTAATTTTTTAGGGTATATCTTTTTCATAAAGCCATATTAGCACAAAAATAACTTATGCTAAATAGGCCTTACTTCAATCCCATAAATTCCATATTTAGGAATATTTTCTCTATATTCTTCAAATACAGTGTTATATCTCTCAATAGCACTATTAATATCTAAACCTGAAGACAAAGCGTTTCTGGTACCTTCGGCTTCTAACATAGATCTAACATCTGGATAATGTCTAACACCTAAAATTTCAACCCTCATCACCGCGTTTGTTGTCATATTGGTGAAAGTAAAAGTGTCTCCAATTTTTAAATCGGCATAAGGAGTTTTATCATAACTGGTCGGCACTCTAGTTTCTATTTTCTTGGTCCCAACCTTAATTGCTTTGAATGGTCTATCTAACAAATTTAAATTATAATTCATTTTATTTTCCCTAAAATTAACTTAACTGTTTCCTCTGGTGTTTGATTTGTGTTATCAATTATTTCACCGAAATTTGGCTTGTGGATACCTACATCATAGTGGTGCTGTATTCTCTGTCTTTCCCAATCCGTTAATTCTCTGGTACCCCTATTAGTCAGTGTCTTTTCTAGTTTTGGTGCCAAAGTAAAAAAATGAGTTTCGATGTCCAGATCTTTTAGTCCAGCAACAAAATAGTCATAATTCTTTTGAGATAATGGGTAAGGAACTATCACATTTAATCCTCTATTTAGAAAATTCCTAACGACAGTCAGGGCGTTCTCCAGATTAAGTGGAATTGCCTCGTCTATAGGCATCCACTCAATCATCTCGTGAAAGGCGTCTATTTCTACCAAAGCTGTTTTGGGCAGTTCTTTTATTAAGAGTTTTGCTACTGTACTTTTACCAGAATTAATTGAACCATTTAGAAAAATTATCATATATTTATTTCATTTCTTTTAATAACTCTAAAGTTCTCTCCATCATATAATCTCCAACCTCGCCCCAATCAAAGTATTTTTTGTAGTCTTTTGGGTCAATTAACTTAATCTCAGTAATATCGCCATCTGGATCAGAAACAAACGGACCGTAAGGTTCTACTAAGCAAACTGATCTAGTTTGAACGTGAATCCTATCTGGTTCAAAGACTTCCTGATAACCGATTATTTTTTGCTTAAGAACTCTCATATTAGTCTCTTCTTTAACCTCTCTGATTACCGCTTCTTCCACACTCTCACCATTTTCTATAGCACCACCAGCGGGAGTCCAGTAACCTTTCTTTTCGGCATACACCAAGACAAGCTTATCATCACAAAAACAATAAGCGTGAACGCCATCTACTTTTTTATCTTTTATTTCATCAAGACTATCCAAGTCCCGGTAAGTGTATGGAAGGGTACCCATTTGTCTGGTCTTCATCATTGATTTGATTTCTCTTTTCATAAGTTAAAGATAGCACAAGAAATGATTTTTATAAATCTGCTGGACTTAAACTACAAAACCACCCAATTGGGTGGCTTGTAGTTTGAATACTGCTCTCAGCAGGTTTGCTATCTCAGGTAAGACCTTGGGCTTCGTTCGACGCGACTCGTGCGCTCGAACCTCGCTCAAGTTGGCTGCGGGACCTGGATTCGAACCAAGATAACCGCCTCCAGAGGGCGATGTCCTACCATTAGACGATCCCGCAATAAAGACAGGATACTCTAAAAAAGGGAGAAACTCAAGTTAAACCTTCAAATATTTCTGCACCGCCAAATAACTTGAAACAGCACCCAAGAGGATACCAGAACCAAAGACTATAATAAATATTTGGCCAAAATTCTTCAAATAGAAATCAAATAAATCTAAACCAACAAAAAAGTTCTTTGATAAATTGCCCAGCCAATAAGTCAGACCAAAAAAGACAATCATCACAAGAGTAGCTGACACAATACCATAAAGAATTCCGGAAACTACAAATGGCCCCTTTACATACCGGCACGAAGCCCCCATGAGGCGCATGACAGAAATCTCCTCCCTGGAAATAAAAATTGCCAAACGAATAGTATTAAAGGTAATAATAACTGAAATAATCAAGAAAAGAATGGCTATCCAAAATCCGATAGTATTAGCCCCTTCAATTATTCTAGTCAGCTTATCTATCACCACTTTGTTTTGATAAAAATTAACTTTCTCAATAATTGGGTTACTTGAGCCAGTCACCGAGTCCTCATTATTTAAAAATCTGGCAATTCCCTCGTATTGCGATGGCTCTTTAGCCTTTATACTAAGTGAGGCCGCTAAAGGATTTTCCCCTAATTCATTTATTGCCTCAAGAGTTAAGGAATCATCTTTATGCCTTTCTTTAAAATTAGCTAATGCCTCATCACGTGATAAATAGGTAACTGAAGCTACTTCACTAATGGTTTCAATTGACTTTTTTAAGCTAAAAATATCGGCTTCACTGGCATTGGTTGTAAAATAAACATTAATATCCACCTTATTTTTTATCTCCTGTAAGGAAAACTTCAAGACTGCACTCATAAAAATAAGTGAGGCAATCATAAAAAGGGTTATAAACATCACCACCAGAGATGACAAAGAAACAAAATTATTACGCCAAAAACTGGTAACCCCGGACCTAAAAACTCTTTTTATTTTTAATATAAACATGAATATTTAAATTATAACACATACGTACCCTTTTTATCATCCCGAATAATTTTACCATTTTGGATGCTGATTACTCTCTTACCAAGTGAATCCACCACCCCACGGTTGTGGGTAGTTAAAATGACGGTGGTCCCCAAATCATTAATCTTTTTTAAAATTTGAATTATTTCATGAGTATTGGCGGGATCCAAATTACCCGTTGGCTCATCAGCAATAATCACGTCAGGCTGATTAACAATAGCTCTGGCAATGGCCACCCGTTGTTTTTCTCCACCTGATAATTCACTGGGAAAGCTGTAAATTTTATTACTGATATCTACCAGTTCAAGCACGTGAGGGACATCAGCCTCTATCTCCTCCTCAGTTCGGCCAGCGGCCTCCATCGCAAAAGCAATATTCTCGTAAACTGTTTTGTTAGGCAACAAACGAAAATCCTGAAAAATCATCCCAATCTTTCGGCGAAGCTCAGTAATCTTACCTGGTTTAAGCTTATGAATTTCGGCTGATTCAAAAAAAACCTTACCCGTAGATGGACTTTCCTCCGCTAAAATCATTTTAACTAAAGTGGTTTTACCCGCCCCAGAGTGACCAACAATAGAAACAAACTCCTTAGGTTCAATAGTTAAGGTAATATCACAAAGCGCCTCGCAATTATCTGAATAGGTTTTACAAACTTTATCAAAATAAATCATTTACAACCATTATACTAAAAATAATTCAATATTACCATCTAGGACTTCGTCCACCTTAGAGGTTTCTGCTTCTGTTCGATGATCCTTAACCATTTTATAAGGGTGTAAAACATATGACCGAATCTGATTGCCCCACTCAATATCAGCTGTCTTACTTACATACATTCCTAGTTCCTTTTCTTTTCTTTCCTTTTCTTTTATAAGGTAAACTTTCGCACGTAATATCTGTAAGGCCTTTTCCTTATTTTGAGCCTGAGAACGTTCACCATCCACATGAACAGCCAACTTGGTTGGTATGTGTACCATCCGAACTGCCGTTTCTCTCTTATTTACATTCTGGCCACCCGGACCACCAGACCGAGCAAAATCTATCTTTAAATCATCCTCCGGTATAATAAAATCCGTAGCGCTAGTCTTTTCAAACTTTGGGATAAACTCCACTAAAGCAAAAGAAGTGTGACGCAGACTTTTAGCATTAAAGGGTGACAAACGGACCAAACGATGCACGCCAGATTCCCCTTTCATTTTTCCATATACATTTTTTCCAGAAACCTCTACGGTTATATTTCTAAAACCACCATGATCATTTTCATTCTTATGAAGTAGACGATAGCCCCAACCTTGTTTATTAAAAAACTTGGTATACATTTCAAAAAGTATCCGGGCAAAATCCTCAGCATCTATTCCACCAGCGCCACCCATAATAGTTAAAATAGCGTCACTGTTATCATATTTTTCTCCCCCAACTAATTCGGCTTTTAACTCAGTAATCTCCTTGATAACCGCTTGCGCCTTGTTTTTATCCAGCCAAAAATCTGTGGCCAACATAGAAGCTTCCAATTCATTAATTTTCTTTTGTATTTCTTCTTTATTTGACATCTGAGCCATCTCCGAGGATCGAACTCGGGACCCCCGCTTTACGAAAGCGGTGCTCTACCAACTGAGCTAAGATGGCAATAAGCTGAGCCGTTGATCGGGATTGAACCGATGACCTCGTCATTCACTAGTACCTTTATTTCATCAAAATTGACTTATAAAAGGGTTAGACTGTATCTTACGCGTATCACTTTGATTTAGCGTCCCTTGTCAGTCGTTCGGGCGATAATATATCGCCACGGTCTTGTCCCTCGCATCATTAGGGATATTAACCGTAATTCGGGCTTCATCACTCCGTTTCCAGAATGAAGGGCAAATTTAGTTTACCAATGACGTGCTCTACCAACTGAGCTACAACGGCAAATGTATTATTTAATTTATCAAAACAATACCCTGTAAGAATAGCTTATTTCTTATAATTTTTCAATCATTCCTAATATAATCTTTTTGAGTTTAACATTATTGAAATAAACAATAACTACCCCATATTCTGATTTATATTTATAAGTTCCCCTTCCTCTTACTTTTGAAACAATAGTTTTATAAAACTGTTCCTTCTTTACTCCTAATTCTCCCTTCCAATAATTAAGAGCTTTTTCTGGGAGAATATCCTCAAAAATCTGTAGACTAAATCTCAGCTTATTTTTATCTATATTGCAAAACTTTTCTAAAAAATCTATAAATTTTCTCACCATCTTAGCATCTGTATTAGTTAGCCTTACTCCCCCCTTGCCTCTTTTTAGCCCCTCGCCCCAATAAATACCAAGGCCTAAACCAAAAAGAATACCCTCCTCCATGGTCTTTGGATCTTTTATTAAAAAGGGGTCACCAAGTGGATTTCTTAACTCATATATAGCATCAGAAATCGTTCTCTTCCTTATTTCATATTTTGCCAACCAATAATTTACTTTGTTTCCAGAACATCTAACATATTTAGCAATCTGCGCAGTAGACCATCTTTTTTCAATATAATAATCAACCAAAAAATTCCTCGTTATTTCTTTCCTGTTTGGTAGACTAAATACTTTCATGCTAGTAAGTATACCAAACGGATAAATCCTGTCAATCTAAAATTCAAAAATCCCAGACGCGGAGCGAATGGGATTTTTGTCGGATTCTCTCAAGGAGAAATTGGTAGCGTGTTCACTAAAACTTGAGTTTTATCAAGAAGTGAACTAGCCAAGTGAAAGAACTGGAGAAGGAATTGCTCAAAAGCCTGAAAGATATCTGGCAGAAGAGACTGGAGAATCAAAATAGTTAAACCTAACCCGATTGCTCCTAAAATTTTCATGGTTTTAGAAGAAGGGGGTTTTTAAAGCGTCCGACAACGCTTTGGGTTTACTATTGACCCAAATCCCCTCCCCATGGAAATTTCAATTGACTTGAAACCTCCTGGGAAGGGCCTCCGATTCTTAATTTTCAAATGACATCACCTCTCTAATCTCAGTAATATTATAGCATATCTAGGTTTTTTTACAACTAGGCAAATAACCACTAATGTTGGCTAATATATTTAAAAATGCGCGGGCGATGGACTCTCCCTCGCCTCTCACCTCGCCGTCGCTCGGTTCGGGCTGGGCACCGGCTCGCTCCCAGATTTACCAATCTGGGTCCCGCTCCGCCGTCAGCACCCATACGTCAGCCATGTAGATGGCTGACTCGCCCGCGCAGCAGAAAAGCCCTTTTCAGGGCTTTTTCTTGCGCGGGCGATGGGTGCTGACCCCACGGCCTCTCCCGTGACAGGGGAGTGCTCTACCGTTGAGCTACGCCCGCGTATGGACAAGATAGCAGAAATTTTACTTTCACACAATCTTCTCCTGGTGCTGTATTACTGTGCTTTGCTCGAACCTATTTTGAACAAAATTCCTAACCGATCAATCGCGCCTCGCGGACTCGGCGCTCCCGCCCTCTCACCCGCTTTACTATTCCAGATTTTTTTCTGAGCGCGGGGGGTATCTGATTCAGGATGGAAAAGCGGGTTTTCGGGCGGAACCTGTTTTCGGAAAAACAGGTTTACTTTTAAAAAAACAAAATCCAAAATATCTTGTCTCGTTCATACTATCATATTTAGTGCATCTCTGCCTAAAGAGACCATCCTCGGCATTCGCCTCGGACATTTCCGCTAGGGCTACTCGCGCCTATTTGTCTTGGTGCGGGCTGGCCTTTTCCGAACGGCTCAGATGGAAGGAAATGAGCCGTTCAGGAAAAGCACC
>Ga0247842_10004943_pt1 | contig 16189 bp, 13 predicted proteins | sample LaCruzMarch2015__3_FD_192411 | JGI IMG/M metagenome (GOLD analysis project Ga0247842, IMG submission 192411) | Freshwater microbial communities from meromictic Lake La Cruz, Castile-La Mancha, Spain - LaCruzMarch2015_19m | ecosystem: Environmental > Aquatic > Freshwater > Lake | place: Spain...
AGAAATTTTTTGTGCAATCTGCATTCTTTCTTCAAGGTCTTTATCGATCAAGGTTTCATCGGCAACGGGGAAATCGGTAAGGTGCACAGATACTGCCTTCTGACGATTTGTAACTTTATTCAGATCAACAAACAATCTCTCCATAAAGAACGGCGCAATTGGAGAAGCAAGCCGGGCTATTGTTTCAAGACATTTATATAATGTCTGGTAGGCGGCAATTTTATCTTCCGAATAATCGCCTTTCCAAAATCTGCGTCTGCAAAGTCTTACGTACCAGTTGCTCAGATGTTCGTCCACAAACTCCTGAATTGCCCGCCCTGCCTTGGTTGGCTCATAATCGGTATAACATTCATCAACCGTTTTAATCAGAGAATTCAACTGCGACAATATCCAGCGATCAATTTCAGGACGTTTATTCATTGGTACTTCCGGTTCTGTATAACTAAATCCATCGATGTTTGCATAGATCGCAAAAAAAGTATAGGTATTATAAAGCGTACCAAAGAATTTGCGCTGCACTTCAACAATTCCTTCGATATCGAACTTCAGGTTATCCCAAGGCTGCGAATTGGTAACCATATACCAACGCGTAGCATCAGGGCCGTATTTTTCGATTGTCTTAAATGGATCCACTGCATTGCCGAGTCGTTTGGACATCTTGTTGCCGCTTTTATCAAGCACCAGTCCATTCGATACAACATTCTTGTATGCCACTGAATCAAATAACATAGTGGCGATGGCATGAAGCGTAAAGAACCAGCCTCTTGTCTGATCAACGCCCTCGGCAATAAAATCAGACGGAAAATATTCTTTTAAATTGTCTTTATTTTCAAATGGATAATGGAACTGCGCATAAGGCATAGCGCCTGAGTCGAACCACACATCAATGAGATCGGGTTCTCTGAACATTTTTTTACCTGTGGGAGATACCATGATGATCCCATCCACATAAGGTCTGTGAATATCAAACTTCGAATAATTTTCGACAGAGTTGTCAGAAGGGATAAAAGTTTCAAGCGGGTTTTCTTTCATAAACCCTGCAGTTATAGACTTTTTAATTTCTTTCTTCAGATCTTCCACCGAACCGATACAAGTTTGTTCCGACTTATCCTCTGAGGTCCAGATTGGGATAGGAACGCCCCAATAGCGCGAACGCGAAAGGTTCCAGTCAACAAGGTTCTCGAGCCAATTACCAAACCGGCCGGTTCCTGTTGATTCGGGTTTCCAGTTGATGGTGCGGTTCAACTCCATCATTCGTTCTTTGTAAGCGGTAGTCTTGATAAACCACGAATCCAGCGGGTAATATAATATTGGCTTATCTGTTCTCCAGCAATGAGGGTATGAATGTTCGTATTTTTCTGTTTTAAAACACCTGTTCGCTTTTTTAAGTTTTATAACAATATCAATATCTACGTTATTATCTTTTTCGGGGTTGAAGTTAATGTCATATTCAGGTTTCACAAACCTTCCTGCAAATTCGCCCATCACATCAATAAATTTTCCTTGTTTATCAACCAGGGTAAGAGCGCCAACATGATAAAGTCTGTTCATTCTGAAATCGTCAGCGCCAAAGCTGGGCGCAACATGGACAATACCGGTACCATCTTCAGTGGTTACAAAATCTCCGGGTATCACGCGGAATGGATCGCCATCTGTGGGTTGTGCATAAGGCAAAAGCTGTTCGTAGCGGATACCTTCCAGGTCATGTCCTTTAAATTCTGCAACAATTTCATAAGGAATATTTTTCTGTCCCGCTTGGTATTCCTCGAGTTTAAGCTCTGAATTTCCCACGGGAAAATAAATATCAAAACGGTCTTTCGCCAGTATCACTGTTATTGGCAGATATGTGTAATGATTGAATGTTTTTACAACTACATATTGAATTCCCGCTCCCACAGCAAGTGCGGTATTAGAAGGCAATGTCCATGGGGTTGTTGTCCATGCAAGAAAGAATACATCGCCATGCGCTTTTTTGAAAAGAAATTCCGCCCCTTCGTTGCGAACCACTTTGAATTGCGCCACAGCCGAGGTGTCTTTTACATTCTTATAGCAACCCGGAAGATTTAGTTCGTGTGAGCTAAGTCCTGTTCCGGCAGCAGGAGAATACGGTTGAATGCTGTATCCCTTATACAGCAAGCCTTTTTTATACAATTGCTGAAGGAGATACCAAAGGCTTTCAATATATTTATTATCAAACGTGATATAAGAATCATCAAGGGCAACCCAGTATCCCATCATTTTTGTGATCTCCTCCCATTTGTCCTTGTATTTCATTACTTCTTTGCGGCATGCTTTATTGAAGTCGATCACGGATATGGATTTGCCAATATCCTCCTTAGTGATGCCAAGGGTTTTTTCAACGGCAATCTCTATCGGCAAACCATGCGTATCCCATCCGGCTTTACGCTTTACATGAAATCCTTTCAGGGTTTTGTAGCGACAAAAAATATCTTTGATAGCGCGGGCAATAACATGGTGAATGCCAGGCATGCCGTTAGCCGATGGAGGTCCTTCGTAAAACACAAACTGTGGCTTGCCTTCGCGGGCTTCCACACTTTTTTCGAAGATATTGTTCTTTTCCCAGAATTTACGGACATCATTCCCTATCTTAGGCAAATCAAGCTGAGTATATTCCGTGTATTTCTGTTTCATTAAAATCAGGTATTTTTTTTTAAGGTTTGCAAACCTACATGAATTTTAATAAATCAACAAGTACATTATGAAAAAAATCATGTGGGTTCATGAGCCCGCCAGAACCTGCCCGACTTTTAAAATTTGAAATAAATACCGGTATTCAATCCCATTGAGTACAAGTATTCTTTGACCGGGGCAGTACTTATTGGAATAATTGAACGTCTGAATGTGGGTTCAATTTTTAGAGTTATTCTATTCGTTAAGTCATAGCTGACGCCGAACCCAGCAATAAACGTTAAGTCTATTTTTGAAAAGCCATTGTCAGCAGTTGAAGAATTTGTCTTTGTATGTCCGTCACTATATTCCAAAATTGATGTTGTCTTTTGTGTAATAAAAATATTTGGGGAAATACCAGCAGTAATAAAAAGTTTTGCTCTTTGAGTAAAGAGATAGTAATTTATTTTGATGGGAATATCAAGGTAAATGTAGTGATAAATAAAAGTGTTCTTTATTGGCAAATCAGGATTAGGCTGCCCCCAAATCAGATCATATTTTTTTGTTTTCTCACCTTTGTCAGAATATAAAAGGCCAGTTTCAATAGTAATTCTTTTGCTAATGTTAAGGGCAAGATTTAGCCCAGCCGTGTAGCCAAATTTTGGAATTTCAAACGTATCCCGGCTGTCTGCAATCCATTTGCTTGAAGCGTCTGATTTCAGAGTTCGGTAACAGTAGTCGGGAGAAAAAGTTAGGACTATTGCTATTTTCTTTGCATTAGGAGTGTCAGAATTTTGGCAAAAAGATATTAACGGTAAAAATGTAAGTGAAAAAATTAGCAGTTTTTTCATTGTCATTGTTTAAAAAAAATCTATACTGTTTGAATAGTTTGTAAACGTAATACTAAAATTTATTTTATTACAACAAGCTTATCTGCTGCTATCCGCTTATTTCCGATGATTGCCTGATAAAAATAAATTCCTTTATCAAGTATATTTCCTGAAATTGCAAAGGTATTTTTCCCTGCGAATAAAGACTGGTTAAATAATTTTTTACCAAGAACGTCATAAATTTCAACCCTGCCTATCGGACATGTCGGCATACCGGCTTCGGTTACCGGAATTTCATATTCTATTTGCATAGCGCCGTTGTTTGGATTCGGATATAGACTGAAATATGTGTCGTTATATTGTTCATCCATTTTATTTTTATTATTAGCAAAAGAATCAGTTGTCATAACAAAAATGCTATCCTGATTTTGCGTATCTGCTGTTTTGTTTTTACCGTGACTAAGTAACTCTACGGTTCCGTTTATTGAAACGTCATTCTTGTAAAGGTTAGGTAATTCGGTAATAAAAATTAAGTTTAAAGGACTAAATTTTTATTATCATGAGAGACAATAGAAAAGATACGACCATTTGGCGTAATTATATTGAAAAATATCAATTTTTAATATCCGAATACGAACAGGTAAAACGAAAAGAACATGAAGTTTATAAGAAAGTAAAAGATTTTTATAAAGCTCATGATACTTGTGCAAAGAGTTTTTTAAAGTATTACAATCGGTTCAAGCAAAGCGGCAAAGAGGCAGATCTATTACCAAGCAAACGAGGGCCAAAGTATAAAAGCAGAAGACCACTGGCGTTCATTGAAAACAAAGTAATCGAGTTACGAAACAAAGGAAATAATAAATTTGAAATTGTTAATATTCTTAAGCCAAATTTAAATAAATTTACACCATCGGCATCAGGAGTATATAATATTTTAAAAAGAAACAACTTAAATCGATTAACTCCAGTGATAAGAAAGAATCATAGAAATATCATCAAAGAAAGAATGGGTCAATTAGGACATATAGATTGCCACTATTTAAGTAAAAACGTAATAAAAGGACAAAACAAGAAACTATATTTAGTTTGTTTAATAGATGATTACAGCCGTTTAGCATGGGCAGAAGTAGTTGAAGATATTACCAGTCTAACGGTTATGTTTGCGACATTAAAATGTTTAAATATTTTAGCAGATCATTATCAGATCAAATTTGAAGAAATACTTTCTGATAATGGACCGGAGTTTGGACCAAGAATAAGCAAACAAAAACAAAATCATCCTTTTGAAAGAATGTTAATGGAATTAGGTATCAAACATCGCTACACAAGACCTTACAGACCGCAGACAAATGGTAAAGTTGAACGCTTTTGGAGAACATTGGAAGATGATCTTATACGAGATACAAATTTTGATTCTTTAGAAGAACTCAAAGAAGAACTATTACAATATGTTTACTATTATAATCATGAAAGACCTCATCAGGGAATTAATGGCAAAAAACCAATTGAAATTTTACAAACAAATTCATTACCGAATTAGTTAACTTTTACAATTGCGAGGAGGTACGACGAAGCAATCTACATGTCATAATATTGTTAACATAACGGTAGTACCTTTTATGAAGAGGAAAAATATTTTACAAACCTGAAGTCGCAATTTGCGACATCAAGATGAATAGCATATTCAGAATGTAATACTTTTTATGAAAATAAAGAAGTTTGATATAACAAAAAGTGACGACGTAATTACCAGTCGAATTTTCACCATACGTGGAACGAAAGTTATGATTGACCGCGATCTTGCCGAACTATATGGTGTTAAAACAAAAGTCCTGAAACAGTCGGTAAAACGCAATATCAATAGGTTTCCTGAAGATTTTATGTTTGAAATGAACGAGGCGGAATTTAAAAATTGGAGGTCACAAATTGTGACCTCCAATTCCGATTTGATGGGATTGCGGTATAAACCTTTTTGTTTTACAGAGCAAGGCGTTACTATGCTTTCTTGTATTTTAAACAGTAAGCAGGCTATAGAAGTAAATATACGCATTATACGGGTGTTTGCAAAAATGCGCGAATTAGTGAACAGCCATAAAGATATTTTACTCAAACTTGAAGAACTTGAACGCAAAGTTTCTTCACACGATGAACAAATAATTTTGATTTTTGAATACCTGAAAAAGCTTATTGCTCCTGAGACTAAAATCCGTAAAAGAGTAGGTTATAAAATTGACGGAATCCCTGATGAACTTGCCGAACCAAAACATAAATATAAAAGACTAAGAAAATAAATAATGGTATATTCAGAATGTAAAAATTTGGTGTAATTATTTGAAAGCGGACTTGCAGCAATATCGGAGCTATGTGTAATTTATAAAAAAAACAAATGATACTAAAAGGACTCATACTTTCATTGGCAATAATAGTTTTCGGACTGTTGACAGTTACAGCCCTTACAGTAACTATTATAAAACGACAGAATAAAAGTATTAGGAACATTTGGCTAACCGTGCTTTCAATATCTCTCATAGTAACTATTTCGACATCCATATATACAGCAAAAAAAGTAATAAACAAGACAATTGAAAGCAAAAAAGAAGCTAAGAACTTGATGATTGATATAGCAATTGAAAGCAAAAAAGAAGCTAAGAACTTGATGATTGATATAGCAATAAAAGGACTTTCTGTGATATGGACTGACAATAGAGAATATCTGCTTGACACAGTAAATAAGAATAGACAAATAGAAATACTTAAAAGCTATGTTCCAGACAGTTTAAAAGATAAAGTTCCTACTTCTTTCTTCACATATTTCGGTTTTCGTGACTGGTATCGACTCCCAATAGTTTATCCGTATTCAATTAATTGTGCTGACATTATAGAATATGGACAAATAAATGATGAACTAAACGCTGTTGACATCACAAGTTTTCACGGTGTTGATCAATTACAAGTATGTGGTATTACAAACTTCACCTTTGACAAGAACTTATTACTTGCAGAACAGTCCGATAAATTTGAGCCATCGAAAGAAAGAGGCTATGTTATTTTTCACTTCGACACACAAAAGATAGAAAAATTTAGCTCAAAGATAGAATTAATGAAAAGAGCGCGACAATTAGGTTTTACTGGACAGTACAATATGATGACTCTTAAAGAATATAGTCAGTTGTTTTAGAAAATAAACTGCCTCTAACAAATAATTTTGAATTGGTTATGGTTGATAATAAAATGATAAAGGGGGGCAAATTTTAACAACTATAAAAATAAGTGTAAAAGAATGGGTAGAAAAAACAAACGCAAAATGATTATTTTAAACTACTAACAACATGAAAAACTACGAAACAATAGAATTCGAAATTAAAGACCGTGTGGGAACTATATGGTTAAATAGACCCGATATTCACAATGCTTTTAATTCACAAATGATCAAAGATATTATTGATTGTTTTGAATCCCTTAACAATGAACAAGATGTAAGGATAGCAGTATTAAGGGGGAGAGGAAAATCCTTTTGCGCAGGGGCTGATCTTAATTACATGAAAAGTATTGCCACTTTTGGATTTGAAGAAAATTATCATGACAGCTTAAATCTGGCAAAGTGTTTCTTCACAATATATACATGCAAAAAACCCACTATTGCTGTTGTTCAGGGCGCTGCAATTGGAGGAGCAAATGGATTGCTTGCCGCCTGTGATTTTGCTTATTGTTCAGACGAAACAACGTTTTCGTTAAGCGAGATAAAAATAGGACTTGTTCCTTCATGTATTGGGACTTATGTTACAAAAAGAGTCGGAGAGTTTGGCGCAAGAGATCTTATGATTTCGGGAAGAAGGATAAAAGGAAAAGAAGCCGAATATTACAGGTTGGTTAATAAATCGCTACCTCCGGAAAAACTCGATGAGTATACTGATTCGGTGATTGCACTTCTTATGACAAGTGGCCCTAACGCTATATCAAATTGTAAAAATTTAATTTTTGATATTTCAAATAAACTGACCTTTGAAGAATCTATAGATTATACAGCCAGATTAATTGCTGAAATGAGAGCATCTAAAGAAGGACAGGAAGGAATGGCTTCTTTTCTTGAAAAAAGAAAACCAAAGTGGGTGAAATAAGGGCTGTTTAAATTATTAATTTAATTTTGTTACAATATGGTATCTCTCAAGAAAATCAATTTGATTACCCCTGACCCTAAAGGGTGCAAATTGATTTTCAACACTCCCTTCAGGGACGGGGTAAAAGTTGAAAATCAATACCACGAATACTATTGTATTAAAATTTAAACAGTCTCTTAATTATTAAAAGAAATGAAAAAAGAAATAAAATTTAGTCTGGTTTACAGGGATATGTGGCAATCGTCAGGGAAATATGTTCCCCGCGTTGATCAGTTAAAAAAAATTGCTCCTGTAATAATTGACATGGGATGCTTTTCGAGAATCGAAACGAATGGAGGTGCATTTGAGCAGGTAAATTTATTATTCGGCGAAAATCCGAACAAAGCCGTTAGAGAATGGGTTAAACCTTTTAATGAAGCGGGTATTCAAACACACATGTTGGAACGCGCTCTGAATGGAATAAGAATGTTTCCTGTGCCTGCCGACGTAAGAAGATTGATGTATAAAGTTAAAAAATCGCAGGGCGTTGATATCGCAAGGTCTTTTTGCGGGCTTAATGATCATAGAAATCTTGAACTCTCCATCAAATATGCAAAAGAAGCCGGTATGATTTCGCAGGCAGCTTTAAGTATTACTCATTCCGAAAAACATACGGTTGATTATTTTCTTGAAGTAGTTGATAAGGCTGTAGAATATGGAACAGATGAAATTTGTCTTAAAGATATGGCTGGTATCGGAAGACCGGTTATGCTTGGTAAGTTAGTCAAAGCCATTAAAGATAAGTATCCTCATATTGTTGTTCAGTATCATGGCCATTCCGGTCCAGGTTTTTCTGTAGCATCAATGCTCGAAGTAGCAAAGGCAGGAGCGGAATATATTGATGTTGCTATGGAACCTCTTTCCTGGGGAATGATACATCCTGATGTTATTACAATAAAAGAAATGTTAGCAGATGCAGGATTTTCCGTGCCCGAGATAAATATGAACGCTTATATGGAAGCGAGAGCGTTAAATCAGAGTTTTATTGATGATTTTCTTGGATATTTCATTGATCCAAAAAATAAATATGTGTCATCATTGATGATTCAATCCGGTTTGCCCGGCGGCATGATGGGTAGTTTAATGGCAGATCTCAAGGGAGTTCACGAGGTAGTTAATAATGCACTTATATCTGCAGGAAAATCTGCAATTTCAGATGATGAACTTTTGATAAAACTATTTGATGAAGTCGCCCTTATTTGGCCTAAAATGGGATATCCTCCCTTAGTAACTCCTTTTAGTCAGTATGTAAAAAATACAGCTTTAGTTAATGTAATTAATTTATCTCAGGGTAAAAAAAGATTTGAAAGTATTGATGGGAATACATGGGATATGTTACTTGGTAAATCAGGTAAGTTGCCAGGGGAAATAGATAAGGTGTTTTTTGAATTAGCTAAAGCCCAAGATAAAAAATTTTATACCGGAATTCCTCAGGATGCATACCCCGATGCACTGGATAAGTACAGAAAAGAAATGAAAGAAAATAATTGGGAAGAAGGAAAAGATGAAGAAGAATTATTTGAATTTGCAATGCACGAAGGTCAATACAGGGATTATAAATCAGGAATTGCTAAAAAAAGATTTGAAGAAGAAATTGCTAAATTAAAATCACCTAAAAAATCATTTGCCGTGAAAGAAAAAGAAACTCCAAACAGAAACAATTATAATAAAGATGAAGTTAGCCAGGAGATAGCTTTTATTGCATTTTTATTATACAGTTTAAATAATAAATTAATTGACCAACAAACAAATATTTCCAGAAAATACAATGTGTGGACTTCAATAGGATATTGGAGAAATTTAATGACAATAAATATTAATTATTCCGCCGATGGCGGAGAGAAAGAAATTTCCGTTAATATTAATAAAATTAGAAATAAAGAATATGAGCTGGAAATAAAAGGGGCAAAATATATTTCCGGTTTAATTTATATTGATATAGGAGAAATTGATATCAGCGTTAATGACGAATTTTATTTTGCGAAAATATCTAAAGGAGAAAATCAAAATATCCGTGTAACAATTAATGGAAAAAGTTTTGATTTAAAACGAAATGATGTGTTTAACGAAGATACATCTATTAATGAACAGGAAAAAATATCTTTGAATGAAAGTAATGACATTACCTCCCCTATGCCAGGCAAAGTGGTTAAGATAACTGTTAAAAAAGGCGATTTGGTTAAAAAAGGCGATTTATTAATTGTTATTGAATCAATGAAAATGGAAAACAGTATTTATTGTACAAAAGAAAATGCTGTAGTTGAGAGTGTGAACGTAGATGCAGGACAGATGATAAACGCAAGCTCTCCCCTGATTGTTTTTGCAAAACAGGACTGATTTTAATTGATTGATTTTCAGTAATTATAATTACGAATGAAAATAATCGTTACACCACGTGATGCAATGCAGGGATTAAAGCAATTTATCCCTACCGAGGTAAAAGCGGATTATATTAATTGTTTATTGAAAGTGGGTTTCGATACTGTCGATTTTGGAAGTTTTGTTTCTCCTAAAGCTATTCCACAGTTGCGCGATACTACTGAAGTTTTAAAAAAACTGAATTTGTCTTCAACGAAATCGAAATTATTAGCCATCGTCTGTAATTTACAAGGAGCTAAAACAGGGTCCGAATATTCCGAAATAAATAGCTTCGGGTTTCCATTCTCTACATCGCCCACATTCTTAAAACGTAATATTAACTCAACAATTGAAGATGTTTATAACACTATTGAAGAAATTCAGAATATCTGTGTAAAAACAAATAAAGATCTGGTTATTTATTTTTCAATGGCATTTGGGAACCCTTATGGTGATGAACACAATGATTATCTAGTTGTCGAAGCAATTGAAAGATTAAAAAAACTTCAGATAAAAACAATCAGCCTTGCCGATACTTTGGGCGTTGGAGATAATGAAATTATTGCCCGATTATTCTCTTATTTAGATGCTAAGTTTCGTGATATAGAATTTGGATTACATTTGCATGTTAAGCAAAATGAAGCAATCGCCCGAATTGATGGCGCCTATAAAGTCGGATGCAGACATTTTGACACCGCTCTTCTTGGTTTGGGCGGATGTCCATTGTCAGGAGAAGAAATGGTTGGGAACTTAAGCACCGAAAAACTTGTTGAGTATCTGAAACTAAATAAAATTCAAATACCTTTAAATATAGCTCTGTTAAAAGAAGCTATTATTAAAGCTGAAGAAGTTTTTCATTTTATAAATGATGGAAATTATCATCCGAACGGGATAAGTTAGCAAATTATGAATTGCCACGACCTTTGGTAGCTGAGCGTAGTCGAAGCTTAGGTAGTGGTTAATTAAAAAGAAAAAAATGAGAGGGCTTTAGCCCAATAATAATAAATAACAAAATATATAAATTTATCCCTGTTTTAGTATAGTGATACCAAAAAAATATTATACTAAAAAGTATTAAAAATAAAAAAGATACAAATATGAATAAAGTAGTTAAAGATGCAGAAGAAGCTATTCGTGGCATACGTGATAATATGACAATAATGTTTGGCGGATTCGGACTATGTGGAATACCTGAAAATACCATAAGAGTTATTTCTAAAACAGGTATTAAAGGGATTATCTGTATTTCAAACAACTGTGGTGTGGATGATTTTGGACTGGGAATTTTATTGAAAAATAAACAAATCAAAAAAATGATAGCTTCTTATGTGGGGGAAAATGCTGAATTTGAACGCCAGATGCTTTCCGGAGAATTAGAAGTTGAGTTAAACCCTCAGGGTTCATTGGCTGAACGTATTCGTGCCGCAGGAGCAGGAATACCTGCATTTTTCGTTCCTGCAGGATATGGTACCGAAGTAGCAATCGGCAAAGAAGAGCGTGAATTTAACGGCAAAATGCATATCCTTGAACACGCTCTTACAGCTGATTTTGCTGTTGTAAAAGCATGGAAAGGAGATACTCATGGAAATTTAATTTATAAATATACGGCATCTAATTTCAATAATATGATGGCGATGGCAGGAAAAATAACCATTGCAGAAGTTGAAGAACTAGTGCCTGCCGGCGAATTGGATCCTAATTTTATTCATACACCGGGAATATTTGTTCAGCGTATTTTTCAAGGTGTCAATTATGAAAAAAGAATTGAACAGGTTACTGTTACGAAAAATTGATCAAACCTCCAATTGGTATTAAACTTTTTTTTAAATTATATTTTCAATAATAAAAATTATGGCTCTCGATAAAAATCAAATAGCAAAACGAATTGCACAGGAATTAAAAGATGGTTATTATGTGAACCTTGGAATAGGCATTCCTACTTTGGTTGCAAATTATGTTCCTGATGGAATTCATGTAACCTTGCAATCGGAAAACGGATTGCTCGGTATCGGACCTTTTCCATATCCTGATAAAGTAGATGCAGATCTTATCAATGCAGGAAAACAAACGGTTACCTATGTTGCCGGAGCTGCATTTTTTGATTCGGCAACCAGCTTTGCCATGATCAGGGGCGGTCATGTTGACCTTACCATTCTGGGTGCTTTTGAAGTATCTGAACAAGGGGATATTTCAAGCTGGAAGGTACCGGGAAAACTTGTCAAAGGGATGGGTGGAGCCATGGATCTTGTGGCATCGGCAAGAAACATTATTGTAGCCATGCAGCATACCAATAAAGGGGTTTCAAAAATTTTAAAAAAATGCACTTTGCCTCTGACCGGGGTTAAATGTGTTAAAAAAGTAGTAACTGATCTTGCTGTGCTTGATGTTACTGACAATGGATTTAAACTTATTGAACGTGCTCCTGGTGTTTCTGTTGAAGAAATAATTAATTCCACTGAAGGAAAATTGATTGTGGAAGGTGAAATTCCTGAAATGAAATTGTAATTTTTCAATCATTATAATATTAATTTTATAGCTTAAAAAAAATATGAATTATCCTAAAAAGGTTACAATAGGTGATATAACAGTACGGGATGGATTTCAACACGAAGAAAAGTTTATTCCTACCGAAGCAAAGATATGGCTTGCCGAACAATTGATCTTATGCGGGTTTAAACATATTGAAGTTACAAATTTCGGGAATCCCGCAGGAATGCCACAGTTTAATGATGCTGATATTCTGATGCGCAGTATCCGCAGAAGCAAGAAAATATCACATTTTCTGAACGATGTAACATTAACTTGTGTAACAATCAGGGAAAAAGCCGTAGAACGAGCCATTCAGGCACGCAAAGAAGGCTGGGGACCTGACAGAATATTATTAATGGTTTCAACCAGCGAATCGCATCATAAGAAAAACAGCGGATTATCTCTTGATGATTACTGGAAAATGTCAGAAAAGTATATTAAAATGGCGAATGATGTCGGAATTAAAGTTAATGGAACGGTTAGTACCATCTGGGGTTGTCCGATTGAAGGACCCACGGAAATGATCAAAGCCCTCGAATTTACACAACATTGGTTTGACATCGGAGCCAACGACGTGGAACACGCAGATCATGACGGTAGCGCTTCTCCTGACAGAATTTACAAATATTTTTCGATGTTGATGGATAAATTCCATGAACCGGAAAAACACATTGTGCACTTCCACTCAACACGTGGCTGGGGTTTGGCTAATGTTCTTGCTGCATTGCAGGCCGGTATGACAAATTATGAAAGTTCTATGGGGGGAATCGGCGGACAACCGGCTAATTTTGTTGACGGAGTGCCTGTTGCCGGAACAGGAGCTTATTATTATGCCGATCCTTCATTAGCAGGGCTTGTTTCAACAGAAGACCTTGTTGTTATGCTCGATGAAATGGGAATTGAAACAAACCTAGATATTGATAAAATATTGAAAACAGGGAAAATGGTAGAGAGAATTGTAGGAAGGACACTTCGCTCAGAATGTATTAAAACGGGGAGAATTCCTAAGTCTTTAAAATATAAAACACAACCTTAATTAACTAATCAAAAAAGGGTATTGTTAACTTGACGCCAATGCGAAGTAATAGGGGGCTGAGAGGTTATGACCGTGCATAGTATTTATTTATTTTTTTTTTGGTAAGGTAATGTGAATTTCAATGTTTTTGTCTATTCCCATTAATTCATGTCTGTCCATAAAGTAGCTGAAAATAAAATAATGCAAATTGTAAATTTTTTGTCTTTCAATTCTATATTCTATCAATGGTTTTAACATAATACTAATTTTGCATTTTAGATTTTGCATTTTTAAATTAAATTTTATATACAGACTCTGATTATACCCCTGATGGCAACTCAAAAAGTAAAAAAGCAGGTTTCAGGATTAACAAAAAAACAGTTTAATAAGAATTCGCCCCATCCGCTAAAACAAAAGCCCCGCGATTATTTCAGGTTTTTTATACCTTTTATCATCATCATCACTGCTATTGTATTCGCCAATACGCTTGGAAACGGTTTTGTTGACAACTGGGATGATAATGGTTATGTTCTCAATAACGAAATAATCAAGCAACTGAATTGGAAAAACCTGAAAGAGATTTTTTCATCTTTTTGTATTGGCATTTATCATCCGCTTACAATATTATCATATACTATAGAATATAAACTTTTTGGATTGAATCCCTTTTCTTTCCATATTACAAATTATATTCTTCACATACTTAATGCTATTCTTGTATATCTTTTTTTGAAACGCTTTACTGGCAAGCCTTGGGTTGCAGCCATTACATCATTGTTTTTTGCCATACACCCAATGCACGTTGAATCGGTAGCATGGATATCCGAAAGAAAAGATGTATTATACACATTCTTTTTTCTTTTATCGCTCAATAGTTATAGCAAATACCTGATAACTGGAGAGAAAATCACTTCCCTGATTTGGTCGTTTATTTGGTTTTTTCTTTCATTGATGTCGAAATCGGCTGCAGTTTGTCTTCCCCTTGTGCTTGTGCTTATGGATTATTATCATCACAAAAAACTTACATGGAAGATATTAATTCCAAAAATCCCCTTTTTCTTATTAGCGCTGTTTTTCGGAATATTAGCTGTTTCTTCGCAAAGATCTGTCGGAGCCATTTACGATCTAACTCCGCTTTTCAGTATTATTGAAAGAGTTTTTTTAGTCAGTTACTCGACTGTTTACTATATATTCAAGGTGTTTGCACCTTTCAATCTTTCAACCCTGCATTTTTATCCGGTAAAATCGGGTGGTATGCTCCCGATTGAATATTATCTTGCCCTGCCTGCTTTACTGTTGCTTATATGGGGAGTATTCAAATCAGGTAGTTTTAAGCATGAACTTATTTTCGGTTTGCTGTTTTATTTTGTAACAATTGCTATGGTGCTGCAAATTATACCGGCAGGACGGGCTATTGTTTCAGAGCGGTATTCTTATGTTCCTTACATAGGTATTTTTTTTATTTTCGGACAGTTTTTCTCTTACATAAAAGATAAGAAATTTTCATTTAGCAGCAGAATAAAATCCATTGTTTCCATTGTACTCATAGTTCTTACGGTTTTGTATTCATTCCTGACATACGAACGGAACAAGGTATGGAAAAACGGGATAGTTTTATTTACTGATGTAATTGAAAAGTATCCTGATCAAGAATTTGCATGGCTTGCGCGAGGAAACACAAAAAATGGGGAAGGAGATTTTGATGGCGCTCTTGCTGATTATAACAAAGCCATTCGACTTAATCCTGATTATTCTGAGGCTTTAAATAACAGAGCATACATAAAAGAAGGGAAAGGAGATTTTGATGGCGCTCTTGCTGATTATAACAAAGCCATTCAACTTAATCCTGATTATCCTGAGGCTTTCAATAACCGTGGAAACGTTTATAATAAAATTAATAAATTTGATAGCGCTCTTGCTGATTATAACATTGCAATTAAAATGAAACCTGATTATACTGATGCTTTCTATAACCGTGGAAACGTTTATAATAAGATTAATAAATTTGATAGCGCTCTTGCTGATTTTACCATTACAATTCAAATGAAACCGGATTTTCCTGATGCTTTAAATGACCGTGGCATTTCTTTATTAAACCTTAACCGGATGGATGAATCATTGAGAGACTTTAACAAAGCTATTGAATTAAACCCCCAATACGCTGAAGCTTATAATAACCGTGGAAACGTTTATAATAAAATTAATAAATTTGATAGCGCTCTTGCTGATTTTACCATTGCAATTAAAATGAAACCTGATTTTCCTGAGGCTTTCTATAACCGTGGCATTTCTTTAGCAAACCTTAACCGGATGGATGAATCATTGAGAGACTTTAACAAAGCTATTGAATTAAACCCCCAATACGCCGATGCATATTTTAACCGAGGTATTGCAAAATTTAATCTGAATGATACGGGTGCCTGTAATGACTGGCTTTTGGCACAGCAATATGGGCATCCACAAGCAGCCGCAGTGTTGCAAGCGTATTGTAAATAATTATGTTTAATATTTATTAAAAACAGTAAATGCTATTCAGTCAGAGTAAAACAGTAAATGCACCCAATAATAATTTAAAATAACATTTAAACCTAAAAAATATGGAACATCCTTTATTAAATGAACAACATCATCTAATCCGTGAATCGGTAAGGGACTTTGCAGAAAGAGAAATT
>Ga0247842_10004944_pt1 | contig 16188 bp, 13 predicted proteins | sample LaCruzMarch2015__3_FD_192411 | JGI IMG/M metagenome (GOLD analysis project Ga0247842, IMG submission 192411) | Freshwater microbial communities from meromictic Lake La Cruz, Castile-La Mancha, Spain - LaCruzMarch2015_19m | ecosystem: Environmental > Aquatic > Freshwater > Lake | place: Spain...
TAGAAAAACGGTCAATCTTATCCTCAATAGATGGACAATACCGAGGTCCCCGGCCCTGAATCCTTCCCGAAAACATAGGCGATTTTCCAAATCCGGTTCTAAGTATATCATGCACCTCCTGGCTGGTATACGTAAGATAGCAACTTCTTTGCCTTTTCAATCCGGGGGTCTCGGTAAATGAAAATTTTCCTGGGATTTCATCACCAGGTTGTTCCACCATACGTCTAAAATTAAGTGATCTGCCATCGACCCTGACCGGTGTACCCGTTTTCATCCTGCACGAATTAAACCCCAAATTCACCAATTGCTCAGTAAGGTTTTTGGCAGCGCGATCACCCATTCGGCCGCCTGAAAAATGTTTTTCACCTATGTGTATGATTCCGTTTAAGAAAGTGCCATTGGCAAGGATCACCGAGTTGCATTTAAAGAACATTCCCAAGCCCGTTTTAACCCCGATAATTTTATCACTTTTTACGATAATCTCGATTACTGTATCTTGCCAAAAATCGATATTTCTGTTATTCTCTAAAACTTTTCTCCATTCCATTGAATACAAAAAGCGGTCATTTTGCGCTCTGGGACTCCACATGGCAGGACCCTTTGATTTGTTGAGCATCCTGAATTGAATCATGGTAAGGTCTGTAATGATACCTGAATAACCCCCCATCGCATCGATCTCCCGTACAATCTGTCCTTTTGCAATTCCGCCCATAGATGGATTACACGACATCTGTGCCATATTCATCATGTTCATTGTAATCAGCAATACTTTTGATCCCAAACTGCCAGCAGAAGAGGCTGCTTCGCAACCAGCATGTCCCGCTCCAACAACAATGATGTCGTATTTATTCATAAATATATTGTTCCACGTGAAACGCGTCTCTTATTGTTCTGCTTTTAAAAAGCGCCATTGCTTAATTAAATCCCGGAAAGTCTCTCAAGGTAAAAATTTTCTTTCTGACGCATTTCAGCCTTTTCTGTAATCGCCGCATCACCATATCCAATTAAATGTAAAACACCGTGAATGATAACACGGTGAAGTTCGTTCGAAAGTCTTTGTCGGTAAATTTTGGCATTTTCCTTTACCCTGGGAATACTAATAAAGATATCTCCGCTGATAACGCCCCGTTCTTCCAAGATTGGAAAGGTAATTATATCAGTTAATGTATTATGCTTTAAATATTTACGATTAAGCTTATGTAAATATGTATCATCACAAAAAATAATATTTATTTCACCGGCAGTAACATTTTCTTCATTGGCAGAATTGGTAATCCATCGGCGGGTTTTATCTTTTTCCCTGTATCTAAATGAGATATCTTCGGAAAAGAAATGAATTGTTCCGCTCATTTCTTTTGTTTTACATCTTCCTTCTTTGTCCAGTATTCCTTCAACTGGTTTATCCTTAAAAGAGACTTTTCATAATTCATGCTTGACACATAGAACACAAGAATAATACTTTTGGCATTAACCGAAATGGTTATTTCATCCGTAAGCGCTTTAATGATAAATATATCCCTTGAAAGTTTGTGCTTCCTAATTTCTTGCTCCAAAATATCTTCTCCCTCCTCCAGCTTACCCTCTGAATTGCTTAGCCGGATTTTAAAGATCAGCCCCTTTGACGTTCTGTCGAATGATATAAATATCTTTCCATCTGACAATGAGTCGTTCAGTGAGAATAAAATACCTGCAGCTTCGGTGGTGGCCAGCAAGATATTCCCAAAATATTCATTGTTTATATTATAGTAATCGCAAATCTCTTCAACGAATCGCTCTAACTTGGTAATCTCTTTGTTACCGGTGATAACCAGCTCTCTATAATCATGTTTCATATCAGTATCCTATTTTCACAGTATAACTACTAATTTTACTTTTATAAAACGAACTAACGACAGGTAAAGTTAATTCAATATGATCGATGCCCGCTCTCTTTTTAGCGTTATACTTAAAATATTGATTAGGGTTACTTGTTTTCCTGCTTTTTGCCTCCTCTGATTCTCTCTTTTCTTCCTGATCCCTCATTTGTTCGGCCTTTTCAGATTCAAGAAGTCTAGACATTATCTTTTGTTGCCTCTGGATAGTTTCTTTCGTAATACTTTTATTAATTAAATCATGTTCTATTTGTTCCATCTCCTTTTCCACATCATTTAAATCCCCTTGGTTTTTTACACCCTTCGATCCACGTTGGTTCTGGTACTGTTGCATTTCATTTCTTAGGGCCTCCTGCTGTGCCGCCAGCTTCGCTATTTGCTTATTCATCGCGTTTTGTTTGGCTGTAACACCTCCATTCTTTCCGGAAGTCGCATCCATTCCTGCTTTAAGTTGCTGTAATTGCTTCCCAAGGTTTTCCTGTAGCTCCCTGATGCCCTTCATCGAAGGCTTTGCGCCTTTTGCACCAGGATTTGGACATGATTTTTTACCGCCCTTTGATTTCGAACCTGAAGACCTTTGTTCATTCATTTTTTCAAGTGACTCATTGAGCAATAGCGCCAGATTATTAATGGATGTCATCGAATATTGCTGTTTTGCCACAGCCAGATTAATGTTCCGGCTATCCATCGCCTCAAGCGTCAAATCAATATTTCGCTTGATTGCAGAAATTTCTTTTGTGATGAAAGGCTTTAACATAAGCTGCCTCTTCCCGATTGAATTCAACGAATCTTCAATGATTGTTAACTTTTGAATAAACTCACGCTGGCTTAATATTATTTCAGGATACCTTGGATCACTCCTGGCAATGATCCTGGTCCTGGTGATAATGTCTTCCTGTTCAAATGAAAGCCGGACCAGGTTCTCGACAATCATACGAATATTTGAGGCGTCTTCAGCAAGTTGTTCATCCTCATTTTCTTGTTGTGATTCTTCCATTTGTCTGGCGAGATCTCTCATCTGCCTGGCGGCTTCCCGTTGAGATTTTGAAGCCTCCCTGTTTCTCTTTTCCTCCAGTTTCTTTTTACTATCTCCCAGAATCCTTTGCAGGCTGTCTTGCTTTTCTTCAGTTACTCCAATATCAACAGGTGTTTCAAATTTCTTTCCTTCTTCTTTAAGATCATGTATTTGCTTTGAAACTGAGTCTGTATTTTTGTTAATATTATTCTGCGCGTCAAGTAATTTCTCACTGATTTGCTTTTGTTCCTCGGTATTTTTGGCCAGAATATCCTGCTTATCAGCGATTTTTCTAAGCTCATTGCTAAGATTTTCTATCTTTCTCTCGAATTCAATCTTCTTCATTAATTCCAGGTGTCTGTCCAGCTGAATCTCCAGTTCCTTATTAGAAACTTTCATCTTATCCAGCAAATTACTGAGTTTCGCCTTATCAACCTGTTTGATCAGATTCTGCATCTCCTCTATCATTTGTTTCATTTCGTCTGTAAGCAACAGCTCCATGAGTTCATTCAGCTGATTCTGCTTATCAGTTATGCGTTTGCTGGTTTCTAAATATTTTTCTTCATTTGCCATATTTTCCTTGTTCTTGGCGATGGCGTCCCTTACCTTTTCCCCGATTTCAAAATTGGCCCTTATGAGCTCCTCCATCTTCCTTTTTTCCTGCCAGGAAATATTATTTTGATCAACCATCTTTTTATTCAATCCGTCCAACGTTTTCTGAATGGAGTTTGATTCTTTAAGGCTTTGTTCAATTTTATCCTTCATCGACTCAGCATTCTGGTCCGTACGCTCTACAATTTCTTCGATTGAAGGGGTTAAAATCTTCCTTAATTCAGATTTGGTACACTTCGGACCATGTACCCCATCGTTGTCACAGATTTCAAAAAAATAACGGAGTGTCATACCTGACTCCGGCATCAGTTTTTGAAGATCAATTGAATGATAAAAAACCTGATTGTCTATATTCCTGTCTATCAGTATGTTTTCAGAAAAAAGATTCCCCAAAATTGAATCATCATGGTTAATCACATCGTAATTAAATGTCAATTTTGAAAATCCATAATCATCCTTGATGCTCCCTTTACAAAACACGGATGTATTCAATGTGGAATCCAGGGTTTCCGAAACAACAATGGTCGGGTATCCATCGTTAACGACAAAAACACTGTAAACCAACGAGTCTGCTGATTGGTTCGTATCATTCAACGGCCTGATAGAATATGAGGTTGTCGTAAGTTTAGTCTCTGTGTGGGTAAATGTGTTTTTCTGGTCGCGATTAAGGTTGTTCATTATATTTCCAACACGTAGTTTAATCTGACTGACATCCTTTGTATAAAAGTTCCATTTGACTTCACTGCCCTCAGGAATCGTAATGTCACCTACATTTTCAATTTTTTCTGATGATTTGTTTAAATAAGAAGGAAACGTTACTTCCACATCAAAACTCAGCAAAATGGGCTTGGGAAGAACCACGATCTCATACTTTTGAGAGATAAAATCGCCTGCAGTAATCACGAAAGGGATATTTTCCTGCACTGATTTAAAAAGACAGGAAAAAACAAATCCCCTCTTTTTTGTCAGTTTATAGGTAACTGTTTTGGTTTTGATAAACACTTCGGAAGGGATTTCGTCTCCTGTTGCCACCACATTGAGCTCAAAATCATCCTGCTGAACAGCCCTGAGTGTTTTATTTAACACCTCTAGTCTAAAAGATAAAGGAGGGATAAAAGGCTGATAAAACCTTACAATCCTATTGGTTGGTTCTGAAATGATTTCAGGTGAAAGCAAAGCCAAAACTACAATGATAAAAACCGGGATCACTGCATAACGAATATATCGTAAGTTTTTGGTAAAATCGATCACTTTGGTAAACGGAAATATCTTCAACGCCTCGGTTTTTTGTGCAATACTTGCAGTAAGTAACTCGGATTGATCGTTTCCGTGTTCACTCTTTCTCATGAGCTGAAGTGTATTCAGCAGTTTATCCTGAATTTCAGGAAAATGATTTCCAATAATTTCAGCGGCCTTCACATGTGAAATGATCTTTCCGATTTTTATTAACTGCAGGATCGGTATGAAGATTAGCCGGAAGAAAAGAAATACAGCCGTGGAAAGAAAAGCAAAAAACAGAACAGTTCTGATGACTTGATTGAAATGAAAAAAATATTCACAGATGATTAAGATCAGATAGTACGCTGCAAGTAATGTAACGGCCCACAATACACCTCTCATCAGCCGGTTTCTGTAATATTTCCGGATGAACTCATCGAGTTTTTTTAACAGTATGTGTTCTTTTGACATTCGTTGCATCAGTCGTTGTGAATTTATTCTTCATGTACCTCAGTTTGGCAGTTGCCATTAAAGCCAGAATAATTCCTTGGCAAAAATACAAATATTCAAGGGCATCGGGGTCCCTAAATAGGCAGAATAGCCTATTTTTGTATTACCAAAAGAACCAACAAATGATACCAAATCCCGTTCGCGTACGATTTGCACCAAGTCCAACCGGTCCCCTACACATTGGCGGCGTAAGAACTGCTTTATACAACTTTCTCTTTGCGCGTAAGCATGGAGGTACTTTGATACTCAGGATTGAAGATACCGACCAGAATCGGTTTGTCCCTGGCGCGGAACAATATATTATTGAATCGCTTGCATGGTGCGGTCTCAAATTTGATGAAAGTCCTGAACGTGGTGGTCCGCATGCACCCTACAGGCAATCGGAGCGATCTGAAATTTACAAAGAACATATCCAGCGGTTAATTGTCAATGGTCATGCATATTATGCTTTTGATACAGAGGCTGAACTGGAAGTAATGCGTGCCAGTTTTAAAGCTGATGGAAATAAGGTTTTCCAATATGATCAAAAAACACGGAAATCGTTAAGAAATTCCCTGACGGTCTCTGACTCTGAGGTCAATGCAATGCTTAAAGCCGGAACTCCCTATGTGATCAGGATAAAAATTCCGGAGAACCAACAGGTTGTAGTGCATGATTTGATAAGGGGAGATGTGACCGTGAACACGGCAAATCTTGATGATAAGGTGCTTTTCAAATCCGATGGACTGCCTACATATCACCTTGCCAATGTCGTAGATGATTACCTTATGAAAATCACCCATGTAATCCGGGGTGAAGAGTGGCTTCCTTCAGCTCCATTGCATGTACTGCTTTACCGTTTTTTCGGATGGGAAGATATCATGCCTCAATTTGCCCATTTGCCGCTGATTTTAAAGCCGGATGGAAATGGTAAATTAAGCAAACGAGATGGTGACAGGTTGGGGTTTCCTGTTTTTCCTACAGAATGGAAAGATCCGACTACCGGAGAATTGTATTCTGGTTATCGTGAATCGGGTTATTTATCCAACGCGGTGGTCAACATCCTGGTACATCTCGGCTGGAATCCCGGAACCGAACAGGAGCTTTTTTCGATGGAAGAGTTGATTCAACAATTTTCACTGGAGCGGGTTGGGAAGCACGGTTCAAAATTTGATCCAGAGAAGGCAAAATGGTTTAATCACCAATACTTACAGAGGAAATCAGATGAGGAGCTTTATCAGATGCTGAAGCCCTTTCTGGAACATAGCGGTGTAGCTCCCCCGGGTGAATATGTTGAAAAAGTCATCCGACTTGTGAAGGATCGGGTATTTCTTGTCCCTGATTTGTGGAATGCGGCCTGGTTTTTCTTCATAAGACCCCGGGATTATGATGCCCAGGTATATCAAAAAATCTGGCAACCTGTGACTACGGAGTTAATTCAGGGCTTTGCAAAGGAGACAGCGCAGTTGGTGGATTTTAATAAAGAAACGCTTCATGAGATGGTCTTGCATTTCATTGCTAATTCAGGCGTAAAGATGGGCCAGTTAATGAACCCGCTGCGCCTGCTGATGGTTGGTTCAAACCAGGGACCCGGTATGATGGACCTGGCCGAGGTTATAGGGAAAAAAGAGTTTCTTGAAAGGATCAGAATTGGCGTGGAAAAATTGACAAAATAGACTAACCCGGGCTTTTAGGGCGCCGGGGTCCGTGGTGCGTTGAATATTATCAATGCACTCAACCGCGGTTCCTTTGCGGCATACAAAAATTGATCTATTTATTTGTATATTTACCAAAATTTAACATTAAAACAGCGAACAGATGAAAACAGGAAAAAAAATTATTGGATTGTTGTCAGTTATGGCCGTGATCATGCTTAATTCATGTACTGCCCCGGTAACACTGACAAGCTGGAAAAATCCGGATTCCAAATCACAGGTTTCGAAGGTGGTTCTTATGCCAATGTTTGAAAAACTGGAATATATGAAACCCTTTGAACAATCAATGGATGCCTATTTCGAACAGCAGGGTCTCAAAACCATTGGCTCCCTGGACTTTCTGAATCCGAATATCAAATATTCCATTGACGACATCAAGAAAAAATGCGACAGCCTGAGCGCTGATGGTATTTTGGTTTTTATTTATAAAGGCACCGATAAGACTGAGAATTATATTCCGCCAACAACATACTATACCGGTGGCTATGGCGGATATTGGGGCGGCGGATATTGGGGCGGCGGATACTATGGTGGATATTATGGTGGCACCGTTTCAACGGGAGGATACTGGACAACCACCTCTGTTCTTAACCTTACGGCAAGCCTTTATTGTTGGGGATCAAAAGATGCAGTTTGGACTGCTGAAATTACCATCACTGACCCCGAGTACGTTGATCAGGTTTCAGTTCAGATTGCTCAGCAAATATTTGCCGATTGGCAGAAATACGGTCTTTTGAAGCCTATCGTGACTTCGAAAAAATAGCCATTTCCAAGAGGCTCCACGGTCAAACAAAAAGCCCTGTAAGTTGTTGATTTACAGGGCTTTTTTGTTGTCCGACTAGGGGTCGAACCTAGACTCTAATGATCCAGAATCATTTGTGTTGCCAGTTACACCATCGGACAATCTGAGCGCAAAATTAATACTTTTTTCGCAAAATTGTCAAGTTTTATTTTACCTTTTCCACTTTGGACCATGAATCCTTTAATGATACTACCCTGTTGAATACCAGGTTTTGTGCGGTTGAATCATGGTCCACTGAAAAGTAGCCGATACGTTCAAACTGGTATTTTTCCAGAATCTGTGCATTTTTAACAGCTGGTTCTATCATGGCCGTAACGATTTTCAGGGAATCGGGATTCAGATAATCCAGATATGTTTTTCCCTCTTCAGCCTCATCAGGATTTTCCATGACAAATAAACGATCATATAGCCTGACTTCGGTCTTTATTGCATATTTTTCAGAAACCCAATGCAATGTTCCCTTTACCTTCCTGTTGCTCTCAGGCATGCCACTTTTTGTCAACGGGTCGTATGTGCAATGAATTTCTTCAATCTCGCCCGTTTTTGGGTCTTTCACGACATGTTCGCACTTGATGATGTAAGCAGCCTTCAGTCGGACCTCACGGCCCGGAGCGAGGCGAAAAAACTTATTTGGGGGATCTTCCATAAAATCGTCCCTTTCGATGAAGATTGTCTTAGTAAAAGGAAGTTTACGTTTTCCCTTTGTCTCATCTTCAGGATTGTTTACCGCCTCCATTTCCTCCACCAGCTCTTCAGGATAGTTGTCAATCACTATTTTCACCGGATCAAGCACAGCCATCAAACGGTTAGCGCGCTTGTTGAGATCTTCCCGGATGCAGAATTCGAGCAGGCTGACGTCGATGATATTGTCGCGCTTGGCAACACCGATTGTTTCTGCGAAATTCCGTATAGATTCGGGCGTATATCCACGACGTCGCAATCCGCAAATGGTTGGCATACGGGGATCGTCCCATCCGGTTACATTGCCATCACGGACCAGTTCCAGCAATTTACGTTTGCTCATTACGGTATAGGTCATGTTTAACCGTGCAAATTCGATTTGTCTGGGAGCATAAATGCCTATTTCGTGGATAAACCAATCATACAGCGGCCTGTGCACTTCAAATTCAAGGGTACATATGGAATGGGTGATGCGCTCAATTGAATCGGACTGGCCATGGGCAAAATCATACATCGGGTAAATACACCACTGGTTGCCTGTACGATGATGGTGGGTATGCAGGATCCTGTACAGGACAGGATCGCGCATATGCATATTCGGGGAGGTCAAATCAATTTTTGCACGCAATACCCTTGAGCCGTCGGGGAATTCACCGGCACGCATGCGTGCAAAAAGATCGATGTTTTCTTCTACCGAACGGTGCCGAAAAGGGCTCTCCTTACCGGGGCGGGTAGGGGTACCCCTTGTTTCGGAAATCTCTTCGGCTGTCATATCGCATACAAATGCTTTGCCTTTCCTGATCAGGATTACAGCGTATCCATATAGTTGTTCAAAATAATCGGAAGCATAAAACAACCGGTCCTCCCAATCGAAACCAAGCCATTTTACATCTTCCATTATTGAATCGACATATTCAACCTCTTCTTTCACCGGATTGGTATCATCAAACCGGAGATTCGTTTTTCCGTTGTATTTTTTACTCAGGCCAAAATTCAGACATATGGATTTGGCGTGGCCGATATGCAGGTAGCCATTGGGTTCTGGTGGGAACCGGGTATGAACCCTGCTGTCATTTACCCCATTACGAATATCATTTTCAATGATTTCTTCAATAAAATTGAGCGATCGTATAATCTTTTCCTCTTCCTTTTTTCTGGGTTCTTCCATAAAAGCAATATAAACGTTTCAAAATGTCGTAAGAATAGGTATTGGTTTGATAAAATATCTCCCCAACCCGACTGCAAACTTACTACAATTTAAAAACAGAGGGTCCGATTCCCGGGAATTTGATAATTTCACCGTTTAAAAAATGAAATATTATGGGCACGATTTTACTTGAAGGAATGGAATTCTTTGCATTTCACGGATGTTTCAAGGAGGAACAGATCATTGGAACAAAATTCATTGTTGATTTGTACATTGATGTCGACACAACCTTGGCTGAAAATTCCGATTACCTGAAAGATACTGTTGATTATTCAGGACTTTACCTATGTGTAAAAAAGCAGATGGAACAAAAATCCCATCTGCTGGAACACCTGGCTAAGCGCATCGTCGCAGCAGTCCAAAATGAGTTTCCGGCGGTTTCTGCCATTGAGTTAAAGTTAGCTAAAATAAATCCACCGTTAGGCGGCAAGATGCACCAGGTAAGCTATAAGACCCTTTGGAGGAAATGATTTGGTGATAATCTCAAAACTTTTTGTAATTTTGCACCCTCATTTTATGGTTTCGTGGCCGAGTGGCTAGGCAGCGGTCTGCAAAACCGTCCACAGCGGTTCGACTCCGCTCGAAACCTCCCAAACCCGTTTCTTTTTGAAGCGGGTTTTTATTTTGAGCTTGTGTTCAGAATATATTCGCTTATCAGCACCAACATCAGTGTAAAAACGCCGCTTAGCAAGACACGGGCAAAAGTTGCGAAAAATTCACTGAAACGAAACACTTCAAGATAAAAGAGTGCGGTATGGTGAATAAGAATGAGTATAATCGAATAATAAAGAAACCATTTTATTCCCTGGGTTCTCAGTGAAGGTGTATCGCCAATGAGGGATTCGTTTCCGGAGGAGATTGCGGTAATAATAAACGGACGGGCAAATGCCATTGCTAAACATGCAGAAGCATTTAACCCAATGGTATTTGTAAAAATGTCGATGCTGATTCCCAGAACAAAAGAGAGTAACAATAGCATCCAGCGGGGTGTGGAAAATGGCAGTAAAAGAATGAAATAAATATAGAAATAGGGGTTTATATACCCCCCAAGATTAATATGGTTAAGGATCAAAACCTGAAAAATAATCAGGAAGACAAAACGTAAAATGTTAAAGAAAAAAGTCCTTGATGTCAATATTGATAATATTATTCCTTATTTTTTGATTGTGATTTATAGGAGTCTCTCAGTTGCTCTTTTTCTTTCCGCATCATGTCCACAACTACTTCGATGTATCCAAGGCTATTAAAATCGGTGGAAAAGTGAATCTCTCCATTGTTGAAATTTTCATCCTGTACTTTGGTAAAATCGCTTATCATACCTATCAGTAAACCTTCTGGAAAAATGTCAGAATTGCCACTGGTTATAATGGTATCTCCTTTGACAATTTGAACATGCTTTGGGATTTCCTTTACCTGACCAGTTCTGTAACTGCCTCCGTCCCATTCAACATTAACAAGCTGGTTGTTTTTTTTAAACTTTCCGGAAATCTTGCTGTCTTTATTCAACATCGACATGGCCCAACTAAAATGAGGAGAAACATTCACCACCTGTCCAACAATTTTATTACCGATAATGACACCCATATGGTTTTCAATTCCGTGAAGCGATCCCTTATTGATCATCAGGAAGTTATTTCGCTTGTTGGTAGAGTTGCTGATTACTTTGGCGCTGATATACTTATATTCCAACTTAACAACACTGTCTTTTTTATAAAACACATTGAGGTCGGTCGCATAAAATGCTTCCGGTATCCGTGAGTGCAATTTTGCCATCTCTTCAATCAGAACTCTGTTTGTTTTACGAAGGGAAAAGTATTCAGTGACACTGCTGGATAAATTATTCACGGAGCCAGAAACAGAATTTGAAACTGAATACAGCGCGCTCCCCTGGAATTCATTATAGTTAAAAAACAAAATCAGTGAGAATGTCTCCAGAAGCAGGAATAGAAAATAGAAATAGTGCTCCCTAAGAAATAAAAAAAGATTCCGCATAGCGCCTCTTACTTGATGAGGAACGTAAACTTGTCAAAATTTTTCAATGCGATACCTGTTCCGCGGGCTACGGCGCGCAATGGGTCTTCGGCAACATGCACTTTAAGTTTGGTTTTCAGGTGGAGGCGTTTGTCAAGCCCACGCAGCAGGGCACCGCCGCCTGTAAGATAGATGCCTGTTTCGAATATATCAGAAGCCAATTCTGGTGGCGTCATTTCCAATGCATTAAGGACGGCAGCTTCAATTTTTGCCACAGATTTGTCAAGGCAGTGTGCAATTTCAGTATGGTTTACAATAATCTCCTTGGGAATGCCCGTAAGCAAATCACGGCCATGAACAGCATAATCGGGAGGAGGGTTATCGATATCAGCCAATGCAGCGCCGACTTCGATTTTAATTCGTTCCGAGGTGCGCTCGCCCACATTGATGTTGTGCTGTTTACGCATATATTCTTCGATGTCTGCATTGAACTCATCGCCTGCTATTCGGATGGATTTACTGTTTACAATACCCCCCAGTGCAATAACGGCGATTTCGCTGGTCCCACCCCCGATATCAATAACCATGTTTCCGATTGGCTCTAGCACATCGATTCCTATACCGATGGCAGCGGCCATGGGTTCATGGATAAGACGGACCTCTTTGGCCCCCGCTTGTTCTGCAGATTCCTTTACGGCTCTTTCTTCCACCTCGGTTATACCAGAAGGGATGCAGATAACCATTTTCAAAGCAGGAGGAAACCATGATTTGCGTAAATCTATCATTTTGATCATGGCCCTGATCATATGTTCGGTAGCCTGAAAATCAGCAATCACACCACCCCTGAGCGGGCGTATGGTTTTGATATTTTCATGTGTTTTCCCGTGCATCATCTGGGCCTTTTTCCCAACGGCAATGATCTTTCCCGAACTCCGCTCAATGGCTACGATGGAAGGTTCGTCGACAACAACCTTATCATTATAAATGATGACTGTATTCGCCGTACCTAAATCAATTGCTATTTCTTTTGTGAACAATCCCATTTATCAGATTTTAATGTTTAAAATGTCTAATGCCGGTAAAGACCATAGACATGTCGTGACTGTTACAGTAATTCACAGAATCGACATCCCTTATAGATCCACCGGGCTGTATAACTGCTTTAATACGTGCTTCATGCGCAATTTCTACACAATCAGCAAATGGAAAAAATGCATCCGATGCCATCACCGATCCATCTGTGCTGAAACCAAAAGCTTGAGCTTTAATGATCGCTTGTCTTAGTGCATCCACCCGTGAAGTCTGACCCATTCCACAACCAATAAGCTGGAAATTTTTTACCAGAACAATGGTGTTAGATTTCAAATGTTTGACAATTTTATTGGCAAAAACCAAAGCGTCCATTTCTTCAAGGGATGGTTTGATATTTGTAACGTATTGAAAATCAATTTTTTTCTCTGAACTGAGATCCTTTTCTTGTTCAAGCACCCCATTCAGAATGGATTTGAATTGACGCTTGGAGAAAACATAAGAATTTTTTTGCAAAATTATTCTATTTTTCTTTGATTTTAACAGATCAATGGCATCCTTTTCATATCCGTCGGCAATTATTATTTCAAAAAACAATTTGTTAACCTCCTCCGCCACATCGTTTTTCAGGATACCATTGACTATGATGATACCGCCGAACGCTGAAACGGGATCACAGGCAAGCGCATCAAGATAGGCTTCTTTAAAGGAGGGTCGTGAAGCAACGCCGCAAGGATTTGTATGTTTGATGATGGCGACTGTTGGTTCGGCAAATTCACCTATCAGGTTAATAGCGGCATCCACATCAACCAGGTTGTTATACGATAATTCTTTCCCGTGCAGTTGGGTGAAAACCTCCTCCAGGTTTCCAAAAAAAGTACCTTTCTGATGCGGATTTTCCCCATAACGCATGGGATGCGACGAGGTAAAGCTATTTTTGAAGGCAGGAATATGTTCATCCCTGTTAAAATACTCGAAAATCTTTGTATCATAATGAGACGAGACATTGAAAGCCATGGCCGCAAACAGGCGCCTGTCGATTAAACTGGTAAAACCATTGTTTTTTTCCAAGGTGTCAACCAATACCGGATATGCATTCGCAGAAGGAACCACGACCACGTGGGCATAATTTTTGGCAGCTGCACGAATCAGGGAGATGCCCCCGATGTCAATTTTTTCTATGATCTCGCTGTCATTGTTAGTGGAAGCAACCGTCTTTTCAAAGGGATAGAGATCTACGATCACCAAGTCAATAGATGGAATTTCATATTTTTCCACATCTTTCACATCCGAAAGCTGATCACGTCTCCAAAGGATGCCCCCAAACACAGTCGGATGCAATGTTTTTACACGGCCCCCAAGGATAGAAGGGTAGGAGGTGATAGACTCAACAGCGGTAGCCTGAATTCCCTTGCTTAATAAAAAATCATAGGTTCCTCCTGTTGAAATAATTTGAATTCCGAATGACTCAATTTTTCTGGCAAGTTCCTCAATCCCATCTTTGGAATAGACAGAAATAAGGGCAGATTTAACTTTAATAAGATCATTCATGCGGTTGCGTTATGTAACAATATTTGATAACCTGCGTCTAACTCCCGCTTTTATGGAAGCTTTGCAATGTTACCAAAAAAACCCGGATCAAACAATGGGTTCGGCTTCGTTCGGAATTAAATATTACTTTTACTGTTCTTTTAAACGGAAATCGACTCGTCCATGATATTGATCTTACGGCTGATTCGTGAAAGCTATCTATTTGCATTTCAAGCAATTATAGTTAATAAAGTACGTACAATCCTATCCCTTCTGGGAATAACCATTGGGATTTTCTGTGTGATCTCGGTATTCACCGTATTTGACTCCATGGAAAATGCGATCCGGAAGAGTATCGCCTCCCTGGGCAGCAATGTGCTGTATGTTCAAAAATGGCCATGGTCAATGGGAAGTGATTACCCCTGGTGGAAATACTGGCAACGGCCGGAGACCTCCCTTGAAGATATGCGGGAAATTGAAAAACGCAGTAACCTGGCCGATGCAGTTGCTTTTATGGTACAAGTGAACAAAACTGTGAAATACCAGAATAATTATATTGAAAACATTGGAATAATGGGTGTTTCGCAAGATTTTGACAAAGTGTGGAAATTCGAATTGGCTGAGGGAAGATATTTTTCCATGACAGAATCGGCCAGCGGAAAGAATATTGCGATCATTGGTGCTGATATTGCCACTGATCTTTTTCGTGACGGAGATCCCGTTGGTCGGAAAATAAAGATTTTTGGCCGTAACATTGAGGTTGTTGGCGTGATCACGAAAGAGGGAGAGGATTTCTTTGGGAATTCAAATGACAAGGTCGTCTATCTTCCGGTCAACTTCTTTAAATCGCTCGTTGATTTAAGGGATATGGATGCAACAATTGTAGTAAAGGCCAAACCCTTCATTTCAAATGAAGAATTGCGGGATGAACTGACGGGCCTCATGCGGTCGATAAGGAAACAGAAACCATCGGCTGAGGATAATTTCGCCATCAATGAAACCGATATCATTTCCAAAGGCTTTGACAGTTTATTCAGTGTCATCGCGATGGTAGGCTGGATTATCGGGGGTTTTTCCCTGCTGGTGGGAGGTTTTGGTATTGCCAATATCATGTTCGTTTCGGTGAAGGAGCGAACCAACATCATCGGAATTCAGAAAGCCTTGGGGGCCAAAAACTACTTTATCCTGTTGCAATTCCTTTTTGAAGCCATTTTTCTTTCCCTGATCGGTGGCATTTTCGGATTGATAATTATTCTTATTCTAACCATTATCATATCCAATACAACAGACTTTCAGCTACTTCTGACGGAAGGAAATGTCATGCTTGGTATCGGGGTATCGGGGATTATTGGACTGATTGCAGGCATTGTGCCGGCCTATTCTGCTTCAAAACTCGATCCGGTGGAAGCAATGCGTACAGGAACCTAGTTTAGAAAGGCCAGAACTGGTTATCGTTCCAAATCTTTTCTTGCAATTCCTTGTCCATATCGCTCAGTATCTTCAGATGTCCGCCTTCCCATTCAGCCAGCCACCGGTAAAGATTTTTTTCGTTCGGGTCTGCCGAGATTTCGGCCTGTTTGGAATATACCTCCACCGCTCTTTTCTCAAAATCAATGGCGGCAGAGATTGCGGCTGCTTCATACCCGGCCGAAGAGATCTTTGATTTCATATCCTCCGTAAGGATAAGGGAAGCAAAACTTTCGTTGGCCAAATCAGGTAATTCAACTTTTGTGAAGGTGTGATTTTTTTCATACCCGATGTATTGTTCTGATAGAAACTTAACATGGATGATCTCCTCATCGGCCATCGTCAGAAAAATATGTTTTATTTCCGGGTCCGGAGTTTGCTCAGCAACCTTAGAATAAAAGGCCTGACCACGTTTTTCCATGAGAATCGCCATTTTAAGAATTTCAAGCGCTTTTTGTGTTTCCATAGTGGTTTCTGATTTGAGATTCAAATTTACGATTTTTTAAGATACGTCAATAACTGCACTTCGGCGCTCTTTTGATGCCACAGCTTGGGATGATAATCATGCTTAAAAAGGATTT
>Ga0247842_10004946_pt1 | contig 16185 bp, 12 predicted proteins | sample LaCruzMarch2015__3_FD_192411 | JGI IMG/M metagenome (GOLD analysis project Ga0247842, IMG submission 192411) | Freshwater microbial communities from meromictic Lake La Cruz, Castile-La Mancha, Spain - LaCruzMarch2015_19m | ecosystem: Environmental > Aquatic > Freshwater > Lake | place: Spain...
CGGGTGTCGCAGGGAAACCTCCGTCGCGATGAAGGATCCCATGGACCAGCCGAGGACATGGGCCTTTTTAATCTTCAGGGCGTCCATGAGGCCAACCGTATCCTCGGCGAAAAGTTCGATGGTGAAGGGCTTTTCCGAAGCAGTCGTTTTGCCGACTCCCCGGTTGTCGAAAATAATGACCCGGTAACGGGATGACAGCTCTTTGAGCACCACCGGATCCCACATGTCCATGGTCGCACTGTAACCCGTAATAAGGAGCAGCGGCTGACCGCTTCCCATTACCCGGTAACTGATGTCGATATCGCCGACACGTACAGATTGTGAAGCTATTGCCTGAAGATCGATACAGGCCGGCGCAACAGCGTCGGCGCCGGCTCCCCAGACGGGATATGCCGATAAAAAAAGAACATAGATAAGGAAATGTAAGATCGTGACAGATAATCGCTTTTTCATGACGGTTCCTCCTTATGAGAAAGTTTTAAGGATTTTCATCCCGTGTGGTTAGTGGCAGTTCCTAATAATTTAGCACAAACTTTACGGAAAAGGCGCTTGCAAGTCAAGATCAGATAAACTGGTTAATTTCAGGCATATTATGATCGTTAGCGGCAGGTAGGCGGTTGATTATTATTGTGGGAGCTTGAGAGAAAGGCCGCTTTCCTTCCGGGAAAGCGGCCTTGTCAGGCACAGCCAACATGGAAACTATGAGTTGACGCCTTTGATCGGCATGAAGCCCGCCAATCTATGCGTAAAGAGAAGTAGATTCTTTGGAAGAACTTGCCGCCGCGTTGAGACCGTTCAACAGCGCCTCAAACATTTTACTCTGCCAGTCCTGAACGAAATCGTTGATGTTATTCAGATCTGATTTTGTAGAAGTGTTATTTTGCATCTCCTCGGTCATGTTTTTGCGGAATGTTTCGTCCTCGGTACGGCTGATGAGGCTGTCGCCGTCCGTGTCGATCTTGCTGAACAATTTGTCAATGTTTCCGCTCCCCATGACAGCGGCCAGCTCTTCCTTGCTGACGGTGCCGTCCTGATTCGTATCCGCCGTATCAAAAACCTTATCCGGCGGTGGGGGGGGAGGGGGCCGCATTCCGGAAGCGCCCGCCATGCTTTCCCGGAATGTTTTATCTTCGGCACGGCTGATGAGGCTGTCGCCGTCCGTGTCGATCTTACTGAACAATTCGTCGGCGCCTCCTTCTCCAATGACGGAGGCCAGTTCTTCCTTAGTGACGGAACCGTCACCGTCCGCATCGGCGGTATCGAAAACCTTATCCGGCGGCGGCATCCCCGCTGCCCCCGCCATACCGTCGCCACTATTCTTTATCGACTGACCCAGCTTTGCCAGACCGGCATCCGATTCGATCATGCTGATCAAATCGTCCTGATTGGCGTCCAGACCGCTGAATAGTGAATCGACAATACTTGACGTGTTCTGCTGGAACAATGCCGACATTTCGGTTTTGTCGATTGATCCGTCGCTGTTAGTGTCGACGCTCTTGAACATTTTCTGTCTCATTTCAGCAAGCGAGGCGGCGGCGCTGCTGCTGAAACTACTAACTCCACTTACCATGACATTCTCCTTTCTTTGGTTTAATGGTTGATAACTAATCCCCTTGCTATGCTTGAATTAAGCGGCGGTTATTCCAAACATGCGAAAGACAGGTAAGCAACCGATGTGCCCTTTGATGGAGGTGATCCGGAGATTTATCAAAGATTTACAAATGTTAACAATTGCCGGCAACGACGATGGCGAGACCGGAACGGCTAAGCGGTCCGGCTGATGTCTCGGCAATGTATTTTGCGCTGTCCGGGGGAAGTTCGGACGTTATGATCCGGGAAAGACTCTTTACAATTCTTAACAATAAATCTATTTAATTTGTGGCATGGTAGATCTTACTCCTTATCGGAAACAGGGAAGATAGTTCCTGATCGGCAAGGGGGGAGGGAAATATTTACTGAAGGAGCACTATCGATATGGCGACTCCCGCTGAACTCATCTTGGTGATTGACGATGATCGTGTTCTCTCTGAGCTGTTGGATGAATACCTGGTGCGGGAAGGGTTTGCTGTCGAAACAGCCTATGACGGGGAAAAGGGCATCGAAAAGGCGTTAACGGGAAAATACGGAATAATCGTCCTCGATGTCATGCTGCCGGGAGAACATGACGGCTTCGCCGTCCTCAAAGAGGTGCGCGCCCGCACGAACACTCCCGTGCTCATGCTTACCGCCCGGGGGGACGATGTAGATCGGATCACCGGTCTTGAGTTAGGCGCCGACGACTACTTGGCCAAACCTTTCAACCCGCGCGAGTTGGTTGCCCGCCTCCGCGCCATCCTGCGCCGCGCAAATAGCGATGCCATGGGAATCGCAACCGGCGTGAAATCTTTCCGGTACAAGGTGGGAGATGTGGAACTCGATATGGGGACGCGCACGGTGCTGCGCGCCGGCACTCTTGTCGATCTTACCGCCGTCGAATTCAGTCTTTTGGAAATATTCCTCTATAAGATGGGACGCCTGGTCACGAGGGATGAACTGACAAAGACGGTACTGGGACGCATCATGACCCCCTATGACCGCAGCATCGATGTCCATGTAAGCAAGCTCCGTAAAAAACTTGGGCAGGGAAACAGCGGTGCGGAACGGATCAAATCCATACGCGGCAGCGGTTATGTCTACGTCCTCCCCCAAACACTGGGGCAGGGAATGGACAGCCAGCAGCATAACGGAGAAGGAAATGTTGAAAAATAATCTTTTTGTCAAGATCTGTCTTTCATTCTGGCTAACGACGCTTTTTATGATCGGGGCGGTGCTTACCGTCGATTGGATGACTGAGACGGGACCTTTCCGCTCGCCGCACCACCGGATGCCCGGTGGCCCGTATGCCTTGCATGGGCAGGCCTATGCCTGGATTCTTGAGCATGAAGGCGTATCCTCCTTGAGGGCTTTCGCTAACCGCCTCTATGAAACCACGGGCATCCGGGAGCATATATTTGATGAAAAAGGCGTCGACCTTACCGGGAAGGCAGGGGCAGCGAGAGTTGGCGCCCTTGCCGTTCTTGCCCTGAAACAGGGAAGCACCGGTATTGCCCCACCCCGAGAGGGGGACATGGCGGCAGTAAGAATCCCCGGCCCAAGCGGAAAGTCTTACGCCCTGGTCACGGAAATACCGCCCTTTCCACCGCCGCAACTGGACAATTATCCCCCCTTTACCATGAACATCTTGCGGCTCCTGGTGGTGCTGTTTGTTTCCGGGGTCATCTGCTACATCCTGGCGCGTTACCTAACCGCTCCCATCCTTAAACTCGGCGTGGCGGCGCGGCAGTTCGCTGCGGGTGATCTTTCGGTGCGCGTTCACCCCGCCCTGGGACGCCGAAAAGATGAAATATCCACCCTGGCCCACGATTTCGACGGAATGGCCGAACGGATCGAATCGTTGCTGAATTCCCAGCGCCTCCTTCTCAGAGATATCTCTCATGAGCTACGTTCCCCCCTGGCACGACTGAATGTGGCCCTGGAACTCTGCCGCCGGGGGGCGGATCCGGAGATCGAAAAATCTCTGGATCGGATTGAGCGGGAGTCGAGCAAATTAAGCGATATGATTGAGCATCTTTTGACTCTGAACCGTGTGGAAGTTGGAACCTTTGTCATGGAAAAAACGAGGATCGACTTGGGAGGACTGATCCAGGAAATCGTCGCTGACGCCGATTATGAAGCAAAGAGTCATAACCGCAGGGTAAAGGCAGACTGTGAGGAGGGTTGCTTTGTCGCGGGCAATGAGGAATTTTTGCACCGGGCAATCGACAATGTGGCGAGAAACGCCGTTCGGTATACGCGGGACGGCAGTACCGTGGAGGTATCGTTACGCCGCATGAAAAGCAATGGCGATTCCTATGGAGTGATGGCAATCAGGGACCATGGAAAAGGGGTGCCGGAAGAAGCAATCCCCAATCTTTTCAAACCATTTTTCCGCGTCAGCGGGGCCAGGGAAAGGGAGACCGGCGGCACCGGCCTTGGTCTTGCCATTACCGAGGCGGCAGTCCGCCTCCATGACGGCACGGTGAAGGCGGCAAATTTTCCCGGCGGTGGTCTGACCGTCGAAATATGGCTGCCCCTTATACCTAACGACAGCAAAGCGGCTTGAACTACCGCTTAGTCCAATCTTTGCGGAAGGCGTCGGCGAAGGGGTTGTGAAAGGGTTTCGGTTCTTCCTTGCCCGGCCTGCTCTGTCCCGGACGGGGTTGGCGGTTTGTTCCGTGCGGGGCGCCTGGCTGGTTCCGGCGCTCGCCGGTTTGGGCCTTTCCGGTATGACGCCCGTCGGCTGGGGGCTTTTCTGTACCACCCGCGCCGGTGTGGGAACGGGCAGGTTTGTCGATCTCTCCCTCTGGTTTTTCCCCCGGCTTCTCCCCCCGTGACTTTTTCATGGACAGGGAGATCCGCTTCCGTTCCAGATCGACGGACAGGACCGTTACGTCAACTTGCTGACTCACCTTGACCACATCTCCGGGAGACTTCACGTAGTTGTCGGCCAGCTCGCTTAGGTGGACGAGCCCGTCCTGATGGACGCCGATATCCACGAAGGCCCCGAAGGCGGTGATATTCGTGACGACGCCGGGCAGTTTCATGCCTGGCAGAAGGTCGCCGATTTTCTCGATTCCCGCCGCAAAAACGACGCTCTCGAATTGCCGGCGCGGATCCCGCCCCGGTTTGGCCAGTTCGGAGAGGATCTCCCGCAAGGTGGGCAGACCGACCTTTTCGGTTGTATATTGTTCCGGTTTTATCTTTTGCCGCCGGGCCTCGTCGGCAAGGAGATCAGCAACGGTACAGGCCTGATCGCGGGCCATCTTTTCCACGATGGGATAGCTCTCCGGATGGACCGCACTGGCGTCCAGGAGATTGGCGCCGTCCCGAATCCGGAGGAAACCGGCCGCCTGTTCAAAGGCCTTGGGTCCGAGGCGGCGGACCTTCTTCAGCTCTGTCCGGCTCCGGAAAGGCCCCTGTTCGTCCCGATGCTTCACGATGTTTTCCGCCAGGGCCGGTCCCAGTCCCGAGACATAGGAAAGGAGCTGGGCGCTGGCCGTGTTCACCTCAACACCCACGGCGTTGACACAACTGACCACCACATCGTCAAGGCGCCGCTGCAGCTCCCCCTGGTCCACGTCATGCTGGTACTGGCCGACGCCGATGGCTTTCGCCTCGATCTTGACGAGTTCCGCCAGCGGGTCCATGAGCCGTCGTCCGATGGATATCGCCCCCCGGACAGTGACGTCCTGATCGGGGAACTCCTCCCGGGCCGCCGGCGAAGCGGAATAAATCGAGGCCCCGCTTTCGTTGACCATGACGATCCGGATTTCCTGGGGAAGCTCCAGGGCGCGGAGAAAGGCCTCCGTCTCCCGGCCTCCGGTGCCATTCCCCACAGCGATCGCCTCGCTGGCGAAGCGTTTGCAGAGGGTGCGAATCGTTATCGCCGCCTCCTCGCGACTCTTCTGGGAAAGGAGGGGAAAGATGGTTTCATGGTGGAGAAGTTTCCCCTGTCGATCCAGGCAGACGGTCTTGCAGCCGGTCCGAAAGCCGGGATCGACGGCCAGCACCGCCTGCTGCCCCAATGGGGGCGAAAGCAGGAGCTGGCGCAGATTGTCGGCAAACACCTGAATCGCCGTTTCATCGGCCCGCTTTTTCGAGGCAAGGCGGATCTCCGTCTCCATCGCCCCGGACAGGAGGCGCTTGTAACTGTCCTGGACGGCCAGGCGGACCTGCTCCGAGGCGGCCGTCGTTCCCCTGACAAAGAGTTCCGTCAGGACGGCCAAGGCATCTTCCTCCGGCGGGAGGATGCGGAGGGACAGAAATTCTTCCCGCTCTCCGCGGCGGATGGCGAGGACCCGGTGGGACGGCGCCCTTACGATCGCCTCATCCCATTCGTAGTAATCCTTGTATTTAATTCCTGATTCTTCTTTGTTGGCGATCACCCGGGACCGGAGGACCCCTTTTTCAAAAAACAGGGCTCGCATCCGCGCCCGCGCTTCCTGGTCTTCATTGACCCACTCGGCGATGATATCACGGGCTCCGGCGAGGGCATCTTCGGCGGATTCTACCCCTTTGTCCGGATCAATAAAGGCCTTAGCCTCTGCCTCCGGATCCATTTCTTCCTGGGCAAAAATCTTTATCGCCAGGGGTTCCAGTCCCTTTTCCCTGGCGATGGTCGCCCGGGTACGGCGCTTGGGCCGGAAGGGCAGGTAGATGTCCTCCAGGACGGAGATCGTTTCCGCCGCGGCGATCTTTCCCTGCAATTCGTCGGTCAGGAGATTCCGTTCCGTAAGCGACGCCAGGATTGCCTCGCGGCGGGACTCCAGTTCTTCCAACTGCTGTTGGCGGTCCCGGATGGCCGTAATGACCACTTCATCGAGGGAGCCGGTGACCTCCTTGCGGTAGCGGGCAATAAATGGTACCGTCGCCCCTTCTGCAAACAACTGGGCCGTATCACGAACCTGGCCAGGGGACAGGTTGAGTTCCTTGGCAATCTTTTCGTATCTTAATTCGTTCATGGCAATCCTTAATGCTTAATTTGGCGGCAGATAGTGTCTTTCTTCAATCAGGGATTCTCTTTAGCTGTTCATGACAATATTGGCAAGCTTTCTGTCAGGAGGGCCTTCCACAGGGGAATAACCTGCACTGCCGCCTGCTCGATTTTATAAAAACCTTCTATGTTTTTGGTGATCACGACGGCTTTGCGGGTGCGGGGATGACGGCGGATAAACGACCGGACACCGTCATCGTGCCGTTCCTCCCCGGGGGGCATCGTATTGTAACGGACATCGATGGGAACCGGCCGGGACCGGGGGCCCAGGACGAAATTCACCCCGCCTTCTACCTGGCCATCATAGCCGCAGGCAATACCATGGCGCGCCAGTTCCAGAAAAACGGCGTTTTCCGCCCGGGTGGGCATTGCCATGTCCCCGCTCAGGATGGTCCGGAGACCGTTGTCCCCGAAATAGATTTTCTTCGGCGCCAACTTCCTTTCCTGACCGTCGGCGCTCCAGCGCTCCAGGACCTTCACCAGCCAGGATTCTTCAAGATAACCGAGATAATCCTTTACGGAATCGGTAGACAGAAAAAATTTCCCCGCCAATTGACGATAAGTCGTGAGGGACCCGGCGCCGGGGGCGAGACGCCGGAGGAGATCCGGCAGCAGATACGCTTTTCTCAACTCGCAGACGCCCCCGCTTCCCGTATCCCGGGCCGCAACGGTGGCCGTCAGCTCCTCCAGCGCCTCCCCGGCGGGATTGAGGACGTGGGCCGGATAACCGCCGCTCTGGAGATAATCCTCGGTCAGTCTAAGGAGTTGCTCCGGCGCACAGATCGCGACATCATGACCGCGAAAGGTGATAAACTCCTTTAAATTCAGGTGATATACCATTGTTTCCACCCGGATAGTGGCGCGCCGCCCCCGCCGCGGAGCAGGGGGCGGCGTGGTGGCCGCGGCGATGATCTTGAACTGTCCCGTCCGCTGGATCGCCTTGATATCACTATCAGAGAGGGAAAGGAAATCCGGCTCATCGATGAAAAGAAAGCGCAACCGGTCTCGTTTGGGAAAGATTCGACTCCGCACCTCATTGAGATGCCAGGACAGGAAATATTCCATCATCGCGGGATAATGCATGGGCAGATAGAGGATCGATGCGGCGGGTCGACCGGTGCTCAGCAGATGTTTGATAATCTGCTTGAGGATCGTCGTTTTGCCGACCCCGCGGCCGCCATTAAAGACCTCGATCTCATCGCCCGACAACCGTTCCCACATATTCCCCAGGTAACGCTCCCGCTTGATTCCGGCGTCGAAATCCTTCCCCTGCCACCAGGGATTGACGGCTTTATAAAGTAATTCCATGCATGCATATTACAACATCTTGAATATAAAGTCAAATAGTGACGATCGTAATCGTGGTATGATTTCCGATAAAAACGAGTTTATGACTTTATTTAATGGCATTAATAAGTTCATAAGATAATCATATTTTCTCTTTTTTAGCTATTTTATACGGTGCTGCGAAACGGCCGTCGCCGTATATTCTTTTATATCAACTAATTATCTTATATCGGAAACCGATAATTTCGGCGAGGAAGAACAGGCTATTTGGTACGTTTTTGAGCATACCGCTAATTGTTGGTGTGGTCCCCGGTTACATCATGATACATCACTAATGTGCTTATATCTCTTGCTCAAGTAATTGCCCGTTTTCCTTCAACCAGGCCTTCGCCTTTTCCATCGTCGGAGCTTGTGCACGGACGATGTTCCAGAACCTGGACGTGTGGTTGGCTTCGATCAGGTGGGCGAGTTCATGGATGATGACGTAGTCGATGACGAACATGGGCGCCTTGATCAGCCGCCAGTTGTAACTGACGTTGTTCTTGACGGTGCAGGAACCCCAGCGGTAGCGATTGTCCACGATCCTGATCCCGGCAATATCGACGCCGAGTTCGCGGGCATGACCCTTCACCCGGGGGACGATCTTTTCTTTGGCCTTGCCGACATACCATTCACGCAAAACCTCCGCCCGTTTCTCCCCCTGTGTCGCCGGAATAAAAAAGCGTTGGGCGAAGTGAACTTCGGCCATTCCTGAATTGACCACCTCGATGCGGTATTGCCGCCCCAGATAGAGGGCCGATTCGCCACTCACCAGTTCCTTCCCCGGTGGATGGGGCAGGTTCCGGTATTTCTGAGGGTGGCCTGTCTTCTCGTAAATCCATTGGCGCTTGGAAGCAACCACCTGACGGATATTTTCGTCTGATATTCCCTCCGGCGCGTGGACGACGACGCTGCGATCCCGTTCAACGGTGATGGTCAGCTTGTGCCGCTTGGCAGATCTTTGAATCGTATATTCCAGAACCACCGCAATCACTCCGCGTAAAGAATGACGTCGTTTTTATTTTCGGCGAATTCCATAACCCGGCTGATAATATGGGCGCGGTTCTTTACAATACCGGGAAGCTTGGAGAATTCCGGCGCCAGCAGGACATTCTGAAGATCTGCCTTGAGCTTATTGCGGGCGGGGATGCTCTCCCAGAAGCCGGTGAGCTTCAATTCCCGCTCCACCACGAGGAAGGACTGCTGCGTCAAATCAACAAGGCGGCTGATCTTATCTTCCGAATTCATCCTTTCCCCTATCCCGGGCGCCCCTTCCGGCAGTTGGACGCCGCCTTGCTCAAATATTTCCCCGAATATTTCTCGCTTGAACATCCGGAACAGGGGCATCTGCTTCTTGCGGTGCAGCCCATAGGTCGGTTCCTTGCCGACATTGATAATACGCACCCGCAGCCTCTCAAGTTCTTCGTAGATCTTGTTCCAGTTGTCGCGGAACTCCTTGAAAATCGCCGCCAGCGCCTCCGCAAAGGAGGCTTGCAAATCGGGATCGTCGTACAGCTCGACATCGAGGTGGTGGCGAATGGCGTGCTCTACCTCCGCCGCTTTGGTCTTGGTGCGGCTCCGATGGCCTACCTGCTTCTGAAAATCCGCATCGAGAATGGAGATCGGCTCGATCTTCACCTCTATCCCTTTGGACTCCAGATAAGCATCGGTGATGCCCCGCAACTTGGGCGGGATGCCTTTCATGCTCAGGCGCTCATCGCGGAAGTGTTTGGCAGCCATCACGTTGACCGCCGCAAGGGCTTGATAGTCGGCCATATAGTCGAGGGCCTGCCGGGCGGGAAAGACCACGTTCAGGCATTTGGTCAGTTGTTTGAACGCCAGCATGTAGTCGAAACGCAGGTCTTCATCATAAAAGAGATCAAAGAACGCATCGTGATCGGTCAGGTCCGTCAGTCCATGTTTCTTAAGCAGCTCCATGACGGCGGCATGGCTGGCCCGGAGTTCCCGCAGTTCCTCCTCGGGGAAACTCAGGGTGTCGAGCACTTCCTTTTGTTCCCGCTCGTCGTAGGTGTCGATGGCCTTCTTCAGGTGGTGGCCGATGCCCACATAATCAACCACGAAGCCCTTGTCCTTCGACTCGCCGGCCACACGATTCACCCGGGCGATGGCTTGAAGAAGATTGTGGGCCACAATGACCTTGTCCAGATACATCACCTGTTCCACCGGGGCATCAAAGCCGGTAATAAGCATATTCATCACAATCAGGATGCCCATGTCGCCGGCGACGCCTTCCTCTTCGCTTCCAAAGGCCATCTTGAAGCTTTTGATGCTCGCCGCGTGCCGGGAATCGTCTGAGTACACCTTGAGGTGCGGCAGGTCGTTGTGCCTATCGGAAATGATGACATCCGTTGTCAGCCTCCTCAGTCGGTCGATATCGAGTTTCCCTGGGTTGGCCTGCTCCAATTTGGCGAGTGCAGCAGCCAGCGCATCATCAATGTGTTTTTTGTAGCGGACCGCCGCCTCACGGGAGGTGGCAACAACTTGCGCCTTATAGCCGTTGGGGAAGACATGGGTCAGGTAGTGGGCCACCATGTCTTTGGCTTTGGCCGCAATGGTGGGCTCGGCTTCCAGGTAGGCGTCGCGGGAGCCATAGCCTAAAATAGCCATACGTTCTTGCAGGTTGTAGTCGCTGAAGACATCGGCGAAGGCCTTGTCCATGCCGGTCTGATCGGCCACCTCGGCGTTGTGGGTGCGGCCTTCGTAAACAATCTCCAGGGTCACGCCGTCATCGATGGACTGGCGCATGGTGTATTTATCGATGTAGTCACCGAAAACCCGCTCCGTCTTGTCGATGGGTGTGCCGGTGTAGCCGATGCGGGCGGCGTTGGGGATGCCCCGGTCGAGGTTGGCCCCGAGCAGGGCGTATTGGGAGCGGTGGGCCTCATCGGTCATCACCAGAATGTTCGGGCCGGCATTCAACTCCGGGAAGGTCTCCGTCAGATCTGCTTCACGGAACTTATGGATCATCGCCATGACCAGATCCGACGAGTCCGAGCGCAGCAGTTCCTTGAGCTTCTTGATGCTGTCCGCCACCTTGACCGTAAAGCCGATACTCCGGCTGGTCTCCGTCAACTGGCCTTCCAGTTGAGTGCGATCCGTCACAAAGATCACCTTCCAGTGGGAGAGCCGGGCATGGCGATACATCTCCCGCACCATGAACATCATGGTCAGCGATTTGCCCGATCCCTGGGTGTGCCAGATGATGCCGCTGCGCTCGCGGGGGCTTTGGCCCGCAAGCAGGCGCTTCACCGCCAGTTTGACGGCGCGGAACTGCTGGTAGCGCCCCACGATCTTGATGGTTTCGCCCTTGTCGTTGGTCGAAAAGAGGGTGAAGGTGCGGATGAGATCCAGCAGGTTGTCGCGGTCCAGCATCCCGGCGACCAGTCGCTGCTGATCGTTGGGGCCGCTGCCGCCGTGGGGGAGGTCATCGACCGTGCGGGGGTAGGGATCGGCCCAGCGGTAGAAGTGTTTCTCGCCATGAGTCGTAATGGTGCCGAACTTGGCCTCATTCCGGCAGGTGGCAATCACGATCTGGCTGTAATAAAAAAGCGGGGCGCTGCCTTCGCCCTTGGCACCGCGCTGTTCGCTGTAACGCAGCATCTGGTCGATGGCCTCGGGGATGGCGTCTTTGACCTTGGGCGACTTGCACTCGATCACCCCCACCGGCAGGCCGTTTAGAAACAGGACGATGTCCGGGACGATGTGGTGCTCGGTGCCGAGGATACGCACCTTAAGCTGGCATACGGCGATAAAGCGGTTGTTGTCCCGGTGGGTAAAGTCCACAAAGCAAACCGTCGGGCTCTTCTCGCCGGTCCGTCGGTTCTCGCTGACGCTGGTGTTTTCCAGAAGCAGGGTAAAGACGTGGCGGTTATTTTTAATCAGATCGTTCCCCGGAAAACCGGCGGTCAGTTGCTTGACCACCTCCTCCACCTGATCGTCTTCCAGCCAGTCGTTGATGACCTTGAGTTGCTCCCGCAACACCTTCAGCATCACCACCTCGGTAAAGCTCTGGCGGTAGCTGTCGCCGGGGTGCTGCTTGCCGTCGAGATCGATGACCTCCCAGCCAAGCCCATCAAGCTGATCAAGGAGGGGTTTCTCGACATGGTTGCGTTCGTCGATTCTCAAGTATGTTGCCTGAGATGTGAAGTTTGAAGTCATTTTCTGCCTCGGGTTTGCGTATAGGGAATTCTCATTGCTCATCCTCTATCAACTCGCGAAAAGTTTTCACCCATTCCTTCCACACCCAATCAAAATCCGGCACGTCTTTCAGCATCGGCGCCAATCGGTCGCGCCAGGCATTTTCATTCCATTCCCGCAGCAGGTCCGAAGTCAGACCTGTAATATCCGGCTGTATGCCTCGAACGCGGCATTTCTCATCGAAAAGGGGCTCCAGTTCTTTCCATACGAAACACTCTCCTGATTTGCATAGGATATACCAGAGATCATACAAGTCTCTCGGACGGGGCCATTTCCTTTGCTGCTGAAGCAATGATCTAAGTTTTTCGGCGACGATTTCTCTCTTGGAATAAGCCGAGATCGTGAATAACGAAAGGTCGGAATACCTTGGTTTGACGAAACGGACGACCGGCTCATCGAGAACTGGTTCATCAAAGGTCAAATGCACCTTAACCTGCGGCAACCCCTGACGTCGCGCCCCGCCGCGTGCGTACTCCACGGGAATCTCAATCTGAAAATCACCCGGCGCCGTCAGGGGCGCCCCCACGGCCAGGCGAATACCCGATTCACGCAAAACCAGTGCAGCAACCGCTTCGAGTAACCGAAGCGATGTCTCGATGTTGTCTACACCCGACAAACAGCTGAAATCAATGTCCTCAGAGAACCGGTAACCTTCATAATAACAGTGTCTCAGGCATGTCCCACCCTTGAAAACCCAGCCATGTTCTTTTGTTCCTGAATGCACCAATCCCGACAGAAGCCATAGGATGATGTAGTCCTTCTCGGTTTGATCAAAGCGGAGACCTTCCTGGCCCGCCACGCGATGCAGTTCCGCCGTCGTAATCATGGTGGTATCTCCGCGTTTACCAGAAGCCCCCACCGCCTGTTGTATTTTCCACGCTTAGGCATGGTCGGGTCAAGGGGAGAAAAACCCGGAGCAATGGGCACTTCCTTGCGAAGCGCATCGCTGTCTCCCAATCCAAGTGTTTCCATCATAAACCCGAGCCGTTTGGCAACAGCGGAATTACCGATTTCGGCAGCGTAACTCATCAGCTTTTCCTCGTCCAGTTTCTTCCATGAACCTGTCAAGGCCTTGGCGAGTTCGCTCACTCCGCCCACGTACCGCGGAAGGTCCAGCCCATCGATGATCGTCTTCTCACGATCCGTAACAGTAAATGGAATTCCATCGATCCAGTCTTTCATGATCCCGAAGAACTTGCCCGGTCTAAGGGACACAATTTTGTAGCTCAATCCCATAATATCTTTCGGTTGGCGGCGTACGGGATGATCGGTCGCCACAAAGACCGTACGGGGAAGCTGCTCCGTCATACCGTGATGGTTGAGCGCCGACCAGTACGCAATCGCCGCCGGAGTTACGAGCTCCATTGCGACCACAAACTCATGCAATTGCGGCGAACGGTCCTCGCCGGAAGAGAGTGGAACAACCGCGAACCGCCCTCGGCGGATGCGTCTTATCCAGCCTTTACTTTGAAGCCGCTCAAGAAATTGAGGCGTCGGATCATCATTTGCGTGCCCCAATATCTGGCGCGCAAAGGCAATGCTGAAGGTAGGGTGAGCCCCTGCCTTGGCAAGAAATGCGGCCTCCATCTTCCCCAACTGGCCTCTTGTTATATTTTGATGGTCATTCATATCCCATGCAGCCTATCTATGTCGCATAGACTATAACATTTTACCCGTATGTCAAGATATTTCTGGTGAGGCTCCAGCGAAAGGTATCGCCGGGGTGCTGCTTGCCGTCGAGATCGATGATTTCCCAATCCAACCCGGCAAGCTGATCAAGGAAAGGTTTCTCAACATGATTGCGTTCGTCGAGCTTGACGTACGGGGGCGTTTTGTCCGGGATCATTAGCCTTCCTCTCTGCTCAACCGTTGCATACCCAACGACGTCAGGCGGTATTTCTGATTGCGGGCGCGGGGCGTGTCGGGTTGGGTCATTTCGATCAGCTCCGCCTCAAGGGCCGGGTGGAGGTAGTTCTTGCGGAACGTGGGCCGGTGGGAGAGCCCCAGTTCGGTCATGAGGTCGGATGCGCTGCGTTGCGATTTCCGCAGGACACGGATTAGCCGCATTACTTGGTCGCTTTGATGGTCGCTTTCTTGATCGCTCGCGAGGGCCGACTCTTCAATAGCCCGCAGAATGGAGGCGAGCATGAATTCGATAAATGCGGTGGCATCGGCGGTGTGGTCGGCTTGACCGAGGGCGGCATAGTAGTCCTGCTGGCGGTCGCGGATGATGCTTTCCACCGGGAGGAGGGCAAAGATCGGCCGCCAGTGGCTGAGGATGAGCGTCTGCCAAAGGCGTCCCAACCTCCCGTTGCCATCCTCGAAAAGATGGATGAACTCGAATTCATACTGGAAGACGCAACTGGCGACAAGGGGATGCTCGTCGGTCTTTTCCAGCCAGGCGAGTAGATCGTCCATGAGTGCGGGCACCCGCCCAGGCGGCGGTGCAATGTGGATTACCTCCCCGCCCCGCTGGATACCGACCCCGCCGGAACGGAAACGCCCGGTTTCATCGACCAGCCCGGCCATCAGCCAGCCATGCGCGGCAAGCAGGTCCGTGCGGGAATGGGCGGTCCAGTCCGGCAGTTTCTCGTAAGCGGCAAAGGCGTTGCGCACCTCCTGAATTTCACGGGGTTGCGCCAACACCCGTTTGCCGGAGAGCACCGCCGTGACCTGTTCGATACTCAGCGTGTTGCCTTCGATGGCCAGCGATGCCTGAACGGTTTTGATGCGGTTGCCACGCCGCAGTTCAGGAACAACAGTGCTGTCAGATCCCGCCCGGAGCTTCCCCAAAGCCTCGCCGATCTCCTCGATACTATGCAGAATGGCGGGGGTGATGCGGTAAGGCGGGGTGTATTGGTCAGTCATTGATTAACCTCGCATTCTTGGACAGTCGTGCTGGGCTTCGGCATTTCCCTCTGTACCATCTCTATCTTACCTGATCTGTTGTAAGTTTGGTGTGCTGCTATGTGCATTTTACTGTAGCCTGAATCCCCATTTAGTCCACTTAGCAGCATGTTTATCAAAATGAGAAGCAGGAAGTCCCACGACGAGAAGGTGTCGAGCTCGTGTCATCGCAACATAAGCTAATCTTCTGTCCTCTGAGTTTGTTTCAGAAATTATAGAATCGACGACAGAGTTCCAAAACTTGGCACTGCCTAAGACCAGAACGGCATCAATGCTTTCACCCTTTACTTGATGTATGGTCGTCTGCCGTATTGCTGGAAAGAGCGTTTGAACCTCGAAAAGCGGTAGTTTTAACTGAGTATCCGCAAGGCCAGTTTTCTTTATCTTTAGATTAAGATTTGGTGCATCTTTTATCCCAAGTTCAGTGATTAGTAATCCGAGGTTTTGCCTGAGTTGTGAAATCCATTCAGTCCCACTTAGGTTCACTGCTGGAAGGCCCGATTGGGACTTTACAAAACGCCATATAGCTATCTTTATTAGCTGAGTGGCTTCCGATTCAGGAAATTCATCCATACGCGCCCAGAGGTCAGAGCCTTCAGTCATGGCTTGAATAGTATTCGCGACAATTTCGTAGGCTCGCTTATAGTCCTTACGGCAATCTCGAAAAAATGACGCTTGTGCCAGTTCTTTAGTTAAGCCCTTAAGGTCGGAATAATTAACCTCACCACGAATAGTTTCGAGTTGCGTGTGTGCCCTGCAAATAATCGCGCTTGCCGTTTCACTGATCCCGACCCGCTGAATAATATCTTGGAATAGTAATATACTGCAAGAAAACCTTTCTGTAGCTTCACGAACAATGATTGGATGGCTGCCCTTATCAAGGACATAACTGCATCCACAAAAGTCGTAATTACCTGCAACATTCCTCACTGTAGTTGCAATTTTGTCACAACATCGGAAGGACTGGCTGAGTGGCTTCTCTGGAATCTTCCATTTATCCTTGAGTGCTGGGAGCGACGTGGCATCCGCCATGCTATATAATGGACCCCGAAATTTGGACAGTGTGTTAAGTTACACTTGGGAGCAAAATTGAGGAGGACCAAGTGGAGAATTTAAGGAGGAAACACACACCGTCATTTAAGGCCAAAGTTGCCTTGGAGGCG
>Ga0247842_10004956_pt1 | contig 16150 bp, 20 predicted proteins | sample LaCruzMarch2015__3_FD_192411 | JGI IMG/M metagenome (GOLD analysis project Ga0247842, IMG submission 192411) | Freshwater microbial communities from meromictic Lake La Cruz, Castile-La Mancha, Spain - LaCruzMarch2015_19m | ecosystem: Environmental > Aquatic > Freshwater > Lake | place: Spain...
CTGCATGAAGTTGGAGTTGCTAGTAAACGCAGGTCAGCACACTGCGTTGAATACGTTCTCGGGCCTTGTACACACCGCCCGTCACGTCATGGAAGTCGGTAACACCTGAAGTCGATAGGCTAACCCGTAAGGGAGGCAGTCGCCGAAGGTGGGACTGGTGACTGGGACGAAGTCGTAACAAGGTAGCCGTACGGGAACGTGCGGCTGGATCACCTCCTTTCTAGGGAGTATCGTACTCCTATGGTCGTTCGACGGCAGAAATGCTGTCGTACCTTTGAAATCAAATTACTTCCTTCCACTATCCAGGTGTTAAGGTTTTTCAATTTTTGACGAAACCTATATCTTTCCATTGACACCGGATGATACAATGAAATCACTGGAATTACGGGAAGACGGGTGGCATGCCCATTCTGGAACCGGACTGGTGATATTAAGGTGAATAGTTGTATCTCCTGAAATGATATACGAAGCGTCAAAATACGTTTTTGAGCCGCCCTCGCTGGTTTCCCGGGCGCATAAAATACTGATAAAGCCCAACGCCAGTTACCCTTATCCGTACCCCTTCAGTACCAGCCGGGAGATACTCGGGCTGGTGATCGATAAGGTCAAACAGGTGAGCGATGCCGACATCATCGTCCTGGAGGGTACTGCCAGCGGCGACCCGGTTTACCCCACCTATAAATCGCTGGGCTATGATTTCCAGCGCGTGATGATGCTGGATGTCAAGGACTGCATCTGGGTGGAGATCGAAAACCCCCTTCCACATCCATTCGCGGTCGCGACTTTCTGGGTGCCTAACGTCGTGCTTTCCTGCGATTTCCTCATTACCATATCTTCCCTGCGTACTGTCGGGAACCAGGCCTTTCTCAGCATTAAAAACCTGCTCAGCCTGCTACCCGTAAACAAGTATAAGAAAGGCTCCGATGGCGGGTGGGGCTCACTGGATGAATTCGGGTGGGACAAGGTGTACGCCGACCTCTACTTCACGCTCCCCTTCGACCTGGCCATTATTGACGGCCGTAAGAAATTCAGCTCGGAAGATGGGTCATTCACTGGGAAATCCGAGGGCCTGGACAAAATATTCGAGGGTGAACCCTATGAGATCGACCGCGAGGCTTCGGCCATGCTCGGGGTGGACCAGCAGTACCTGGATATCATCAGGGCGGGAAAGAGCGAACTGGGAAGCTGACGTCAGTACCTGACGTCAAAACTGCTGAAATCTCCCGTGTAATCTGACCACGTCACATCTATTTTTGTTACGGATGCGCCCTCCGGGCCGACTTTCAAATCCCTGAGCATTTCCTCCAGGCTTTCCCTGCTGCCCTCGGCCTGCACCTCTACATCGCCCGACGGGGAGTTTTTTACCCAGCCTTTTAACAACAGTCTTTTTGCTACTCGGAATGTGAAAGCCCGGTAATACACACCCTGCACCCTGCCGTGTACCAGGGCCCTGACGCGGGCGAGATCAGGCATTTGTGCAAACAGGCCTTGTGGAGCAATATCCGGCTATGATTATTAAAAACGTCCTCTGCCTATTCAGGGAATTCCTCTTTTCGAGCTTTCTTCTTTATCACTTCGACTTCGGCCACCGGTTCGAAAATCGCAGGCATCACAGCTTTTTTCCCGTCTTTCTTAGGTTTTTTTTGTTCCTTCTTACCCTTATCTTTGGAACCCATAACAATTCTCCTTAAGTCATATTATGTGCTCAGCTAAGTCTAACAAATAAATCGATGCCAAGTAAAGACACACGCGGGTAAATAACCCCAGCTGTTGCGAAGATATATCTTTACCCTCTGAAAGAGAAGAGTGCCTATAGATTTACCTTGACTTTTAGCTATGCCCCATCTATAATTCCTGTTTGTCGTCTGATTTAAGCAGGCACATGTCGTTTTGTTGCCCGAGTGGCGCAATGGAAGCGCAACCGACTTGTAATCGGTAGGTTAGCGGGTTCGACTCCCCTCTCGGGCTAAGATAAGATGACCGGTATGGAGGGATGCCGGAGCGGCCAATCGGAGCAGACTGTAAATCTGCCGCCCTAAGGGCTACGTAGGTTCGAATCCTACTCCCTCCACCATAAACTTGCCGGGAATTTTGTAGATTTAAATTACTTTATAGTATAATTTGTGGTCGCATCTCTGTGATGTGATATATAATGTTATGGCTATTTGCCCACATAGCTCAGTTGGTAGAGCACGTTCTTGGTAAGAACGGGGTCATCAGTTCGAATCTGATTGTGGGCTCAGAAATGAAGGAGGTATAACCGTATGGCAAAGAAAGTATTTGAGCGAAAGAAACCGCATGCAAATGTGGGCACGATAGGTCACGTCGATCACGGCAAGACCACGTTGACCGCAGCTATAACCCTGGTCTTATCCAAACAGGGTATCGGGGATGTGGCCTTCAGGCCATTTGATAGTATCGATAATGCCCCCGAAGAGAAGGCGCGCGGCGTGACGATCGCCATCGCCCATATCGAGTATGAAACCAAGAAGAGGCATTACGCCCACGTGGACTGTCCCGGCCATGCAGACTATATCAAGAACATGATCACGGGTGCCGCGCAGATGGACGGCGCTATACTGGTTGTGAGCGCCCCGGACGGCCCCATGCCCCAGACAAGGGAACACATCCTCCTTGCCAGGCAGGTGGAAGTGCCGGCCATGGTGGTGGCCCTGAATAAAGTCGATGCCATGGAAGACGAGGAGTTGCTCGAATTGGTGGAGATGGAGCTCAGGGACCTGCTCACCAAGTACAACTTTCCCGGAGACAAGATACCCATTGTCCGCGTGAGCGCGCTCAAAGCCCTGGAATGCGGCTGCGGCAAGCCCGAGTGCAAGTGGTGCAGCGGCGTCCTTAAGCTGATGGATGCAGTTGATGATTATATTCCGCAACCTGCCCGCGCAATTGACAAGCCGTTCCTGATGCCCATTGAAGACGTGTTCGGCATTAAAGGCCGCGGCACCGTGGTGACCGGCAGGATCGAGCGCGGCATTGTCAAGATAGGCGACGAGGTTGAGATCGTCGGTATAAAGGATACCAAGAAGACCGTAGTGACCGGTGTTGAGATGTTCCACAAACAGCTCGAGGCCGGCGAAGCAGGCGACGCGGTCGGCTGCCTTATCAGGGGCATCGAGCGCGAGGATGTCGAGAGGGGCCAGGTGCTGGCCAAGCCCGGCTCCATCAAGCCGCAGACCCATTTCGAAGGCGAGGTCTACGTGCTGACCAAGGAAGAGGGCGGCAGGCATACACCTTTCTTCACAGGATACAAGCCGCAGTTCTTTATCAGGACACTGGACGTTACAGGACAGACCGAGTTGCCGCAGGGCGTGGAAATGGTGATGCCCGGCGACAGTATTAAAATGACTATCAAGCTGATTTACCCCGTTGCTCTCGAGCAGGGCATGCACTTTGCCATCCGCGAGGGCGGCAAGACAGTTGCATCCGGAGTAATCACGAAGTTGATTGGATAAGAAATGGCAAAAAAAGGCGATGCAAGAGGGGTAGTTTACCTGGCATGCACAACATGCCAAGAGAGGAACTATACCTCGCAAAAAAATAAGAAGAATGACGCGGCGCGTCTGGAATTGAAAAAGTTTTGCCCCCGTTGCCGCAGTCATCAGGTCCACAAGGAGACCAAGTAAAACGGTGGCTAATAAAGAGCAGGTAAAGGTTTCACAGCCTGATAAAACCCAGGACCAGTCAGCCCAGGACAAGAAAAGCCAGGCGCTGGCCAAGGCTAAAAAACCTCAGGCCCAGTCTGCACAGCCCAAGAAGCGCCGGTTCACCTTTTTCGCCGATATCATCGGTGAACTGAGGAAGGTTGTATGGCCAACCCGGCAGGAGACCATCCGCCTTACGCTGATCGTTATCGGCCTGTGCGTTGTCATGGGTCTTTTGCTGGGCGCCGTCGACTATGCTTTTTCAGAGCTCGTGGCAAAAGTATTATTAGGTGGCCAGTAGCTTGACCGTTGACGCCAGTGCCAGGTGGTATATCATACATACCTACGTGGGGCACGAGGAGAAGGTAAAAAACAAGCTGCTGCAGCGTATCAAGTCAATGGACGCCGGCAACAAGATACTTGCTGTAGAGATACCCAAGGAGAACGAGATTGAGATAAGGTCCGGCCAGCGCAGGACCGTTGAAAAGAAGATGTTCCCGGGTTACCTGCTGGTCCAGATGGCGATGGACCACGAGAGCTGGAAGGTAGTCAGGGAGACGCCGGGGGTCACGGGCTTTGTGGGCGATGGCAGGGAAGCCACGCCGCTGGAGGAGAACGAGGCCAACAGGATCCTCAAGCAGAAAGAAGAGGGCGTAGCCCAGGTTAAGATAAGGTTTAAGAAAGGCGAGAACGTCAGGGTGGTCGACGGTCCTTTTACGGATTTCATCGGCACCGTCGACGAAATAAATATGAGCAAGGGCAAAGTAAAAGTTATGCTGACACTCTTCGGAAGGGAGACTTCAGTAGAGCTGGACTTCCTGCAAGTGGAGAAACTATAAAATGGCCAAGAAAGTTAAAGCGATAGTCAAATTACAGATACAGGCAGGCAAGGCTACACCTGCGCCGCCGGTAGGCCCTGCCCTGGGTCAGCACGGCGTCAACATCATGGGCTTCTGCAAGGATTACAACGAACGCACCAAGTCTTACGAGGGTTCGATTGTGCCGGTGGAGATCACGGTCTTCGAGGACAGGTCTTTCACCTTCATTACCAAGACACCGCCGGCCTCAGACCTGTTGAAAAAAGCCCTTGGCGTAGAGAAAGGCAGCGGGGCAACCCCGACGCAGATGGCGGGGACTATTTCTAAAACAAAAATCAACGAGATCGCCAAGGTTAAGCAGAAGGACCTGAATGCCCTGGACCTTGAGGGCGCTGCTCGCATTATCGAGGGAACCGCCCGGAGTATGGGCATTAAAGTGGAGTAATTACATGGCTACCAGAGGAAAAAATTACCGCGCAGCATCCAAGCTTGTTGAAAGCAGAAAGATCTATGATCCTAAAGAGGCCATAGCCATCGCCAAAAAGGCGGGATATGCCAAGTTCGATGAGACGGTTGAACTTCACCTCAGGATGGGTGTCGACCCCCGCGCAGCCGATCAGCAGGTGAGGGGTACCGCCCTTTTGCCAAACGGGCTGGGCAAGCAGGTCAGGGTGGTGGTATTTGCACAGGGAGAGGGCGCCAGGCTGGCATCGGAAGCCGGCGCGGAATACGTGGGTGCCGACGACCTGGTGAAAAAGGTGGAGGATGGCTGGCTGGATTTCGATGTTAGCATAGCTACCCCGGATATGATGGGAAAGGTCGGCAAGCTGGGTAAAATACTCGGCAGGCGCGGCCTTATGCCCAATCCCAAGGCAGGGACTGTGGTTGCCCCTGCCGATTTGCCGCGCGCTATCAACGAGGTGCGCAAGGGGCGGGTGGAATTCCGGCTCGACAGGACCGCCATCATACACGTTCCCATCGGCAAGAAAAGCTTTGATGAAGAGAAGCTTTACGAGAACCTCATGTCAATTGTTGAAGCCATAACGCGCGCCAGGCCGAGCGGCGCAAAAGGACAGTACATCAAGACAGCTTCCATCTCGACCACCATGGGGCCTGGTCTGATGCTCGATATCAAGTCCATGATGGAGTTGGCTGTAAGCGCATAATATATAAAAGAATAGAATCAGCCGTTGATAGCGGGCGCCGCAAGGCTTAATCCGATACCCGCCGAGGTTATTTGACAGGGAGCAATATGTTGCTTCCTTGAAAGTCCTCGTGCAACGGCACGAGGATAATTTTTTTAGGGGAGCATTTATATGATAAGAAAACAGAAAGAGGCCGTAATCAACGAGCTTGCCGGCAGCCTGGGCAAGTGCGTGGTTGCAGTTGCCACGGATTACCGCGGCATGTCTGCCAAGGAAATGGTACAGCTGCGCAAGCAGATGCACCAGCAGGGCGTCGAGTATAAAGTAGTTAAGAATACGCTGATGCGTTTCGCTGCAGAAAAGGCCGGGATCAAGGGCTTTGACCAGTTCCTGACCGGGCCCATGGCCATTGCACTCAGCTATGATGATGCCGTGAAGCCGGCCAAAATACTGGTCGATCACATCAAGGCAGCCAACTCGGTATTAAAGGTCAAAGGCGGGGTGCTCGGTGATAAGGTGCTTACTCCCGCGGACGTTATCAGCCTGGCTGCTACCCCGTCCAGGGAAGTGCTGATCAGCCAGTTGCTGGGCCGCCTGAAGTCACCGGTCTACGCGCTGCACTTCGTGCTCAGTTCCCCGCTGCGCGGGCTGGCCGCCGTATTGCAGGCAAGGGCCAGGCAGCTCGAGGGTGCCTGAAGCAGGCAATAACAGGGTAATTGACCCTATATTAATAATAAACCCGTATTAAACCAATAATTAGGAGGATACCAGGATGACAAAAGACGAGATCGTAACGATGATAAAGGGCATGACCGTACTGGAGCTTTCAGAGCTGGTCAAGGCAATCGAGGATGAGTTCGGGGTCAGCGCAGCCATGCCCATGGCCATGGCCGCCGGGTCATCTGCCGGAGGCGCAGCCGGCGGGGCCGCCGCTGCAGCCGAGGAACAGACCGAGTTCACGGTGACCCTCAAAGAGATCGGCGAAAACAAGATCGCAGTGATCAAGGCCGTCCGCGAGGTGACCACGCTTGGTTTGAAGGAAGCCAAGGACCTTGTCGAGGGCGCGCCCAAGGCCGTCAAGGAAGGCGTAAACAAGGACGAGGCAGCTTCGATCAAGAAGAAGCTGGAAGAAGCCGGCGCAAAAGTAGAAGTAAAGTAAATTATTTATTCAGGCCACTGTTAGTTCACCGGCTTTCTGGCATGCTGCAGGAGAGCCGGTGAACTTTTGTTTTACGGGGACCGTTATATCTTTCGAGCGGGAGCAGTAAAAGAAGAGGAGGGCGATATGGCGAATTATGAAGACCGTGTGATATCCGCCAGGGTTGTATCACAACGGGGGACGTGCGTGGCCTGCCACAAAACCGGTGACTCGTTCCCTATCAGCGATATGTGCCCACCGGGTATGTGCGCCTGGGCCTTTTATACCTTGTTCCCCTTTGCACAGGTACTGATGTCGGGCGGCGCCTTTCCATGGGAGAAGGACCCCCATAAATGCACGGTGGCCTGCCCCGACCCGGACAACCCGGTTGTTTTCGAATTGTCCCGCAGGAAGTGACTACGGTCTCTTGTTATTTGGTAATTACATATCTATAATTTAATTGAGTAAATAAATTCAGGCTCACAGGATTGCAAAAGGAGGGTGCTATGACAGGTATGTATATAGCGTACGCCGACAAGTTGTTGAATTTCACAGAACAGCATGCCCAGGAGATAGCCAAGCAATGGGCCAAAACCCTTATGTCCAGCCCCAGGACGGCATCCTATAAAAAGGTCCGCGAATTCAAGCTGGTCAACCAGGGCGAATTGTTCTATAAGAATTTAAAAAAAATGTATTTTGAGCAGAATACCTACGACGTTGCCACGGCGTACTTCTCGAAGTTTGCCGAGGAGCAATTTTATGAGAATATACCCCTTGACGAGGCGATCTACGCACTGATGCTGCTGCGCAGGCAGATGTGGCTTTTCGCCGAGTTCCAGGTCCTTTTTACCTCCGCCCTCGACCAGTACCAGGCGTCGGACGGCATCAACCGCACGGTGCTGCTGACCGATTACGGCATCGTTGCCATGGCCAGGAAATACCAGGAACTTAAGAAGTAAATCCCGACAGGGCGGTGAAATTGCAGGGCAGGCAGGGGGTAAAACCCTGCCTGCCCTATTTTTATTGGTTGATGTTCCTTTGCCTGTACTGCAGAGCCTCTGCCAGGTGGTTGATCTTGACTACCTGTGAGCCGTCGAGGTCCGCTACCGTGCGCGCCAGCTTGAGGGTACGGTGAAATGCCCTCGCGGTGAATTGTATCTGCTTCATGGCCGTTTTAAGCAGGGCCTGGGCAGGTGGGTCGACCTTGCAGAATTGCCTGATTTCAAGGGCGGTCATGTCGGCGTTATCGGTTAAAGCTGAGCCGCTGAACCTATCAGACTGTATTTGCCTGGCCGCCTGGACCCGGCGGCGCACGTTTTCGGAGAGCTCAGACTGCCTGTCGTCCGTGAGCTTATCGTAATCCATGCGGGGTATATCCAGGAATATGTCGATGCGGTCCATCAGGGGACCGCTGATCCTCTTCTGATAGCGCGTGACCGCGGTGGATGAGCAATTGCACTCCCTGACCGCATCGCCGTAGTAGCCGCACGGACAGGGGTTCATGGCAGCTACCAGGATAAAGTTAGCAGGGAAAGTCAGGCTGCCCTCGGCGCGGCTGATGGTGATGACCCTGTCCTCAAGCGGCTGTCTCAGTGACTCAAGCGCCATGTGATTGAACTCGGGGAATTCGTCCAGGAAAAGCACGCCCCGGTGGCTGAGGCTTATCTCACCCGGGTGCGGCAGGCGCCCCCCTCCCACCAGGCCTGCATGCGAAGTGGAGTAGTGCGGCGACCGGAACGGGCGCCGGTTGATAAGCGGGGTGTCGCGGGATGTGAGCCCGCTGACGCTGTATATCTTGGTCACCTCGATAGCTTCGCTGAGCGTAAGGACGGGAAGGATGTTGGCCAGGGCGCGTGCCAGCATGGTTTTGCCGCTCCCAGGAGGCCCTACCATCAGTACGTTGTGGCCGCCCGCCGCGGCCACTTCAAGGGCCCTCTTGGCATGCTCCTGGCCCTTTACCTCGCATAAATCGTCCTGGCGGCCCGGCTGGCAGGCGTCCTCCCAGCATACCTTGCCGGAATACGGCTGTATTTCCTGTTCCCCCTGGAAGTGGCTTACCAGTTGGCCCAGCGCGATGACAGGGTAAACTTGGATGCCATCGATCAACCCGGCCTCCCCTGCATCCTCCGCAGGCACGAATACACTGGCGATACCCCTCTCCCTGGCCATGGCTACCATGGGCAGGATGCCGTTGAGGTGTCGCACGCTGCCATCCAGGGATAATTCGCCCAGGAAAAGGGTGCTCGAGGAATCGATGTTGATCTGCCCGGAGCTTACCAGTATGCCGATTGCTATGGGCAGGTCATAAGTGGGGCCGATCTTCTTCAAATCCGCCGGCGCCAGGTTGACCGTTATCCGCCTCATGGGGAAGGCGCAGCCCGAGTTGCGAACGGCGGCGCGCACACGGTCCCTTGCTTCCTTTACTGCCGCATCGGGCAATCCCACGATGAGGGTGCCGGGGAGGCCGGGGGATATGTCGACCTCCACTTCAACCATACGGGCATCAAGCCCGACCATCGCCGCTGTATTTATTCTGGCTAACATATATGAGACGAATTTATTGAGTGATTATAACAGATAGCGCGCCAAAGATTATCGGCGCATGGCGCTGTCCAGCGCCCTGGAAAGGCCGGGGACGGTGGAGTACCTGGAGAGGTCGGCGGGTTTTATCCACTTGACCTCAGTGTGCTCCCAATCGAGCATGATTTTGTCGGGGTCTAGCACGTGGAAGAGGAATGGATGCACAATCCATTTCCTGTTGAGCTTTTCGTCCACCACTTCGACCGTTTTCCCCTGTGTAACCAGCCTGATGTTGTTCTTGAAAAGCCCAGTCTCCTCCCTTATCTCGCTGTAGGCCTGGTCCAACGGGTCAGTCTCGATATAACCGCTCACCCCCGCCCATGCCCTCTGGTAGGTGCTCACCCTGTTGCTCCTCCTGAGTATGAGGACCAGCTTGCTTTGCTCGAGGAAGCAGGTGACCACGTGTTTCTCTTCCAGCGGGACAGAGGATACTTTGTCAAGATATGCCCGCAGGCGGCCTTTGAGCAGTCCCAGCGCCTTTTCAGCCGCCTTGCGCTTGATCTCCTCACGTTTTCCGCCGAAAACAAATTTTTCCACCGATACTTCGTCAGGGGTTGCCACTCCCATGTAAAAGAGGCCGAGCGGTTTGACCCCTGTCGCGCCCCCAGGTCCGGCTATGCCCGTGGTGGAAACACATATATCCACGCCCAGTACACGGCGCCCTCCTGATGCCATCTCACCTGCGGCCTCGGGGCTGACCGCCCCGTACAATTTCAGGGTATCGGGCTTGACCTGCACCATCCCTGCTTTTACGTCATTGCTGTACGAGATGATGGACCCGGCGTAATAATCGGAGCTCCCTGCTACGTTGGTGATTTTGTCGGCAACCTTTCCGCCAGTGGCCGATTCAACGGTGCCGATGGTGAGGAATTTACCGGCCCTGTCACGGTATGCCCTGGCCAGCGCGGCTATTTCTTCTTCCTGTTTTTTCATGGTGGGACAGCAGCCTCCAAATATGGATCCAGTGTGCATTTTAACAGAAACCATTCCTTCAGTATAAGCGCCGCAAGCTGATATAATGTCAGCTATGGGAAATCCGGCTGATACCATCCTGTTTTTGGGCACGGGGGGCGCCAGGTTTACCGTTGCCAAACAGCTTTTAGCCACAGGGGGCGCCTGGATGGACCTCAGCGGCACCCGGATACTCATGGACCCGGGGCCGGGCTCCCTGGTTTACGCCATCAAATACGGCTGCGAGCCGCCCATGCTGGATGCCATCATCCTCTCACACAAGCACCTCGACCACTCGGTTGACATAAATGTAATGATCGAAGCGATGACCGACGGCGGGTGGAAGAAAAGGGGCACGCTTTACGCCCCGGCGGATGCTTTTGAGGATGGTGCGGTCGTATTGCCCTATGTAATGGCGTATCCGCAGAAGGTGGAAATGCTGGAGGAGGGGAAGAAGTATTCTGAAGGCAACGTCACTTTCCGTACGCCGGTGAAACACGTGCACAAGGTGGAGACCTATGGCTTTGTTTTCAACACGCCGCGTCACAGGTTCTCGTGGATAACAGATACGAGGATATTCGATTCGCTGGCCGGCCACTACAAGACGGAACTGGTGATTATCAACGTGTTAAGCTATGAGAGGAAGCTCCATGTCGACCATCTGTCCCTGCCTGAGGCGGAATTGATCATACGTGAGATCAAGCCTAAGACCGCGGTGCTCACGCACTTCGGGCTGACCATGTGGCGGGTGAAGCCGTGGGAGATCGAACAAAGGGTCAGCGACGCCACGGGTGTGAGGGTGATCGCTGCCAGGGACGGCATGCTGCTCGACCTGGATACAGTCACCTGACGGTCAACTGTATTTTACAGGGATTCCAGTATCCTCTGTGCAAGTCCGGCTGTTATGCCTTCGACGGCGCTGATCTCGTCTATACCGGCTTCCCTTATGTTGCGCACGGAGCCGAATCTCCTGATCAGCGCCTTCTTGCGGGCGGGGCCTATGCCGGGGACCCTGTCCAGCGCCGATTCCCTGGCGGCCTTTGCGCGGATGTTCTTGTGGTACGTGATGGCAAACCTGTGGGCCTCGTCCCTGACCCTTTGCAATAAGTGCGACTCGGCCGATGACTTATCGATGGAGAGGGGTTCGCTGCGGCCGGGTAAAAAGATGTCCTCATTCTCCTTGGCGATGCTGATAATGGGCACGTCTGCTGCGCCTGCTTCGCTGAGGGCAAAACCTGCTGCATGCAGGTGGCCTTTGCCTCCGTCGATCAATACAAGGTCGGGCAGGACAGACCATTTGCCCCCGGCCCCCTCGTGCAGCGTGAAACGCCGCCTGATCGTCTCGCGCATCATGGCGTAATCGTCGCTGCCGCTGACAGACTTTATCCTGAAGCGTCGGTACTGGGCCGGTCTGGGGCCGCCGTCTTCAAATACCACCATGCTGCCGGCGGCGCTTGTGCCCTGGATATTCGAGATATCGTAAGCTTCAATCCTGTGGGGGAAGCGGGCCAGGGCCAGCAGTTCTTTCAGGTTGGACAGGATTTTCAGGTTCTCGGGCCTGGCCGTGCGCCTGCTCTTGTAGATCTCGAGCTGCTGCCGGGCATTTTCCGACACCATGCCGGTCAGGCGCAGGCCGGCGCCCTTGAGCGGCACCCGCAGTGCAACATTCGAGCCCCGTTTGTCCTTGAGCCACTGTGTTATAAGCTGCGGCTCATCGATACCTGACTGCAGCAGGATGAGGCCGGGAATATGCGTGGCGGAGGAATAGTACTGCTTGAGGAAGCCTTCGAGCAGCCGTGCATCGCACTCGTCCCTGACATCTTCCATGATAAAATGCTCGTCGCCCGTCAGGCGGGAGTCTTTGACCGAAAAAATCCGCACGCAGGCCAGGTCGCCGTCACGAGCCAGCGCTATAGCGTCCTGCTCCCTGCGGATATTGAGGGGTATGTTGTTGCTGGCGATCACGGCTTCGATGGCCTGTACCTGGTTTCTTATGGCGGCTGCCCTTTCAAATTCAAGTGAACGCGAGGCGGCCTGCATGGCTTTTTTAAGGTCGCGCAGCACCGGTTCCTCTTTGCCCTCCAGCACGGCCACCACCTGGCGGACAATTGCCTGGTAATCTTCCTTGCTCACGGCGCCGATGCAGGGGCCGGGACAGCGGCGGATATGGTACTTGAGGCAGGGCCTCGTTTCACTCCCGCTGATCTGCTTGTTGCAGGACCTAAGGGGGAATGCCTTTTTTATGAAGTCGTAAGTGTGGCGCGCCGACCAGGCGCTGGGCACCCGGCCTATATATTTGGCGCCGTCATTGTAGCGCCGCCTGGTGATGCTGATGGTCGGCCACTCATTTTTAACATCTATCTTGATATACGGAAAACTCTTGTCGTCCTTGAGCAGTATGTTGTAGGCGGGCCTGTATTTTTTTATCTGCTGGCATTCAAGCACGAGTGCTGCGATTTCTGATTCCGTGATTACGAATTCAATCCTGTCGACCCTTTCGACCAGCCGCGCTGTTTTTTCAGGGAGATTGGGTGTATATTTGAAGTAGCTTTTAACCCGGTTGCGCAAGTTTGACGCTTTGCCGATGTAAATGACCGTACCGTCAACGTCTTTGAAGGTGTAGACGCCTGGCTTTGGGGGCAAAGGCTTCAGGTAGGACAGTATGTGCGGTTTAATCATTCCCGGGTGAATTTTAGCATCGAAACGATGGTCAGACAAAAGGTGCGTAAGTATCCTGAACAGTCACCTGTTTGAAGCATGCCGATTTATGTTAAAATAGTGGTCGCCAAAATGGAAGAAGACATAAGATTATTTCTAAACTACATATCCAAGGAGAGGAAGTGTTCCAAGAATACCCTGGACGCTTATCATAATGACCTCAGCCAGCTCTCGGAATATATAGCTGCGGCCAAAGCGAAAGAGGAGCCGGGCAGCAATTCCGTGGAATTGAGCGAAGAGCACCTGGCGTCATACATGTTAAGCCTCAAGGCTAAAAGCTATACCGTATCAACAATAGCGAGGAAGATAGCGGCGGCGAGGACCTTTCTCAAATTCATGGCAGAACGCGGCAAGGCCGACAAGGACCTGGCGCCCAGGCTTACTGCGCCCAAGGTGAACAAACCGCTGCCCAAGGCATTGTCCGTGGCTGATATACAGCGTTTAATGACTGCGGCAGCACGGGTCCCTTCCATAGACGGCAAAAGGGACCAGGCCATGCTGGAACTGCTTTACGCCAGCGGCCTGCTGGCCAGTGAGATGATGTCTCTCAATGTTGATGACGTGGATACAGGCAGCAACTGCATCAACTTCAGGGGGCATGGCGGAAAATTGAGGAAGATCCCCCTTGACAGCCGTATGAGCCGGATGATGAGGGAATACATCGATTCGGCCCGGTTGAAACTGCTGATCAGCGACAGGGAGAAGGCGCTCTTTCTTAATCAGCGGGGTGAAAGGCTGACCAGGCAGGGTTTTTGGCAGATAGTTCAGGGATATGCCAACGAAGCCGGTATTTCAGCCAAGGTCACTCCCAGGACTATCAGGCACAGCTACGCCGTGCATAAGCTGAACGGCGGCGCCGATATCCAGTCGGTGCAGGAAGTGCTGGGTCATGCGCATATCTCCACTACGAGGGCCTATAAACAGGTGTGACACCCTGTTCAACCGTTAATAATTTTCCAGGAGAATACATATGGCAAAGAAATCACGTAAAAACAGGGCCAGGGTCAAAGTTGCCGAGACACCGCGGCAGCCGGATGCCAGGCCGGCGCAACAAAAGGCGCAGCCATCCAATGCTAAAACCCATGTAATGGCGGCAGCTGTACAGCCCGTCAATTATGATTATGTGAAATCCGATCTTGTGACCATAGCCGTAATCGCCGGGTCATTGATACTGATACTTATAATACTGACCTTTGTCCCTGCCTTGAGATCATAGGATTTTATTTCCGTGGACTTCGGCAGGGCCAGGCAGATCCTGATTGATTCGATATCTCCAGGTATCAGGGATAAGCGCACGCTATCAGCCATGTCCCGCGTGCCGCGCGAGCGTTTCGTCCCCATAGGATTGCAGTCATCGGCCTACGACGACAGGCCACTGGGGATAGCCTGCGGCCAGACCATCTCACAACCTTATATAGTCGCGCTCATGACAGAAGCGCTGGAACTGGGGGGACAGGAAAGCGTGCTGGAGATAGGCACCGGCAGCGGATACCAGGCCGCAGTGCTGGCCGAACTCGCCCGGTCCGTGTATAGCGTGGAAAGGATCCCGGAGCTTGCGGAGGAGGCGCGCAGGCTGCTGGCGGAACTGGGCTACAGCAATATCCATGTTGAGCTTGCCGGCGACCAACTGGGATGTGAAAAATATGCGCCCTATGAGGCTATTCTGGTGGCTGCAGGGGCCCCTGCAGTGCCCCGGGCGCTGATAGACCAGCTGGCCGAGGGTGGCAGGCTGGTGATACCGGTCGGGTCAAGGTTTGAGCAGGAACTGTTACGTGTCACAAGGGGAAGGACGGGCAACAGGACAGAGAAACTGGGAGGGTGCCGTTTCGTCCCCCTAATCGGCAGGGACGCCTGGCAGGAGTGACTTGAGGTAGATGGACGCCACGGGGCATGCCGCGGCGCAGGCCAGGCAGGAATTGCATTCAGTATCGGCCAGGGGAATTTCAGCAAAAGTGGAAACTGCCGTCTTCAGCCCGCGGTAGGCGAAGTCCAGCACCGATGTCCCGCTTTCCTGGCAGGCCCGGATGCACTTTCCGCACAGGACGCACTTGTTGCGGTCAAATATAATCAGCGGGTGGCTGGAGTCAACACTGAATTCCCTCACGATACTGTTAAAACGCCGGTCCCTGAGTTTGAAATGCTCCCTGGCTGCGATCTTCTGCAGCTCACAACCCCTGTTTTTTACACAGTGCCCGCAGTCCAGCGCATGGCTGCTCAGCAGCAGGTTAAAGGATGCCTGGCGCAGCCGCCTTATGCCCGGGCTGTTGAGGGTAACCGACATCCCGTCGCTGACCTTTTCAGTGCAGGCAGTGACGGGACCGCCCTTCCTTCCCGCGATTTCTACAAAGCACAGGCGGCAGGAGGCGGGCGGTCTGCGCAACCCGCGGACTGAGCAGAGGTTGGGTATGTAGAAGCCGTTATCCAGCGCCGTCCACAGCAGGTTCGCCCCGCGGGCTGCCCTGACCTCGCCTCCGGCGATTATTAACGTGCAGGACATCTTCCAAAGATATCAAAACAAAAGGCGGGTTACAAATCTGTAACCCGCCTCTCAATTACCGGTAACTGTCCCTTAGCTGTATATGTCCTTGACTATCTGTCCGTCCGGCGCCCTGAACTGGATGTGCAGGGGCATCTGGCCGAGGGCGTGGGTGGAGCATGACAGGCAGGGGTCGTAGCAGCGGATGGCGGCTTCGACCCTGTTGAGTATGCCCTCGGTGACCTTGCCGTTCTTGATATATTGCTTGGCAACCTCGTATACCGAGCGGTTCATGGCGGCGTTGTTGTTGCCGGTGGCCACTATCAGGTTGACCCCCGTGATCTTGCCGGTCTCGTCCACCCAGTAATGGTGGATGAGGGTGCCCCTGGGGGCTTCGACCACACCGACACCCTGCTCGTTGTACTTGTGGGAGGTGACCTGCAGGTCGGTGGACGTGATGTCCTTGTCCTCGAGTAGCTCCCTGGCCCTTTCGATGCAGTAGATGAGCTCGATCAGCCGTGCGTAGTGATAAAACATGGAGCCTTCCACCAGGCCGTTGTGGCTGAGCTTCTTGTAGAGCTTGAATTCCGCATTGGCCAGCGGGGTGGTGATGCCTGTGCAGGCATTGAGGCGGCCCAGCGGACCGGCGCGGTAAATACCGCCCG
>Ga0247842_10004961_pt1 | contig 16133 bp, 12 predicted proteins | sample LaCruzMarch2015__3_FD_192411 | JGI IMG/M metagenome (GOLD analysis project Ga0247842, IMG submission 192411) | Freshwater microbial communities from meromictic Lake La Cruz, Castile-La Mancha, Spain - LaCruzMarch2015_19m | ecosystem: Environmental > Aquatic > Freshwater > Lake | place: Spain...
CTTTTTTCTTCCTTCTCAATTATTTCCCAAACCGCAGAATCTTGTTGTTTTAAGTGGTCGTATTTCATTTTTGTATGATTATTAACTAGTTTTATCTTAGTTCAGGAGAGGGCTTTTGTCAAAAAGATATATTAAAACAGCTCTATTCATAAACGAACAGAGCTGTGAAAAATTACAAGTTTTAAGTTACAAGTTTTAGGCTATGCAAGAAACTATTTCACGGGGACCGATGCTGCCAAGAACACTACCGGGATCGTACCAAAAGACGCGAACCCCGATACCAACAGAACCGAGATCGACGCGAGGCACTTGACCACAAGAGTGACGCGAACCGGTGCACATGGTTGTTCCATTAATATCAAGGTGTTTCTTTTTCTCATCCCAATATTTTAATCCGTGAATAAGACGCTCCAGAATAGTCTCACCTGATATCTGTTTTTCTTTTGCCCAGTTAGCCGAGCGATTACGATATTTTTGATCTGGCTCAACCGTATCACGAACCCAAATTGCATACGGTTCGTTTGAAGCGTCACGATCGTTGTGGGCGATCGCCGCATCAAGATCTTCGTTGAATACCCAGGTTTTAAAATACTGACGCTGGGCAACCACTACACTGTCCGGCGAAATTCCTGGGATGATAATGATTAAACGATCAAAACCTGTTCGTAGGGCCGAAATTTTGATACCTGATAGGTCAACTTTTAGATTAAAATACTTGGCATAAAAATTCTGCCACTCAATTTTTAGGTCTTCATAATTATAATTACCCTGGGCGGAAATGGTCTCCAGAAATATGGAAACAATTTTTTTTGCTTTTTCTTCTCCGCCTTTTTCACGAAGCTGTTTAAGCATCTCTAAAGTAAAGCCATTTTTCTCCAGAATTTGGAAGGTGGCGATTAATTCGCCGAACGTGGCGTTCCACAGACCGCCTTTGTTCTTTTTTTCGAGTGTTTTCATTTCTGAATCTCCTTTTTTGTGCCTTTGCTTTTTATCTTATATAAAAAGCTTGGCTGGTTAAACAATAATTGTTAATTTGCAAGCTGCCAAAAAACGGCATCATTTTAAAATACAATATATTTATTATTATGTCAATATTAAACCAAATCTTTCACCATATAATTCCCAACCAGTTTATAACCTCTCTTTTGATAATATCCTCTCACGCCTATTCCGGAAATAACCGCCATTGTTTTAACTTTATTTTTATGTGCCAGACTTTCCGCAAAAGCTAGTAATTTTTTACCCAATCCGCTGTGCTGTACTTTTTTTTCATTGCCAATCGAAACTAATTTTCCGTAAACATGAAGTTCGCGAATAAGCGCCGGGGCAATCGGGCTATTTTTATCAATTCTTAAACGACAAAATCCGTAGAGAGTTTTATTGTCCTGGCTATCGGCACTTAAAAAATATTCTTCTCCACCGGAAGCCGGGTATCTAATAATATTTATTTTCGCCGACCCTATTTTTCCGTCCTTCACCTCCCGGCAACGAATACAATTGCATTTTACGCCGCGCGCCTGCATAATTTGCCGCAAGTTGGTAATTTTATTTCCGGCAATAATGGACTCTTCAGGAATATCACGAATTAATCTAATAATTCGCACATATGGCGGCACTAAAGCTTTACAATCAACTATTAATTTTTGTAAAACCTTGTCAGAATATGGTTTATATTTACCCGCCTTATACCATTTATATAATAAGCTACCCTTGGTCACGACAGTTGGATAAAATTTAATTTGATCGGGTTGATATCGTTCATCAGAGAATAGCTCAGCAAACATTTTTAAATCTTTTTTTGGTGTGGCTCCGGGAAGAGCCGGCATTAAATGATAAGTGACTTTAAAACCATACTGTTTTAACAACTTGGTCGCCTCAGCAATTTCTTTAACACCGTGTCCGCGCTTATTTAGCTCTAATATTTTATCGTCCACTGCTTGCACGCCGATTTCTACTCGCGTGCAGCCAAAAATTCTCATCTCCTCTAATTCTTCTTGATCAATATAATCCGGACGCGTCTCTAAAGTTAAGCCGATAATATTATATTTAGTAGTTTCGTTCTTTTTCTGCTCTTTAATTAATAATTTTTTCAAATTATCTAAACTTAACTTTTGCGGATATAAATCTTTTAAATTTATTTTCTTTTTTTGATAATCATTGGCCGCTTTAAAACAATTTAAAATATACCAATATTTATATTTCGTTGGCAGATAGCTCCAGGTTCCTCCAATCACAATAATTTCTATTTTAGTTGGTTCGTGTCCATTATTTTCTAAAGCTCTAAGTCTGGAGATTACTTGCATATATGGATTATAGCCGCAACGAATCGCGCGCATGACGGCCGGCTCGTTAGACAAGTAACTTGCTGGGACATCTGATTCATGCGGACAGTAAGCACAGGTTCCTGGACAGGGGTAGGATTTAGTTAAAACCGCTACTGGTGCAATCCCCGATAAAGTTCTAACCGAACGTTTGCGCAAAAGACTCTCTAAAGCCAAATTTGGCAAAATTTTTTTTTGCATTAATAAATTACGATACTCTCCTAAAATATCGGAATTTAAAAGCGCGCCTAATTTATATTTTTTACAAATTAAACGTTTAACACCCTCCAAATCTTCACGATTTTTTATTTTTTTTGAATACCTCGACAATAGGTCTTTTATTGCCTCGACCATATATTTCCTGTTATACTTAAATTATCTTTCTGTTAACAATACCCTATTTTTTATAAATTAACAATATCTATATGAAAGGAAAAATTCCAAAAATTCTTTTATTTTTAGCCTTAATTCTGCTCCCGTTGGGCGTCGCTAAAGCGCTTGATACAAAAACTGGAGATATGATATATATCTCCAAAGACGAAATTGTCAGCGGAAATCTCTACGCGGCCGGCAACACAATAACAATTGATGGCACCGTCAATGGCGATTTAATTGCCGCGGCTCAGATTATTAATGTAAACGGGCGCATCGAAGGTGATATTATCGCCGCCGCTCAAGATATACGAATTAACGGTGAAGTTGGCGGGAATATTCGCGTTGCGGGTAATTCCATAAACATAAATAACCGAGTAGCGAGAAATGTGAATGCCTTTGGCGCAAATGTTATTCTTGATAAAAACAGCCAAATTGGCTGGGATGTTTTAGCGGCCGCTAATAATATTGAAACTCATGGCGAAATTATTGGCAGTTTATCAGGTAGCGCTGGCCGTGCTCTTATTTCTGGAAAGACAGGAAAAAATATTTCTTTAAAATTGGCTGACACCGAAACAAACGAAGGTTTAATTGTTTCGCCCGAAGCAGCTATTGGCGGTGGACTTACCTACACGACCAACAAAACCGCACAAATTCCTCAAACAGCAACTATTGGTGGTAAAATTGAACAAAAATTTCCCGAGGTAAAACCAGATAATAAATTATCATCTTTAGTTTGGCCAAAAATTTATTCTATTTTTTGTGCTTTTGTAATTGGTCTTATTTTAATATTTTTAGGAAAAAATTCGACTCTTAAAATATTAGATAAAATACAAGACAAGCCTAAACGCGTGATACTAACCGGTATAATTATTATGTTCGCCGTTCCACCAATCTCTTTATTTTTAATGTTTACCCTAATAGGCATCCCGCTAGCTCTAATTCTCTTAGCTATTTGGTTTATAGCCCTTTATGTTTCTAAAATTTTTACTGCTCTTTTGCTAGGACAATGGATTTTAAAAAATTTAATTAAAAAAGGCGAGACGCCTCTTGTTTGGTCGCTCATAGTCGGCGTCATTCTCCTCTGGTTATTAATTGCCCTTCCTTTCATTGGTTGGATTGTCGGCTTATTCGCAATCTGGCTAGGTTTAGGCGGCGCTTACTTATATGCTTCCAATAAATCCTGAGATTTTTAAAGCTTACGACATCCGCGGAGTTTATGGTCAAGACTTTGATAATGAAATGGCTTATCTTCTCGGTTTAGCCTTCGTTGAGCTACGTAAAAATGATCCTGATTATCAAGCTAATAAAAAGTTACAAATAGCCGTCGGGGCCGACATGCGCCTTTCTTCTCCTGCACTAAAGGATAATTTGATAAGAGGATTAATCGCGGCTGGGGCCGATGCGGTTGATTTGGGACTAACCTCTACTCCTACTTTTTATTTTTATGTAGCAAAATATAACTACGATGGCGGTCTTATGGTCTCAGCCTCGCATAATCCTAAGGAGTGGAATGGCTTTAAAATGGTTAGATCCAAGGGGCTGCCCGTTAGCGGCGATACGGGTATAAATTTTATAAAAGAAAAAATTCTCAGCAATCATTTTCTTCCTTCGCCGACAAAGGGGCAGGCCCTATCTAACACATCTTCACTTCAAGACGAGCTTGATTATACTTGGAGTTTAATAGATACAAATCAAATTAAAAAATTCAAAATTGTCGCTGACGCCGCTAACGGCATGGGGTCAACCTATCTTGACCCAATCTTGTCTGCCGTTCCCGGGAAAATTACTCCACTTAATTTTAAGCTAGATGGAACATTCCCGGCCCATGAAGCTGACCCGCTTAAAGAGGAAAATTTAGTTCAATTAAAAAAAGAAATATTTAAGCAAAAAGCAGATCTTGGAATTGCAACTGATGGTGACGGCGATCGTGTTTTTTTTGTTGATAATTTAGGAGAAACAATTAACCCCGCTATTATTCGTGGCTTACTCGCTCAATCATTTCTCGCCGACAAACCAGGCGCAAAAATTGGTTATGATGTACGACCAGGTAAAATTACACCTGATTTAATATTGGCAGCCGGAGGAATCCCCGTTATTACCCACGTCGGTCATTCATTGATAAAGGAACAGATGATAAAAGAGGACATTTATTTTGCGGGCGAATCTTCGGGGCATTTTTATTTTAATGGCCCAATCGGCTGCTTCGAATTCCCAAGTTTGATGATTCTAAAATTACTCTTAATATTTTCCGCAAACGATTTATCAGTAGCTGAACAAATTGCCCCTTATAAAAAATATTATCTTTCGGGCGAAATAAATCGCAACGTCAAGGATAAAGAGGCTGTATTTAAAAAAATAGAAGAAAAATATAGCGCCGGCAAGATTAATAAATTTGATGGCATTTCAGTCGACTTTCCTGACTTCTGGTTTAATGTTCGCGGTTCGAATACTGAAGCAAAAATTCGCCTTAATCTTGAGGCTACGAGCCAAGAATTAATGGAAAAAATGCGTGACGAAATTTTAGAGCTAATAAACTAATTTTATTTGCTTCGGAGCAAAAAACCCAGCTACTGCTGGGTTTTTTGATAATATCTCTCTAATACTTTTATTCAACGGTCACGGATTTAGCCAGGTTTCTCGGCTTATCAACGTCTAACCCCTTAGAGTCAGCGATATGGTAAGCAAGTAGTTGCAAGGGAATAACATTAATAATTGGAGACAGTAATTTGTTAACGACCGGCACTTTTATCAAATAATCAGCTAATTTTTTTATATTCTCATAATCCTGATCAACTACTGCGATAATTATCCCGCCACGGGCTTTAATTTCTTGCATATTGCTAATTATCTTATCCGACAAATCATTCTTTGTGGCAAGAAACACCACGGGCATTTTCGTATCAACCAAGGCAATTGGTCCATGCTTAACTTCCGCCGCTGGATATCCTTCGGCATGAATATAGGATATTTCTTTTAATTTTAAGGCTCCTTCTAGCGCAACAGGGAAATTTAAACCTCTTCCGAGGTATAAGAAATTATTCGCTTCTTTAAATTTGTTAGCAATTTTTTTTATCTCTTTATCTATTTTTAAAGTCTGCTCAACAATTTTTGGCAGATTATTAAAATCCAATAATAATTTTCTTTCTAGTGGTTCGCTTTTGTCCTGCTTTAAATTAAGGGCAAATAAAAGTAAAGCAGCTACTTGAGCGGTGAAGGCTTTAGTGCTTGCTACTCCAATTTCTGGCCCGGCGTGAAGATAAATCCCTGAGTCGACTTCACGTGTCATAGTTGAACCAACTACATTTACTATACCCAATGTTTGCGCCCCTTTTCTTTTTGCCTCTCTCAAGGCAGCCAAGGTGTCGGCCGTTTCCCCCGATTGGGAAATTGCAATTAATAAATCACTTTTATCTACCAACGGATTACGATAACGAAATTCTGAGGCATAATCTACGATTACGGGGATTCGTGCAATTTCTTCAATTAAATATTTTCCGATTAAAGCCGAGTGCCAACTCGTACCACAAGCGGCAATAATGATTTTTTTGAATGACCCAGCTTTTACATTTACCGATAATTTAATTTTATTATTTTTTATTCTTCCACTTAAAACGTTATTTAAACTATAGGGCTGCTCAAAAATTTCTTTAAGCATAAAATGCTTAAAGCCTTTTTTTTCAATGGCCGAAGCGCTCATTTTTACCTCTTCTACTTCCCGATCAATAATCTTTCCCGACAAATTTTTTATTTTATATCCCTGAGAGCTAATAATTGCTAAATCATTATCTTTTAAATATATAACTTTTTTCGTATATTTAAGTAAAGCCGGTATATCAGAAGCAATAAACGTCTCTTGTTTCCCGACCCCAATAATTAAGGGCGAGCTTTTCCGTGCAGCCACCAACTTATTCTCCTTAACACATAGAGCCACTAAGCCATATGAACCTTCTACGAGAAGTAGTGCTTTGGCAACGGCTTTCTCTAAATTTCCTTGATAAAATTTTTCAATTAAATGCGCTAAAACTTCCGAGTCAGTTTCTGAAGAAAATTTATGACCCTCTTTTATTAATATTTTCTTTAAAGCTTGATAATTTTCAATAATTCCATTATGGACGACTGATATCTCTCGGCGACAATCGAAGTGCGGATGGGCATTATCTTCTGTTGGTGCTCCGTGCGTTGCCCAGCGTGTATGGGCAATCCCAATTAATCCTTGACTATTTTTTCCGGCGACCGCTTTTTCAAGGCTAACAACTGGCCCCACTTTTTTATTAACTAAAAAAGAGCCGTTCTCTAAAATACAAATACCGGCACTGTCGTAGCCCCGGTATTCCAATTTTTTTAGTCCTTGTATTAAAACACCCATGACGGGTTTAACGCCGAGATAACCAATAATTCCGCACATATTTTAAAATATTATTTTCTTTCAACAACAACTGTACATTTTGTCATTAAAGCAGCTAAAGCGCCAACTGCGGCCAGAACTGGAGCAAAAAAAGCACCAATAACTGCAAAGGTGACCGGTATTTCCATCATAACCTTGTCTTTATCGTTTTTTATAATAATTCTTCGAATATTCCCCTCTTTGATTAGTTCTTTTATTTTTTTTACCAATTCATGGCCATAAACTTTAAATTGATCTTTAGAAAAATCTTCTTTTTTTGTTTGTTTTTTTGGCATAAATTTTTATTTAATTATATATTTTTATTATACTCTTTTTTCTTAATAAATAAATTATTTTTTATGTTTTAATTGACACTGCGTCTGATATATTTCTTTTGATTTTCGGGTAACCACCAAAATTGTCAAGACAGCGATATACGAAGATACTACGGATCCTGGCATTCGATAATCAGCCTTAAAAGCAAAATCGAGAACAAACAAACAAAACACTAAAATTGACCAAATCACCACAAAAATTTCGCCCGGATGTTTACCGTTATGTTTATCATACCAGCGCTCAAATTCTTTATTGCTTACATAAATAGCAAGCACGCTTATATAAACAGTAGCGAGGACATTTAAGATATCATTGTAGGCATTTTTAGAGATAAAATCTAGAACAATAATAATAAAAAAGAAAATTGACCAAAAATTTATTAAATACCGCCAAAAATTAAAATCATTTAACAATAAATCTTTTTTCATAACTCAAATTTATATTATTTATACGCCTCATTAATATATTGTCTTATAACTCTTCCTGTATTAAAGTAAGAGGCGTTAATACTAATAACGTTCTTCATAATCTCGCGCCACTTTTCTGGCGCCTTATAATACAAAGGTAATATTTCCTTTTTTAGTATTTCATAAAGCTCATCCGCCCCACTAATCGCCCAGCCAGTTTTATCCTTCACGTAACCCTCGGGCCACCAACCATCAAGCGTGCTTAACTGTGGTACGCCATTATGAGCCGCTTTCATGCCACTGGTGCCACAGGCTTCCTGCGGTGGCAGAGGCGTGTTCAACCAGAGATCAACTCCGGCGACTAGCATCTGCGCAATTGTTAAATTATAATTTTCCAAAAAAATTAAATTAAATTTTGGATATTTTTTTTGTATTTTATAAATTTTTCTTATTGCCTCTTGTCCGCTAGTATCGCGTAAATGTGCTTTCCCGGCAAAAATTATTTGCGCCCCCCCACCCGCATCTAATATATCTAATAATCGTTCAACGTCTACAAATAAAAGGAGCGGCTGTTTATATTCCGTAAATCGCCGAGCGAAACAAATAGTAAATATATTTTCTTGCCAATTTATTTGTTTATTAATTTTCAGATAATTTAATAAGTCTTTTTTATTTTTTTGGTGCGCATCCCAGATTTCTTGACTAGAAATTAGGGTAATTTTTTTTAATAATTCATTATTTTCTCGCCAACCTAATGAATATTTATCATACAATTTTTTAAATTCATCGCTCGTCCAAAAAAGGGAGTTAACACCGTTAGTAACTGCCTTTATTTCATTCGCAGAAAATATATTTGTTAAGAGCTGTTGATGCATTTTAGAAACACCATTAACATAACCCGCGAAATATCTCCCGAGGTCTAGCGTATTTACTTTTCTATGTTTTACTAACCCAGACAATTCATATGGAAAATCTGATACATTCTTTAATATCACTTGAATTGGGAATTCATCATAAATAGTTTTAATCGGCGTATGCGTCGTGAAAACGCATTTATTTTTTACTTCGTTTATTTTATCCTCAATCTTAATCTTTTTTGAATTTAAAAAAAGTTCAACTCCAGTAAAGGCCGCATGCCCTTCATTTAAATGAAATTTTTTAATATTATTATAGCCGAGAGCTTCTAACATTTTTACGCCACCTCGCCCCAATATAATTTCCTGGCGCAATCTAAATTCAAAATTGCCGCCATATAATTTGGAAGTTAATTTTTTATACGCTGTTTTGTTACCAGAAATATTAGTATCCAATAAATAGACTGGAGCCGTAAAATTATTTATTCCATTAATTAAATATTGCCAGACACCAACCTTTACTTTTTCTCTTCCGATTTGGACAATAATTTCATTGTCTAGTTTTTTTAATCGGGAAAAGTCATAATCGCGATCAATTAGTTCTATTTGCTTGCCCGACGGATTTACTCTTTGCTTAAAATAGCCCTGTGAACTTAAAAGCGTTATGCCAACCATGGGATAGTTTATAGTCGCAGCCGATTTTAAAATATCACCAGCTAATACCCCCAGACCGCCGGCATACGTTTTTATATTATTCTCTAAAGCAATTTCCATGCTCAAATAGGCCACGGAAAAAATATCTTTATTATTGCTTTTAGGCTCACTTAATTGAAATTCATTATTATCCATTTTAAATAGTTTATTTTTTAGTCTTTTTGAAGCCCTTTATATATTTTACTTGTTTTTGTTTTTCTTAATACTCTTAAAAACTGCGATTTTAATTGTCGATTGGCAATTAAAAATTTCGCCGGGCTTAACTTAAATAAAATACCGACCAAATTCCTTAGTAATTCATTGGTCCATAAATTATAATTATCAAAAATATAATTTTGCAATTTATTTGTTTCAATCGCATTTATAACACAACGCTCAAAACTATCAAGTGGTACCATGGCTAATTTTTTTCTTCTCTCAATCGTAATTGCTTTCACGCCGCAACTCCGCTCACAAATGCCACAACCTATACAAATATCCTCATCAACTACGGCTCTTTTATCAATGATTTTAATGGCATCGACGGGACATTTAGCAACACAAGCGCCGCAAGCTACACATTTATCCCGATTTACAGAAGCAAAAAAGTTGCTATTTATTTTTCGGCGATAGCCAATTTTTTTGTAAGCCTGAATTGCCTCACAGCAACAACCGCAGCAATTACACATCCAATTAACTTGATTCTGAATATTGTCACCTATTTGCACTAGACCATAATTAACACATCTATCTAAAACCGCCCGCGCCTCTTCTTTAGAAATTTGTTTAGCAATTTTATGTTTCATTAAACTTTCGGCGGCCGTATTAAACGTTAAGCAAACATCTTGCGGCGCCGCACATGCTTTACCCACATGTTCCATCTTATGGCGACAATAGCAAGTCCCAACTGTAATACAAGTAGCCGAATTAATAATATGGGTTGCTCTTTCGTAATCGAGCACTTCTGATTGATCTTTATTTTGAATAGCATGTTCATGCACTAAAGTTCTAGCAATCGGCGTTTTTTGCATTAAGGCCTTCTCCACAAAATCATCCTCCTCATTTATATAATGATAAAAAAGTTCAGATAATACTTTACGATCAAAACGGCCGTCCGTACGCATAAGAGCAAACTCAAAAAATCCCGCCATGGTTGGCGCCAAAACATATGTCTGTATGCCCTGGTTTTCCATGTCTAAAAGAAGCCCTTTACTCGCTAGTTCATTAAGGATTATTTCCGTTTCTTTAATCGGCAACGACCATCTTTTTGCCGCCTCGCTAGAACTAAACGATTTAATAGGCAAAAGAGAGACTTTTTCTGCCTCCTCAGCTGTAAATAAAATTTCTAAAATCTTATAAAGACTTTCCGAGGCTGGTGCCCCCTGAGCATTCATGTCTAACCGCTTTTGCAGATTTAAATAATTCTTCGACGTAATGTGTCCCATATAGATAATTGTTACTTTCCAATTATACCACAACGCCACAACCTGCCAATCAATTTATTATTTTTACTCTAAAAAAGAACGGATAGCCTCCGCTCTTTTTATTTATGGGTGCCTACTGGGAGTTGAACCCAGACTAACGGGACCACAACCCGTCGTTCTACCGCTAAACCATAGGCACCATTTATTGTTTCGATTGAAACGTACGCCCGGGGGGAGTCGAACCCTCGTCTAGAGCTTAGAAGGCTCCCGTTCTATCCGCTGAACTACGGGCGCGTGATATAATTTTGTCTAATTATTGTCTTATATTAATAGAAATGCTAACTCTTGTCAAATCTATTGCCTATATATTATTATTCTCTTTGCCTTAGAGCTTCGTAAAGCAAAATAGCTGCCGAAACAGAGACATTTAAAGAATCTATTCCTTTGCTCATAGGTATTTTTACTAATTTATTAGCCATTGTTAGCCATTTTTCACTCAATCCTTTGGCCTCTGAACCCAATATTATTGCGATTGGCAAATTCATATTTTCTTTAGTATAATAACCTTTCGCGGTTGTTGCCGCTGCAAGACTAAGAATGTTGTTATTTTTTAGCCATTCAGCCGTTTCTGCGACTGAACTGACAATAATTGGTATACAAAAAACGAATCCTTCGCTTGCTCTTATTACGTTAGGGTTATAAATATCAGTTTGGCTATCATTAATTATTATTGCATCAACGCCGACGGCATAAGCTGTTCTTAAAATTGCTCCCAGGTTACCCGGTTTTTCAACGGCCTCTAGAATAATAAATAAGGGCTTTTTACTTAATCTTATTTGCTCTAATTTTAAAAATTTTTCTTTAGCAACTGCGAAATAGCCATCCGGGCTCTCTTTATAACAAATTTTTTTAAAAATCCCTTCTGATACTTCTGTTATTTTTTCTCGCTCAATTCCAAAAAAACTAGCAACCGCATTTTTTATAAGTTTGGGGCAATAAAATAATTCTAAAACCTCAACTCCCTCTTTTTGGGCTATTTCAATTTCTCTAGCACCATCAATAATAAATAAACCGCGCATCTTTCTTTCGCTTGATTTATGTAATTTTACCAAATCCTTTATTATTTGATTACTTGGACTATTTATTATCTTCATATATTTAATTATAAAACAATTTAAGCTAAACGTATAATAATTTAACCATAATATTTAAAACCTTGTTTTTCTGCTATAATAAGACTATCCTAATAATTATTTTTATGCCAATTCCTCAACTTAAATCTCATAAAACAGTGTCCTGGAAAAGTGCGAATAGCGCCTCTGTTTCCCGAAAAAAACCAAAAAAAAGCCTTTTTAAAAAGCTCTTGTTAACTGCTCTTATTTTAATAGCCTTAATTATAGTTGTCTTATTTGTCGCGATTGCTTGGCTTTCTCGTGATTTGCCAAATCCTAATCAATTAATCAATCGGGAAATTGCCCAAAGCACCAAGATTTATGATCGCACTGGGCAAAATATCATTTATGAAATTAGTGGCGAACAAAGAAGAACACTTATTCCTTTAAGTGAAATTCCTGATAGAGTAAAGCAGGCAACTATTTCGATTGAAGACAAAAGTTTTTATAATCATGGTGGTTTTAGTGTGTGGGCGATGGTTCGAACTGTCATTACTAATGTTATATATAATCGTAGCGCCGGAGGCTCAACTCTAACTCAACAATTTATAAAAAATGCTGTTCTGTCTAATGAAAAAACTATCACCAGAAAAATTAAAGAGTTAATAATGGCCTATCAATTAGAAAAAAAATTCTCTAAAGATGAAATTCTGCAAATGTATCTCAATGAAATCCCTTATGGTTCAAACGCTTATGGTGTTGAAGCGGCTAGCCAAAAATATTTTGGGAAAAGCGTTCGTGACGTGACTCTAGCTGAAGCAGCTATTCTGGCCGCTCTGCCCCAATCACCAAGCCGCTATTCACCTTATGGGGCTAATAAAGATCTTCTTTTGGGTCGCAAAGACTATATTTTAGATCTCTTGGTGGAACAGGGTTATATTACTAGCAACGAAAGGGATGACGCTAAAAAACAAGAAATTGTTTTTAAGGGCAGGGACAATAATATGACCGCTCCCCATTTTGTGATGTATATTAAAGATTTGCTCTCGGAAAAATATGGTGAAAAAATGATTGAACAGGAAGGTTTAAAAATATACACCACTCTTGACCTATATAAACAAAAAATAGCTGAAGAGGTAATTACAGAAAAAACCAAGGATTATCCTGAGAAATATGGAGCGAATAATGCCTCTTTGGTCGCGATTGACCCAAAAACTGGACAAATTTTAGCTATGGTTGGTTCCCGAAATTATTTTGATGACACAATCGATGGCCAAGTAAATGTAACCACTCGACCTCGTCAGCCTGGATCATCAATGAAGCCCATAGTTTATGCCGCTCTCTTTGAAAAAGGCTACACTCCTGATACTATTTTATATGATGTTGTTACCGATTTTTCGACTAATTCGGCTCAACCCTACATTCCTCATAATTATAACGGTAAAGAATTGGGGCCCGTTTCAATTCGTCAGGCCTTAGCCGGCTCATTAAATATTCCGGCTGTTAAAGCAATATATTTAGCCGATATAAATAGTGTGATTGATTTGGCTGAAAATTTGGGCTACTCAACCCTATACCCACGCAGTCGCTTCGGTTTGTCTTTGGTATTAGGCGGGGGCGAGGTTAAAATGTTGGAGCATGTTAATGCTTATAGTGCTTTTGCTCGTGACGGTAAGTTGAGTTCGGTTGTTAGTATTTTAAAGGTAGAAGATAAAAATGGAAGAATTATCGAAGAATATAAACCAACTGAGAAAAAAGCATTAGATTCTCAGGTCGCCCGAATGATTAATAGTATTTTAAGTGACAATGCTGCCCGAGCATATATTTTTGGAGCAAAAAATTTTTTAACCCTCGGCAATAGACCGGTCGCTGCTAAAACAGGGACAACCAATGATTTTCACGATGCCTGGACAATTGGTTATACCCCGTCTTTGGTAGCTGGCGTTTGGGTGGGTAATAGCAACAACGACGCCATGAAGGGAAAGGCTGATGGTAGTGTTTTAGCGGCGCCTATCTGGAACGCTTTCATGACAAAAGTATTGGGCGACACTACGGTTGAAAACTTTAAGGCACCAAGTGACTACAAGACCGGCAAAGCGATTCTAGACGGTCAAATTCCGATGCAAATAGTAAAAATAGATAAAAGCTCGGGTCTCCTGGCAACCAGCTCTACGCCGCCTGAATTAATCGAAGAAAGATCGGCGACCGTACCTCATAATATTTTATTTTACGTAAACCGGGCTGATCCAAAAGGCGCTGCCCCAACCAATCCCGAAAATGACCCCCAATACACGCTTTGGGAAACGGCTGTTCAAAAATGGGCCGAAAAAAATGCTAGTTCCTCAACCTCAACCATACCGGTTAATTATGACGAATTACATAAACCGGAAAATAAGCCTGTTATTTCAATAATATCACCACTTAAAAATCAAACTATTACTAGCGACAAAATAACAATTCAAATAGATGCGACCGCTCCACGAGGCATTAATCGCATTGAATATTTCCTTAATAATAATCTTTGGCAAACTAAATGGGGACTACCTGAAATATTTAACGCTTCTATAAATTTTCTAAACAATGGTTATCATAGTTTCCGAGTTAAGGTTTGTGATGCTGTTGAAAATTGTTCCGAAGAGACTCTTTATTTTAATTTACTAATAAAAAACAATTTAGTTATAACAGAAAAAAACTCTCTTAAGTTGACATATCCCAGTTCTGGACTAGCTATTAATTCAATTGATTTCCCTCTGTCTATTCAGTTCCAGGTTGGCCACCCCGAAAAAGCGGCCAATGTAAAACTTTTCGTGAAGGACTCAACAGGAAAGATGAGCCTACTAAAAACCTCTAATACCATTTCTAATGAGACCATACAAATCCTTTTAGAAGGGCCTTTGTCTCCCGGAGTCTACGCGCTTTTTGGAGAGCTATCTAATTGGAGCGGGGAGACTATAAAAAGTAACGAAATATCCTTAAATATTAATTAAATTAATTCTAAATTAAAAAACACCCTCTTATTTGGGTGTTTTTTTATTTATATTTTATTGTCTAATAGGCATTATAATATACAAATAATCGTTTTCTTTTTCTGGTCTTAATACGCAGGGTGTTTTATTGCTCAGGATTCCCAGTCTAACCATGGCCCCCTCAATATTATTTAGGCCATCAAGTAAATATCTATAGTTTATCGTAATTTCATTCTCCCCTCCTTTAATTTCTGCCTCTACTTCTATTTGGCTTTCCCCACTCATTCCTGAAAAAGAGGAAACAGTTATTTTATTTTTTGAAAAGACCAAAGTAATATCATTAATTCCGGTTTTAGAAAATAGTGCAGCCGCTTTTACGGCCCGCAACAGTTCAACTCTCTCAACTAAAACATCTGTTTGGCTTTTGGCGGGAATAATTTGTTTATAATCTGGATAATGACCACTAATTAATCTTGATATTAACTCAACCGAATCAACCGTAAATAGTATTTGATTTTCCGCTAAATACATCTTTATTTCCTGGGCTTCGCCCACTTCCCCCCCTTCGAGATTATTTAAAACCCTTAATACCTCTTGGATTGTTTTAGAGGGAACAATTATTTTATAGTCGCCGTCCTGATGGTCTCCTTTTACTTCCACTTCCTTTTCGGCCAATCTATAACTATCTGTAGCCGCTAGGCTTAATTTACCTTTATTAAAACAAAACAAGACCCCGGTTAACTCAAGACGATTTTCACTACTTGAGACCGAAAAAATGACACTGTTTAAAGCTTTCTTCAATGATTCGCTATTACATGAATAATAAACAGATCTTGTCACGGTTGGTATTAGTGGATACTCTTTAGCAGATTCTCCTTTTATTTTAGTTTTATAGTTCCCACATTCTATTTTCAGCTCGTTGTCCTTAACATCTAATTTTACCTTCTCTCCACTATTTAATAAATTAATATATTCTGTTATTAATTTTGAATCAACGGTGAAGCTTCCCTCCGTTTCTATCTTCCCCCTCACTTGGTGTGTTATACCTATCTCTAAATTTGTACTGACAAATTCAATATTACCGCCCTCGGTCTTAATTAATATATTATTTAAAATTGGGAGATTAATGTTTTTGCTTGTTAGGTGTCCCGCTATATTCAACCCTCGTTTTAAATTTTCCTGAAGACTAATGAAGCGCATATTTTTATATAGGTTATATTATATATTAATTTATATATAAATAAGTAATAATAACAATAAG
>Ga0247842_10004962_pt1 | contig 16130 bp, 20 predicted proteins | sample LaCruzMarch2015__3_FD_192411 | JGI IMG/M metagenome (GOLD analysis project Ga0247842, IMG submission 192411) | Freshwater microbial communities from meromictic Lake La Cruz, Castile-La Mancha, Spain - LaCruzMarch2015_19m | ecosystem: Environmental > Aquatic > Freshwater > Lake | place: Spain...
GCCTGCGCTGACGGCACCCGATGCCCTGCAGGATCCGCGGTTCCGCAGCTGTGCTCGGCCGGGTTCGTGTGCGCTGGCAACCGATACGAGGCGTGCGTCCCCGGAGACATGTGTCCGCAGGGTACGGCCGATCCGGTGCGGTGTGGGACGGACGGCAGCTCGGTGTGCAAGACGAATACGAGCTGGCTGTGCCCGCCTGGTTCGGTGGACGTGCGCCGCGGGGTTGGCTACGTGATGTTTAACAGCTTTAACTCCCCCGGGTCCGGGTTCACGTACCAGACGCTGTATGCCGTGAGCCTGACGGACGGGTCTGCGGTGACGTACGCGCTGAGCCGGAGCCTGTATGCAGACGGGACGCGCCAGTGCATTGATCCGCGCAACTGTCGGTATGCTAGCCCGCTGCTGGTGTCCTTCGATCGCACCAGTCTCGTTGCGTTCACTCGGCAGCTGACGTGGGGCGGTGTCTGGGTGTCGCACGCGTGGGCCATTGATATGCGGACGCGGGAGAATACCAAGCCGGTGCAGTTGATCGGACAGCTGCTAACCGACGCTGGCGCAGAGATTGAGGTCCAGGCGGCTATGTTCTGGGGCAACGGCAGTCGGCTGCTGGTCGTCGGTGGCGCCGGGGCCTGGTTGGTGGGGGGCGGGCTGCCGGCGGCAATGGTCTGTGGCAACGGGTTTGGGAATGTCGTGGGCATGTTTCAGACCGACGACGCCGAGTTGGTGGTGGTGGGCGCCTGGTCGCAACTCGTGCTGATCAACGTGACGTCGGGGGCGGTGATTCCGCGGTATTCGTTTTCCGGAATGATGTCGTCGATGGACATTGCGCCCGACCGGCTGACGCTGTACCTGTGGGTGATGCCGAAGCTGTATCGCATGAACGCGCTGAGCGGGCCTCTGACGCAGATTGCCACCATGTTCGGCAGCTCCTTTTACGGGACGGAGCACGTGCGGTATCTGTCGGACACGGGCGTGGTGCAGCTGCTGGCCAGACACGTGTACGAGGGCGGGGTGTCCCTCGATGTGTTCGATGCCAAGACCGGGGCGCGCACGGGGCCGTTTGGTGTTGGGGCCAACATCCCGTGGAGCTACACCTACTCCGTGTCAAGCAGCGTGGCCTCGGAGTGTCGGCGGTGTCTGGACGTGCCCAACGGTTTCTGGAGCGACGCCGACAACTGCAAGCGGTTCGGGTGCAACGAGGGCTTCTGGAAGAATGGCACCATCCGCTGCGTGGCATGCACCCAGGGCATTGTTTGCAACCGCAGTCAGTACTACGTGCCGTGCGCCGTGGGGGCTGATGCGTACTGCGCCAGGTGTGCGCCGGTGAAAAACATGGCGAACTGGACCGACGCGCTGTGCAACTTTACGTGCGCCAACGGCTTCTACCGCAGCGGCTACACGTGTGTGAGGTGCAGCAACGCCACCTGCCGCAACGGCATGTTCCGCGAGCAGTGCGACGGCGGCCGCTGGGCCCGAGATGCCAAGTGCGTGTCGTGCGTGCCGCCGGGCCGGGTGGGGACGTATCGGTGGGGCGCGGGCGGGTGCGGAATGTTTAACTGCTCCAACGGACACGACAGGAGCAATCTGCGGTGTGTCCAAATTAGAGCAAATGTGACACAACTCGGATATTAAATTGTTTTAATTAAAAAAAAGCTGTCTATTTAAACTGGTCCAAACCCGCATCAAATGACAAAATCACATGGACATCGACCTGCTGATCAACCACTACACTGCCGAGGCTGAGCCGAAGCCGGTACTGGGCAGAAAGCGCCCCGCCTTTCAGAATCCGCTGTGCACGAGCCTAATCCACAACGCCGTCAGGAGCAAGAGCCGCCAGTCCTCGTTCCGCCAGCGACATACGTGCGCATACTGCGTGATGGACCGGGTCTTCCAGCTGGTCTGCAGCAAGGTGCCCAAGGAAGCGGTCGTGAAAAGGGTTACAGCTGAGTTCCGGGCCTACTGGTGTCCGTTCTGCATTATGGAGGCGGATCTGTCGCCCGAGGCCCTGATCTGCTGCAAGCCCAACGCCTTTCTGCGCAACCACTGCCGCGTGCACGCCGACATCTTGGCCCAGAAGCGCTGCGAGCACAACAAGCGCTGGACGGACTGCTGCGTGTGCGACGATCCGAGGGCGGGTACTTCGTTCTGCGCGTGCGGCGTCAAGCTGGGCCCGATGCTCAAGAAGAACTGCTGCTGCCGGCTGAATATGGTCGCGGCGGTTGCGTGCGGTTGATGATAATAAATTACTTCTTGGTCTTTCTGGACGTTCTGGGCTTGGTGGCGATTTTCTTGGGCACTGCAGCCTTCTGAGCTTTGCGCGCGGCCTTGGCATCCTTTGCAGCCTTATCTTGTGCTGCTTTCTGTGCTTTTCGCTCTGCTTTCTGCTTTTCCTCGATCTCTTTCTTTGCTTTAGCGCGCGCGTCCTTGGCGGCTTTTGCGGCTTTGTCGTGTTCTTCTTTTTGTTTCTTCTCCGCGGCTTCGTGTTCTTTCTTGAGTTTTTCCTTTTCCTTTTCGCCTGTGGCTTTGGCGAGATCGGCTGCGTGTTTTATCTTGAGCTCTTCCTTTTCTCGCTCGTGTGCTGCCTTTTCCTCGTGTTTCTTCTGTTTGAGTTCAGCTCGCTTGGCCTCATCCTCTTTCTTATGCTGTTCAGCCAGCGCAGCCTTTTCCTTTGCGTGATCATCTTGTAACTTCTTCTTTTGTTCTTTAAGCTCTGCGCGCTTGGCCTTTTCTTCTTCTGACATATTTTCCTTCTGGGCCGCTTTCGATGCTTTCCGTTCATCGGCCTGCTTCTTGGCGAGTTCCAGCTTGGCGTGCTCGCGCGCGGCGGCGGCGTCGTCTGTTGCCTTTTTCTGCTCTGTTTTTAGTTGTTTCCTGGCTGCTTTTTGCTGTTCTTCGATCGTCTTCTTTTCCTGTTCAGTGCTGGCCTTTTCGAGCTCCGCAGCGTGTTTTTTGTTGAGCTCTTCCTTTGCCTTGTCATGCTCTTCCTGTTGGGTCTTTTTGTTTGCTTTTAGTTCAGCTCGCTTGGTTTCTTCCTCTTTCTTGTGTTCTGTAGCGAGTGCTTCTGCTTGCGCCGTATGAGTGGGCTTTGGCGTGATGTGTTCGTGTGCCTCTGCGACAGTCTTTTTAGCGTTTTGGACCCCATTTAATTCTGCCGCTTCTTTCGCTGCCCTGCGTCGTGCCGCCTTTGTTGGGTTTTTTGCAGGCGCGTTGTCTTGAGGGGGTTGCGTGTCAATTGCACCGTGTGCTTGCTGCTGTATTTTGTCGATGATGCCTTTGGCGCCAGGTATATGTCCTAGCGTATCGCGTGCCGCCTGGGCAGCTTGGTTTACGACTGCGTGACCTTGCTCTGGTGTTATTTGTTGAGGGGTGCTGGATGATGGCATCATTGGCGGAGCTGAGGGAGCGTAGCTTGGTTGGAGCGGTGGTGCCAGTGGTGGCTGTGCATAGCCTTGCGGTTGTGGGTACGGCAGAACAGGCTGTGGCGGCTGTGCATAGCCTGGTTGTGGGTACTGCTGAACAGGCTGTGGTGGCTGTGCATAGCCTGGTTGTGGAGTAAACTGTGGCTGCTGTGTATAGCCTTGTTGGTATTGGGGTTGCTGAACCTGCTGCTGTGGGTATGCTGGCGTGACTCCTGGTGGGTAATAAGTCGGATTTACAGGCTGCATTGGATTAATCTGTATGCTTGCTGTTGTGGCAGTAGATTCACCACGAATGGTATTATCGTCCTCTATGTTTGATTGTACTATGAATGTAGGGGTGCTACTTTGTTGTTCAAGCATGATAGTGCACTTTTTCAGCTTGAATGTCGGGCTATATGAACTTCCTAATTTCATAATAGCTCGTCTCCTTTTGGTGCATTGATCCGAAGTAATCACTGCTGATGTTATGTTATTCTTGCTTCTGTCAATGACTGTGTCTAGGACTGCTTTTGTATAATCTGTATACTGCTGAATGTTGGACTCATACACTGCTTTGATGCTGTCTTTTATGCTCTCATCCATCTGTGACAATGCAATTGGAGTTTTTGCTTGGATGTCTGCATTGACTTTGCTGACCAATGTATCGATATAAGTCGCGCTTTTTGTTTTAACGTAATTCACCGAGAAAACAGACTTGTCAGTTGCTCCGCTTAACCTTTGTCCTGGTGAAGGGGGTGGTTTGAAGATGTCAGCGATAACTGCATTGACGAATAGCAGCACAATATTAATAATTTGGAGCTGGTTTGTAAATTCTGTATATGGTGGGGCTGTGAGCTGTTCTCGTGTAGTAATCTTTTTTGATGGATCAATAATGTCCCAGATGTCAGTTGGTGCTGGTGCAGTGGGTTGGTACGCTACCCCCTGTACAGCCATTTGAGGCGCTATCATCATCGCCAGATAATGCACCCTTGCCGCCAGCTCCTCCAGCAACTCATTCGGCATTGGCGCCCTGTTTTTATCGTGTTATATATACTCCCGTGCCCTTACGCGCGACGTCCCTTTCCCTCGGCGAGTAATGCACTCGAAAAAACCAGCCGCAGAGACCGTCGACCCGCGCGAGGAGGAGCTCCGCGAGATTGAGGCCCGCCTGACCAAGCTGTTCGCGCTGCTACGCGGCAACCACACGAAACAGAGCATTCAGGCCTCGATGGAGCAGGCGGAGGCGCGGCTTAACGACAGGCGGCCCTTCTTTGTCAAAATGGGGTCCGACTCGTTCGAGGGCACCAACCATCTCCAAGGCCTCATTCATTACGCAGACGCGCTGCAGCTCCAGATCGACATCGGCCGGCGCAACCCCGCCAACGAGGCGACCAAGCTCCTCGAGCGCAAGATCCAGCTCATGAAGGAGCTCAACGGCGTGTCGGCTAGTTGAAGTCGTCGTGGGTCTTCTTGTGGCCCTCGAGCCAGAGGTCGATGATGTTGCGGAGGTTGGTGTTGGGCAGGATCACGGCGGTGTTGACCACGGCGTTGGTGAGCGGGGACGTCTTGTGGGTGGTGAACCAGCCCTGGATGGCGGTGCGCTCGTACGACATGCCATCCTCGATGACCACGGGGTCGCGCATGAGGGTGTGGTCGATGGGGCAGAAGAAGGCGTTGGGCGGCTTGGGCTCCTCCTTTTCGTCGTTGGCGATGCTGTTGGCGAGGCACGAGGGGCAGAAGTTATCAAACTCATTTGGAAGCATCTCGTCCGGGTTGATGGGTATCACGATCGCGCATCCGTCGCAGTAGGAGTGGCCGAACGGACAGCGGTTCGCCTGGGATTCGAGGCTGGTCTGGCAGAACGGGCACTGCGGCGACGCGCTTGCGGCGGACTTGGGGGCGGCAACGGCGAGCATGTCAGTGAAGGGCTGCTGTGGAACTTAGTTTCTTGGGGTGGTTTTATAATTTCCTAATCTGGTTTGTACACTCTTTCTTTTTAGCACGTTCTCCGCCTGGGCCGGCTGGCACACTGGCTTCAGCGCCGCAAATAGCTGTTCCGGATTAATGGTGCGGCTGTTGAATGATTTCAGCGTGTGGAGGACCGGGTGCGTGGGGTCCAGGCAGCTGCGGAGGATGAGGACCACGGCCTGCGAGCAGTACAGCGTTTTCACCTGGAAGATGTCTTTCTCCATCGGGTTGCGGAGCGGGATTATGCTCAGCACCATGTCTTTGAGGTTGTAGGGGGTTTTGACCTGCACGCGGGAGTCGCACGTCTTTTTGATTCGTTCGATCTCATCGGCGGACGCGTACACCTGCAGAAAGTCGTGCGTGTTGTCAGAGTAGCGAAACTCGGTCTCCGGCGTGCTGCTGAAGTCTTCGTACATGTATGCCGAGTACGCCGTCCGTGAGATGTACGGTGGCTCTGCATTGGTCGCTGTGACTACGAGTTCGGTGTGGATGTGTGTGCCGGTGAGTGCCTGTATGATCCGTTTGATGCTGTCGTCCGCGGACTTCTCAAACACGATGTGCACCGACATAAATGTGGTTTGGTGCGTATTTTTTATTCATTTATACACCGCACGCGCGTTAATAGTTCTTGCACATCCCCTCCAGCTGCGACCACACGTCCGTGCACGGCTCGGGGTCCTTGCGCTTGCGCGACTCCTCCGACCGGAATTCGCCGCCCTCGACCTTGCTCTTCAGCGTGTTGTACTGCTCCGTGAGCTGGTTGATCGTGTTGACCTGGTTCTGGTGGACCGCCGACGCGCAGCACACCACCTTCCACACGCCGGTCTCGTTGCCCTTGTTCGCGAAGTTCTCCACGCCCTGCAAAAACTCGGTCTTCAGATTTTCGGGCACCTGCTTCTCGTCGAGGTCCTTGATCCACCCCTTGATGCGATCCTGGAACTCGACCTTCATCGCCTCCCGCTTGGACTCGGTCAGCTTGCTGTTGAGGTCCTCGAGCCCCTTGAGCTGGTTGCGCATCTGATCCTCCTTCTCCTTGCTCATGTTCAGCTCCTGCGACTGGGACGCGAGCTGCTTCTGGAGCGCTTCGACCTGCGAGAGGAGGGACGTCAGATCCTTTGAGTTCGTGGGCATCGACGACGAGTCCATGGTTCTTGCTTTGGCGGCGTGCGTGTCTTATATATTGGAATTTTGGCGAGGGCTGCCAATCGTGCATTGTTCTGCGCGGTGTCGTGAACTGCATGCTGCTTGCGCATGGCATTTTATTAAATTAAATTATTCAGGTGTAAATGCCCACCAATATAGATTTTTTTAGTTCGCGTTAAAAAAAACAGCCTTTAAATCGTTTGGTCCCGTTTGCGGACAGCAACACACGCATGCCACTCATGATCCTTGACCCCTCGCTCAAGCTCGTGTCGTACGACGTCCTGAGGCGAATGCTGGCCGAGCACGACGTCGTCGAGGAGTTCCGGGCCTGGTACTGCGCCCACGTGCGAGAGATAACGCCGACCGTGGCGGTGACTGCGCTCAAGGCGGTGCTGGTGGTGTATCACTTCGACGACGCCGTGGGCCCTGGGATGCTTCGGGATACGCTGGGCGATGTGGCGAAGGACGTGGTGGCGCGGCTGTCGAGGTGGGGGGCTGTTCCCGACGTGGACGGGATTCGGTGCGCGATGGACATGTTCCTGTCACTGTGGAGCAACCACCACCAGACGCGGAGCGGGGACGGCATGGCCCGGGTGATTCAGCGGCGCTTCTGGTACTCGCACGCGCGGTGGAACACGCTGAAGCGGCTGGGTGTTTTTTTCACCGCTCGTCGCTTCTCGATGGAGGCCTTCCGCGACTCCCCGATCCGGCTGTGCTTCCAGGTGGCGAGCAGTGAGGAAGTGGCGCGGAAGTACGGCATGTGGATCCATCGGATGGTCTTTGCGGCGAACCAGCGGCGGACGGACGGCGACGACGAGGTCTTTGAGTTCGACCAAGACACAATGTCGTTCCACGTTGCACGAACCGCTCTGTTGGTGCACACGCATCTGGCGGAGCTCGTGATGATGGTTGGGTTTGTGAATGCCCAGCTGGCCCAGTCCGCCATTGCGCTGATGCCGTTGCTCGGGGCCGGACTGCTGGGAGAGACCACCCACTCGAGGGCCATGCTGCGGGCGTTGGAGTCGTTCGCGGACGTGTACTACGACTGGTGGGATTCGAACAAGGACACAATCTTGCTTCGGCTGCAGCACCTGATTTACAACCGGTCCTACCTGCTCGCCATGGGATCGACGATTCACGCCGTGACGATTGAGATGGTTCGGCTGCAGTACATCATCATGGCTGGCGTCGACGAGGCCGAGGCGTTTTGCACCCACTCTCCGCAGATGCGAATGCTGAAAAGTTCTCAGAACCACAAGTTTTGGAACGACTCCCTGACACGGGATCAGACGATGCACGAGCTCCTGATGGATCCGGATTTTTTGCTCAAGCCCGCTGAGTGCTACCGGGAGTTGGAGGACAATTACGTTCGCAACCCCCCGCGGTCGGTGGGGGACAACGAGTTTTTGGATATGATCGCCAACTTTCAGGCCGCCGCTATTCGTTGCTGCCGGACTCCCGAGGAGGCGTGGGGCGTTGTGGGTGCGTTTGACCTCGACAAGGTCCGATTGGATCCCTCGTTCCTGGAGCATGATGACTTCGAATCGTACATCGACACCATTCTGGTCGCGCACGTGTTTCCCTTGACGCGGAATCCCCAACGGACGGTGGCGCTGCGGCTTCAGTGGGATGACCTGGGCCTCAGCGGAAAGGGTGACGCGACCCGGGCAATGCTGTTTGCGTTTGGCGCTGTTCGCGAGATGCGTGTGCACGAGGAGAACGTCGGCATCACCATGATGAGGGCGGTGAACTGGGTCCAGCGACGGGAGCTCTTGCGCCGACGGCTGCCCACTGTGCTTACCAACACCAAGTCCTGGTTTCTGCATACCTTGGCGCGTGTGCACGGCAGCGAGATCGTTCGCATTCGCTCTGGGGACCCGTACATGATGTTGAGCTTCCTGGGCAAGGCGTTCTGCGATTTGGTGTGGGACAACAGACAGCTGTCGGAGTCGGCGCTCCCGGAGATTCTGCATATGGATCTGGCTCGGCTGCAGGACACGCGCTATCTGATTCACGACGTGGACGACACCGCGGAGGCGCGCCGGGTGTTTACTGAGCTCATGGTCTCCGATCGGGTGCCAAGAACGGCCCGGTTTATTCCGTCGTCTGACTTCGTGCTCGCGGCGAAAAAGGTGCGGCGGGTGATGCTGGTGTGCCGGACCGTGCACGCGCAGACTGCGTCGAAGGTGATGCTCGAATGCGTTACGGAAGCCATCTAATTGGAGTTGTTGCCTGTCGTGGTGTTGAAGAGCATGCGGTTGGTTTCGGACTTGTAGATGTTGAGGATCTGGCTCTGGAGGCGGATGTACGAGTCGAGCATTTTGGGATCGAGGCCGAGGTTCTGCCCGTCCTTGTCAACCTTGTCCAGGTGTCCGCGAACCTTGTCGCTGAGATCCAGCATGTGCCTCAGTGTGATGCCGATGCGAACTGTGGGGTTGAGTGTGTGCGATTGGATGTGGTGCTGGATGGTGACCACGTCGAGATCGGCGTCGGTGAGATTCGGCTTGCGGTCCTGCAGCTCCGCGGCCACCTCCCGCGCCAGCGTCTCCACCGGCATGGACGCGATGTTTTCCTGAATGAATTGGTTCATGTCGATTGCGTCCCTGTCCGAGTTGAATTTGCAAAGCCAGCACATGCTTGAATGTGTCTCGTTTGTAGTTTTCGGTTGGATGTATCTTTATATAAATATTGGGGTGCACCGGCGCCTACACATCATATGGTGAGTAAATGGGTGATGTATGGCCTGCTGTGTTTGTTCATGTTGTGCGAAAAAGTGGATGGGTCACACGGGTGGGGTAGCGACGATCACGACGACCACGGTGGCGGGTACGGCGCGGGAATGCTGATGTTTGAGATCATTGTTATTATCGCCATCGTGGCCTTCTGGGTGTGGCTGTTCCAGGCGATGGACGGGGCGAGCTATCTGGCGTGGCAGACATCCAATATTCCCCCGCCGCCCTGTGTCGTCCCGGAGACGTGCGCGAGCGTTCGGATTCCGCTGAGGGTGTTGAAGCAAACGATTCGGGATGAGGTGAAGAAGAGCATTCATTCAGAGATGCATAATTCGAATGTGTAAAATAAACGCATCGGTCTGTGGTCTTACCGCTGGTTTGCACGGCGCAGCATAGGAAGATGGATGAGCTGTTTCTTTGTTCCCCGGCGCATTTGAAGAAAATGTTTACTTACATGTGCCAGCAGTGCACTGCTTTGGAGGACCCGATTTCAAACGTGGCGTGCCAGTTTCTGCACGGCCGGCTGCACATATCGTTTGGGGTCAGCGGCATTGCGTTTTTTGAGGACGGCATTATTTACCCGTATTTCTACCTGGCCAGGCCGCAGCGGCAGTACCTCTACCAGATTGCCTCCGCGATCGCGTGCGACATCCCAAGCCCGCAGCGGTACCGCTTTGTCAACGGGTGCGTGGTGCTGACGGACTATAGCGGCCGAGGCCTGGACCAGCGCCTTGTGTGGCGGATGGTGCTGGAGTGCGTGTCCGAAAGCAAGAAGCACAGAGACTGCCTGCGACTGCTAGCGAACGTGGTGATCCAGCGCGTCATGTGCCGCGTGCCGCACTCCAAGGACGTGGTGGCCTTCGTCGGGACGTTGGCGAATGAGGTGTTCGACGTGAGGGCGGCGGCAAAGACTGAGGCGATCGACGACAAGGGCGCTACTGTTTCTTCAGAAGTACAAACGCCAGCGTAGTCAGCGCCACGACCAGCATCATTTCTAATAAAGTGTGTCTCACTTCCTTGTAGATCTCGCGGCGGCGCATTTTGTGGTTTGCGAGCGAGACGATCAGCCGTTCGCCGCTGCGGTACATGAATCGCCCGATGTACGCCTGCACCATGAGCTCCGCCTGCGAGACGTTGTGGAGCACTATGCTGTCCAGCAGCGTGTTGCGGTAAAATCCCGATTCCTGAACGATGATGGTGCCGTCTTCGGTGGTGAAGTACTGGTTGAGAATAGGCACGAGCTCGTCATCCATCGCGCGGTATTAAAGTTCGATCAAGCGTTAAATACAGCTTCTATGCCATCGCGAGTGGCAAACGCCGTGTTCGCGTATGTGATGGATTTCATTTCAATAATAGACAGCGAGTACTTCTCGTGGCAGGTCGCCAACGCGCTCGAAACGAAAGTGCTGTCGATTATCGACTGGGATATTATTCCAAAGATCGTGCTCGTTGACGAAATAACGACGCTGGTGCGAAAGGAGTCGCCAACCATAAGACGCTCGGCGGCGCGGACGCTGGACAGAGCCTTCAGGCGTGTGTGCGGGCACCCGGCGATCTTTACTATGCTGATGGATCGGAATATCGGGCCTAGCTTTCTGTGCGACCTATCTCCAACGCCAGATGAGCCTCAAGGTCCGAAGGAAGAGGTTCTACTTCTTTTGGATTTTGGTCACTGTCGTCCGTAGTCGCGGTCTCTTCTTTTGGATTTTGGTCGGGCTCATCCGCAGCAGTCCCGAGCGGCTCCACGGACGGCTCGTACGGCGACGCGTCAGTCTCGACCGAGGTGATGTTTTCGTACTGCTGCTGCTTCGCGGTGCGGAAGTCCACGGTGATGCGAAAGTTGTCCAGCGCCGCGCGCAGGTTCTCAACCTCTTTGAACACGTGCAAGGCCAGGTCTGGGTGCTGCTTGTGGAGGCTCTCAAAGTGGGTGTAGTTATCCACTAGCGAGGCTATGGCGGCGTGGGTTGGCGATGCTGGATCCATTTGTAATGTGGGGACGCACTTTATATATATCCCTTTTCGTCTCTGTCGTGCATCATATGCTTTCGTTTCAGTCGCTCTACGACGCCTACGCGACCGCGCACATCCCGCCCGAGCCCGAGCCCATGCTAACGGCCATGCAGCTGTTTTCGAAGCGACGGCGGGTCAACGACGGGGTGGCGACTGGGTTTGAGCGGATGAAGGCGTGCCGCCGCGCGTTGGAGGCGCTGGACCGTCAGGGGTGGGATCGCAGCTATCATCAGCGTCAGTTTCATGAAGTGTTTCTAAAGGCGTGCAGTAGGATTTTTTGGAAGACGGAGAAGGCCGGGCAGTTCCAGCGCGACCACCAGCGGATTTTGCAGCTGAACGGGTGGACGCATCTGAGCCAGGTACCGCTGCTATTGAATTGCAAACTGACGGCTCCGAATGGAGGGTCACAAACGATGCTGATATGCGCGCGGTGGACAGGAAATCCTCGTGTCGACTCCACGACGGTATGACCCGCGCGATGCACGCCAACGGATCGCAGTTGATATCGCTCAGCGCCGCGCACGGGAACAGCGACATTATAGTCATCCGGATGGCGCTTGCTGATTTAATACGAAAAACAGGCGTATGTATCACGCAGGCCCGCTGGGCTCCTCGGGCGGTCCGAAGTTGGCGAGAAGCTCGTCGGTGGTGATCGGGTCCAGAGACGGCGCGTTGGGGTCGGGCACGGGTACTTCCTCCTCGTCGTCGGCGTCGTCGTCCTCCTCCTCGTCAGAGGTCACAAACGAGTCGTCGTCCGAGTAGCCGTCTTCTTCGGTGTCGCTCTCGTCGTCGTCCTCCTCGTCGTCGTCGTCATCGTCTTCCTCTTCTTCGTCCTCCTCTTCCTCGTCTTCGTCCGTGGTGGTGGAGAAATCAGACTCGTTGTTGACCTCTTCGTCCGCCTTGTCCATAATCGGGTTCACTTCGTCCGCGACAAGGCGTGGCACCGGCCCTCTGGAGCGCAGCTGTCGGGTGGATGGTGCGACGGTGGCAACCATGCTGTCGCCTTCCTCCTCCTCCTCAGACGATGGCGGGGTCCATGTATCGTCGCTTGTGGACTCTGACCCCCACTCGTCCGTTGGCGCGACCTCTCCTTCTTTGCGGCGCAGCACCTTGCGTTTTTTTGTGGGTTGGTCGTTTTCAGTGGGCGTTGACATGGCAACAGTTGCTTGCGCGTGTTTCGTCTGGCTTTTATAGACATCTGGTATCTGACACGTCGTCGGCGCGATTCCATACGGTGCCACGTTTACTGACCTGTGTTTTTTTTTAATTTCTGGACACTGGCCGCCGAAAGCTTCGGGAAAACAATGTGAGTGTGCGGCATATCCATTTTTGTGTGTACATTTATTCTGATGGTGTACAAAAAAAAGCAGATCCGTCAGTTTATTTGCCGCCGCGCTCCTGTTTAGTGCGCCGGGGGTCGAGTGCAGCATCTACTCCACGTGCAAGCGCATCTCCCAGAAGCTGCTGCGGAACGTGAAGAAGTTCCTGGACCTGGTCTTTGTGGGCATGGACGTGCATCCGTACAAGGTGGTGCGCTCCAACTGCGAGGAACTCGTGCTGCAGGGCCCCGACGGGAAGCAGGATCTGCGCGTGGTTAACTCCTACCCGTCCAAGGTACTGCGTCATTACTCCGTCTTGGCCGCGTCGGGTTTGCGCATGAGCTGTGCTTGCAGTGGGTGGAGGTTGTCAGTGTACATGTGCAGCACTTTGGTCACGCCGTCCATCGACGCAAAGGTGCGGCAGAACCCCAGGTCCGTGTGCACTTTCTTAGAGTTGAACTCGTCCGATTCCTGTTTGAACTGCTGCATGATGGTGTCGTGGTATTTGGGCGTGGTGGTGACGTGCAGCATGGCCGTGGTCACGGGGCGGTTGGAGTCGACGCCGTCGCAGCCCTTGAACAGAGACATCGGGGCCCACTTCAGCTCCGTGCGCAGGTCCTCGTGGCTGGCCATCGGCGGGTGGATCTCGCACGCCCGGGCCGTCACATACTTTTGCAGTTTGTCAAAGTTTTCCGCGCCGAGGATCTTGCCCTGCACCGGCATGTGCACCTTGATCTTGTGGTCGGATAGGAATTCCATGTCCACGCCGTAGGACATCGGGCCGTCGCCAATCTGCGCGCCGAGGAGCGTGTTGCTCTGGGTGAAGGCGGAGCGGTAGAACGAGCCCTTGGAGTGGGTGACGTGCATGGCCAGGCGGGTGTCTTCTTTGGGGATGTCGGGAAATTTGAAGAGGTTGTTAAAGGGCGGCTGCACGGTCAGGGAGTTGACGAGATCGCTCATGGAGACCGACTCATCGGCGATGTCGACCTTTTTGGTGGTGACCTCGTCCGCGATGCACGCGGTGCCTTCGAGCATGCAGGTCAGCGGGTACGTGGGGTGGTTGCAGACGAGCGACGCGCACGCGTGGGCCTGGACGTGCTTCGGCCCGTGCATGTCGCCCTCGGATCCGTACGACGCGCCGTTGGCCGACACGAGGGTGATTTTGCACTCGAGCTCGTTCCTGTGCACGCGTTCGCCAATGTGCATGGCCAGGTCCATGAGCTTGATCTGGTCCTTCTTGGCGAACTGCCCGAAGAGGTCCTGCGGAAAGTAAGATTTCATCATGGTGTTGTACGCGAGCATGTTACTGGAGTTGTTAAAGAGGTCGTTGTGCTTAGCGTAAAGGAACCCAAGATGGTTAACCCCGTCGCGAATGAGCGCGGCCAGCCCCTCGCAATCGTCATCAATCAGCGACCTGCGCTTGCCCTCGAGGTAGTGCACCGGCTCCCGGAACGGACCCTTGAACACCTCGGAGAGCATCGAGCACTTGCGCGTTTTCGCCAGCTCGGGCGACTCGCACAGCGTCAGGTCCGGCGTGTAGGGCGTGGCACTGGCGGACCGCATCGGCGCCTGCGCGTAGGACGCGACGAACTTGGTCAGCAGATCGGGCGACAGCGCCTTGACCTGGTCGCACGTGAGCGAGTTGGTGTGCAGGGTCTCTGCCAGGAGATATGTTGCCAGCCAGGGCGGATAGTTGTGGGCGCCGTCGAAATCCAGGTGATACAGATTATACAGCGCCGCCTCCCCGCCCATGATGTGCGCCGTGAACATGGACTTGAACATGTCGCCACCGTTCTCCTTGGAGATTTCGAGGTTGGACTGCAGGCCCTTCTTCACGCTGTGGTCCAGCAGCTTCATCAGCTCCACGCACTCGTTCAGCTTGGGCTTCTCCGGCGGGTCCACGTTGATGTCGGACAGCACGGACGCGCGGAGGGAGTCGTTGTTGCGCAGCGCTTGCAGGTCGATGTGCATGGTGTTTTGCGGGTCGGGCACGAACTTTACCGCGACCGTGTTGCTGCAGAAGTTCGACTGGAACGGCTCCTCGCCCCCGTGGCGCGCGCGGTCCGCCAGCTTGTCGAGCCGAATGTGCCCCGCGCTTATGGGCTTCGGCAGGCCGTCGCAGTTGTCGCGGTAGTAGAAAAACATTTTCAGTCGGTCGGTCATTTTTGTCTCGCACGTCAGCGGTTTCATCTCAAAGTCAACCTTCAGCAGCCCGTTCTTCTCAACCTTCACGGTTTGGTGCGAGCAGCCGTCGCAGTTCGATAGAATCACGGTGTCAACGGTGTCGGACGGGAACTCGCCCTGGGAACTGAACGTGGTTAGCTTCGCGTTAAATTTCACGCGCATAGACATAGGCACCGGTATGTTCATATTGTCTTTAATACTCGCTGCACAATGGACGCGAACGTTTCAGTGGTGGTCCTCCTCGCCCACCGCGATGCACAGCTCCGCTAGGTCCCCGAACACGTCCGTGCTCTGCCGGATCCGGACCGAGAGCTCGCCCGTGGTCGACGACGTCCCGAGCTCCACAAAGTGCGGAGGGCACACGCGCACGAACAGATACACCTTGCGGTCGTCGACGTGGAATGTGAAGCGCGTGAGGTCCGTCCTCCGGTTCACAAGCGTCTCCACGCCTTGGCGCACGCCTCTTAGAATCCACCGCACGCGCGGGTCGTCCATTATGTTGTTGATGAACACCTGGTGGCGCGGCTGGATCGTGATGATGGTCGTGGGCAGGATGCAGATGTTCATCGCCGAGCCCTCAGGTATCGTGTTGTAGATGGCAAACCGCATTTTCGCCTCCGCCACTTGCTCCACCAGCTCCATCGGCGCCGCGTGCAGGTCGTATATCCCAGAGTCCAGGTCCTCGATGCTCCATATCGACACGGGCGACGACGACGATGACGACGAGATGGATTTGGGCGACTCCATATTATTGGCGGGTTTCCTAAACGCTGTACTCAAAAAAAACCTCCACCTCGAGCACCCCCTCGGGACAGGCCTGCACGACCTCGATCGTGACCTCCGACTCCGGAAACTGGTATTTGAACCCGGGCTGCACGAAGTCCGATGGCCGCGCCACATGCGAGACCGCGCACGACCGGAAGAAGATGTAGCCGATGCTCGAGAACGCGTAGCACTCGCTGGTCTCGCACCGCATCATTCGACGCACGGTGTGCTCGACGTCGAGCCAGTCATCAGTGTTGACGACCCAATGAACCTTAAAAGGCGTGCGCACGACTTGTGGGCGAAGAACTCGGTCATCAAATTGTACTCCCACCACTTGGTCAGCGTCGCCGCCACAGGGGGCTCGGTCTCCGACGGCAGCGGCAGCACATGCGGAATGGCTTCGAATAGTCTCGAGTAGAGATTCCCAGGTAGCGACAAGGCCCGCCGCATCCGCATCCGCGTCCGGAGGTCGTAGTGCCGCGTCAGCCCGGGCACCAGCGTCTGCAGGAGGATGGCGTCCAGCGGCAGGAACTGCTTCTTCAGCGGCACGTTTCGGTTCTTTTTGCGCCGGTAGAAGTTGGGCTTCAGGCGACGCAGCTGCTGGAGGCACG
>Ga0247842_10004963_pt1 | contig 16127 bp, 9 predicted proteins | sample LaCruzMarch2015__3_FD_192411 | JGI IMG/M metagenome (GOLD analysis project Ga0247842, IMG submission 192411) | Freshwater microbial communities from meromictic Lake La Cruz, Castile-La Mancha, Spain - LaCruzMarch2015_19m | ecosystem: Environmental > Aquatic > Freshwater > Lake | place: Spain...
GTAACTGAGGTTCAATGACACATCTGTCTTACCGCGGCTGCCCTTTTTCGTGGTGATGAGGATTACCCCGTTGGAAGCGCGTGCACCGTATATCGAAGTAGCGGAAGCATCCTTCAGGATGGTCATGGTTTCAATATCGTTCGGGTTGAGATCAGTCATGGCATTGAGTTCCTGGCCACTCATGCCTACCTGGGAATATTCTCCGGTAATGGCAGCTATCCCATCAATTACAATCAGGGGCTGGTTGCTTGCGTTGATTGAGCTGCCCCCCCTGAGTTTGATCATATTCTGGCCACCGGGTGTTCCCGACTGCGTATTGACTGTGAGTCCGGCCGCCTGACCTTGCAAAACCCCATCGATGGTTCTGATCGGCATGTTTTTAATCTCATCTTCATTCAACAGTTCAACAGAGCCTGAAATAAGTTTCTTGCTGGTAGTGCTATAGCCAACTACTACCAACTCCCCAAGTGCGATGTCCTGATCACTCAGCTTGACATTTATCACTTTATGGCCATTAACCGGAATCTCCTGGGTTTGCATACCAACATAGGAAAAAACAAGCACTCCTTTTGAAGGTGCCAGAAGTGAATATTTTCCGTTGATGTCGGAGGTAGTTCCCTGGGTGCTCCCCTTGATCAACACAGTTACTCCCGGTATCGGCGAATTATCATCAGAGGCGACGATTGTTCCGCTTACGGGGATGTCCTGCGCGATAAGCTGCTGGAAAAGCACACCAAACAATAGTAGCAAAAAGTACTGTTTTTTCATACGTCTGGGCTTTGGTTATTAATTGTGATTTATTGGAGTTGCAGAGATTTGAACAGGAATAATATCCATTCCTATATTCAGAACTGTATACCGGTAATCATGCCGGGATTTTTCAGTACAAAATCCTTCACTGTCTTTCGTCTTGAAAAGAGATAATCTGAATCCCCTGGTGGGACTGATGAAGGTGATATTCTGAATGGTATCTGTTACTTTGTTGTCGGCAAGGTATTCTGTATATAAATCTCTGAATCCGGGTGCGTAAGATGATAAAATTCCTAACTGCCCTGGATAAGGTTCACTGTAATGCTCTTTGCCTTTGGTTGACTGTTTCCCTGCCGCCGGCTTTGCAGTTCCTGTTGTAAAATCGTAGGTATCTCCTTCTTCGAGATAACATAAATTCAGGTTCTCAATAACAGGCAGTTGCTGAACATAAGCTAAGCGGGCATTGGAGGGATTAAGAATGGTGACACCTGCCGCTCCGGCCACTTGCATCATGTTTTGTTTGCTGTTGAAAATAAGCGCTGTGTTTTCATCAACACCAAAACCCATAGGGATTTTTTTATCATTCATCAGGGTCACTGCCAGCCTCCCAATGCGGGCCCGGGCATTAAAATGCTGATCAACCAATCCGTAAGGGAAAAAACCAAGCCCTCCCGACACCATGACACCCAGGCTGTCGGGGAAATCATCCCCGGTAAAATTCCTGATCACACCGCGCGTCAGGGCTGCGATGCTTGAACCTCCACCGATCATAACTTCACTCATGATGGCAGCGCCGGCGCTGGTACCACCAACCACACCCCCGTTGCGGTATACATCCCATACTGCTTCAAGCACCCGGGTTTTGCTCCCATCTCGGTTGACAAGTGTTTTCATGGTTCTGGCCTGGTCGCCACCCGAAAACCAAACACCGGAGCATTTTCTAACGAGTTCTGCAATCCCTGTGTTATTGCCATTATCTTTCCACTCCGATTCATTTACATCCATCGTGCTGTCGTCATCCATGATGGCAACAGGAACCAGGAAAATATTTTCAGGTTTAAGGCCATAAGAGATCAAAATGTTCCTGAAATATACATACGACTGCATGGGGGTTCCGCTTGCTGATGGAATCACTGCAATGGCAGCTTCTTCAGCCCCTCCGGCAAGGCTGATCAGATGGTTGAAAATACTTTTGTTGGTTGGTTCAAGTCCCCCGCCAACAATTACAAGGCTTCCACCGGACAAAGATTGGCTGTTGGAATATGCTGACAGAAGAAATAAAATGGCGATAGAAAGTGTGATGAATTTATGCATGTCAGTATTTATTCTTTAACGAATTTCATGATAGCCATCGAATTGTTTTGTTTCGTTTTCAGATTAATTATATAAATACCCGAATTAAACATCGAAACATCTATACACTCTGTTTCGCCACAGGATTTTCCCTGCAAGAGAATACTCCCGTTCAGGTTGACGATTTCCCAGTCATATCCGATTGAATGCCATGTAAGCTTAAGTTCATTATGAACAGGATTTGGGGATATGACTAATGGTTGCACATTTTCATTCTCTCCAATCCCCGAAGAATGAACATTCCCCATAATAAAAGGTGTGGTATAATCGGTCAGCGAAAGCTGCAAATGTTCAAAACCGGCCACCATCCTCGGCAGGGTACTTGTGCTGCCCGTTGCAGTATGGCTTGAAAAACCAGCCAGGGTTCCGGCATTGGTAACAACCATTACAGGGGCAATTCCAAACCCGGTGAGTGTGGTCTTGCCTTCAACCGGGGTGAATTTCATATAATTATGATTGGTAAGCCAAATGCCATACTTTAGTGTATCCCTGGCCATTGCATAAGGTACAGCGGTTGCCGTGTTTTCGTAAATGTCGCCGTTCAGGTAAGTGTTGGGCATTAATACACTGTGTTGAAGCAACGACAACCCTTTTTCAAAAGTAAGTTCAGCATAATACGAGGCATACTCTGTAAGATAATTCTCTACAACAGTCTTACCGGCAAGACGCGCATCCTCCCCGGCAAAGGCTGTTATCATATGGTCCATTTTTATTCTTTTTTTAAGCAATTTTCCGTTTGGGGTCGACATAAATGAGGAAAACGTTTGAAACCAATTCTTCAGAAACAGTATTTTCGTTGCATCATTGATGTTGTTTGCGAGATTAGCATCGTTACCATTTTCAAGGTTCAGAATGAAGATGTTTACCTGCGCAGCGCCTAATTCCAGCAGCTTGGTCTGATAGGTGGCTGCAAGGCTTTCATCACCGGTTAAAACAAGTATTCCTGCCGAAGGTAATCCTGTATTGTTCACCAGGTCGCTCAGCATCGCAAGGTTGTCTGCAAGTGGATTGCTGCCGCTTGCCAGAACAGTATAGTTCCCGGTTTCTTCAAGACCGGCGGTGTTGACCTGCCGATTCAAACTGGAATATCCGGCCTGGCCTGTAACAAAATCGTAGGTACATCCATGTAACAACTGAACAATATGAACCGTGTCGGCAAGGAGTTTGGACCCGTTGAGTGAATAGGTGGCGCCGGCTTGGTATATGTTGGCACATCCGGTTCCATAAACAGTCCCCATACCTTGTTCATCAACCGTCATACAAGTCATGTCATCCAGTCCAAGACCGCTGATCATCTGTCCCTGATTCAGGCTATAGTTGGCAAGAAAGCCAACAAGCCGGCCAAACCGGCCGCGTTCGGCAAAATGTGTGTCGAAAATAAAACCCGGAGCAAGGTTCATGAAATCGCTGGCCAGTGTTACATAATGGTTGTTGGGATTTTCAATGCATTCGTACGGGTATACTGTGCCGTTTTCAGCGGTGAAAATTACAGAGGAGAGGATGTGCATGCCGGCAGATGTACCACAGATGGTGCCACCATGAGTGTAAAGATAGTTTACAGCATCCTGAAGTTTCGTATTGCGGTACAAACTGTAGTAGTCATACTGATCGCCTCCTCTGAAGAAGAGAACATCATAGCTGGTGAGTGTGTCGAAGGTGGCCTGACTGTTTGCACTGTCAAACGTGGCGATGGCAAATTCCTTTGCCCTGGCTGCGCCGCAACGTTGCATGAAATAGGGGGCCAGACTACCAGTTGAAATGCCCACAATAGCCACTTTTTTACCTTCACCGGCCCAGCGATAGGCCGGGGTGCTCCAGCCGGAGGCCCCCTCCTTTTCAGATCCGCCACCGACAAGCAACAAACGCCCCGATTGAGGAAATCCATTCAATGAACCAATGAAGAAAAATATCAATAGTAACCTAGGTAGCCGTTTCATTTGAGTATGTATGATTTATCTGATACGCTGACTTTTATAGTAGAAAAAATAATTAGGCGAAAATATAAAATAAGGGAGTATAAAAAAACAAACAGAACTTTTTTTTACCAAATTTGCCGAATAAAACCTGAATTATGATGACATTGTTTAAGAATGCGCGGATATTCGCTCCTCAGGATCTTGGGATCAAAGATGTACTGACCGGAGGAAAAGAAATTCTTGTTATCGCTGATCACATTGAGCCTCCTGCCGGATTGGATCTGGAAATAATTGACTGCACCGGACTCAGTCTTGTGCCTGGGCTGATCGATTCGCATGTACACATCACCGGGGGCGGTGGCGAAGGCGGCCCGGCCAGTCGTATGCCTGAACTACAGTTAAGCATGATGCTCGATGGGGGTGTTACCACCGTAATCGGATGTCTCGGTACCGATGGAATTACCCGCACGGTTGAAAGTGTGCTGATGAAGGTCAAAACGTTACGGGCGCTTGGTGTTTCTGCATGGATGTACACGGGGGCATACCAGGTTCCTTCCCCATCAATCACAGGTGATATCGCGAAAGATATTACCCTCTTCGAAGAGATCATCGGGGTTGGTGAAGTAGCTGTCTCCGACCACCGTTCTTCGGTTCCTTCAGTTGCTGAACTGGCCAGGATTACAGCCCATGCCCGTGTTGCAGGGATGATTGGAGGAAAGGCAGGAATCCTGAACATACATATGGGAGATGCCAAAGACCCTTTCAGACCACTCCACGAGGTTGTTGCAGGCACTATGATGGGTTACAAGCAGTTCATTCCCACCCATTGCAACAGGAATCCATATATTTTTGAAGATGCAAAAGAATATGGGAAACAAGGTTATCTGGATATCACAACCAGCTCATATCCGTATGATCCTGATTGTGAGATAAAACCGTCAAAGGCTTTGAAACAGCTTCTCGCCGCAGGTGTGCCAATTGGCCACATTACCTTTACCTCTGATGGATGCGGTTCTCTTCCCATGTTCGATGGCGAGGGAAAACTGGTGAAAATTGACATGGGGCTTCCCGATTCAATCATCAGGGAGATCAAGGAATCTGTCATGGATGAGTTAATCCCAATGGAGACCGCTCTGAAAGTAGCTACTGCCAACCCTGCTGATATCCTGAAACTGAAAGGCAAAGGCTACATCAAAGAAGGGTACGATGCCGATTTGCTTGCGCTTGACGAAAATTTCAACATTATCCACATGATGGCCATGGGGAAGATCATGAACCGATAACCGTTAAGCAAATTACGAATTACGAATGGAATTGCGATTTATAATTTTATGAATTATGTGTAAATCATACTTTCTATGGCTATTATGGATTTCTGCAATATCACTCCAGGCACAAACCACGCTGAGTCCTGTTCCTGCACCCGTAAGGGATGATTTTCAGAGCAACCTGGAATTCCTCTCCTCCGATTATATGGAGGGACGTGATGCCGGCACCCGTGGCGGTGATATGGCTGCAGAATACATTGCTTCGCTGATGCAAACGAGCGGGTTGGCGCCATTTGGCGATCCGGATACGAAACAGGTGCCGGGGGCTCCGATAAACCTTACCTATTTTCAGCGCTTTCAGATAAACAGGTGCCATGTTGAAAAATCATCACTGGCATTGATCCGTCATTTCCAGGAAGGCGAATCGGCCATCGTCTTTGCTCACGGCGCAGACTATCAGGTTGATGCGTGCCCGTTTGGCATGGAGGCAGAGGCTCCTGTGGTTTTTATTGGCTATGGTCTCGAAGCGCCTGGAAAAGGATACGATGATTATACAGGAGTTGATGTCGGCAACAGGATTGTAGTGGTTTTGGAGGGATTTCCCGGTCATTCCGATACAACATCCGCTTCATTTAGAAAGCTCGGAAAAACCTTTGAGGAGGACTATGTGTCCGTAAGAAAGAAACTTCGCGCTGCTGAACAGCACGGTGCGCTGGCCATGATACTGATTGATCCGGCGCTGGTGGGTAACTTGAAAAAATCTTCGTTGCCCGAAGACCCTGAGGATGATAACTTCAGACATTTTTTGCCGGGCGACACGGGAAAATTAAGAATTCCCTGTTACCGGCTTGGAGCTGATGCTGCAAGGTTGTTTTTTAAGGAAACAGGAATCAACATGGCGAGATTTGAAAAAAATGCGGCCCTGGATCTCTCGCCAGCCTCCCGGGTTATTCCGGAGAAAAAGTTCAGGTTTTCGGTTGCCGTGAAAACCGAAGCTTTGGTCATCAGCAATGTGCTGGGAATGATCCGGGGCAGCGACACAACCCGGAATATCATTGTCGGCGCCCATTATGATCACCTGGGTGTCAGAAAAGGAGAGATATACAACGGCGCCGATGACAATGCTTCAGGAACTATAGGGATGCTTGCCCTGGCAAAAGCCTGGGCGGAACATGGTCAGAAACCTTCCTGTAACATCATTTTTGCAGCCTGGATGGGAGAGGAGAGGGGAAAATTGGGAAGTAACTATTTTGCCCGGCATTCCCGGCTTGTCCCCGGCCGGCTGTCGCTCGTCATCAACCTTGACATGATCTCCAGGAGCTCGCCAGAGGATAGCGCAAGGAATCAGCTCAGCATCGGTACCATGACAAGAAATGAAGATCTGAGAATCATTGCAAAGAAATGCAATTCAAAACTTGAACGACCCTTTGTTCTCGATTTGTGGGATGTGACTGGCGCCACGGGAAGCGACTACAGACCCTTTGCTGACAGGAATGTTCCTATTCTTACCTTCCATGCCGGATTTCCCAATGAATACCATACACCCCTGGATGATTTTGCCAGGGTCGATTTATCGAAGATGGAGTTAATCCTGAAGTTGGCCAATGAATGTCTAAGCGAGTTTGCAGCAAGGTCCAATGAAAAATAAACCATCTCCGCGCTCCCCCTCTCCCGCGGGAGAGGGGGCCGGGGGGTGAGGTCAAATTTTCTGCGCAACGCTCCTCACCGTTACCTTGTCAAGTTCCCGCATATTCACCTCCACGCCGATTCCGGGTTTGGTTGGAACATCCATAGTGCCGTCGGGATTGACCACAAATTCCGGTTCCACGATATCTGTTTTATAATATCTTTTGCTTGCTGAAATGTCGCCAGGCAAAGTGAAATTGGGTAGCGAAGCCAATGCAACATTTCCTGCCCGGCCAATTCCTGATTCAAGCATACCGCCGCACCATACCGGGATGTTCATGGAGGCGCAATAGTCGTGTATGAGCTTCGATTCGGTGAAACCGCCGACCCGCCCGGGTTTTATGTTGATGATCCGGCAACTGTCCAGCTCAATGGCAGCACGGGTATCATCAAGCGAATGTATGCTCTCATCAAGGCAGATGGGGGTTTTCAGCTCACGCTGCATTTTTGAATGATCATAAATGTCTTCATAACCCAGCGGCTGCTCGATCAACGACAGATTGTAATGATCCATCTTTTTAAAGAGATCGATGTCATCAAGGGTATATGCCGAATTTGCGTCCACCTGCAACAGCAGGTTCGGAAACTCTTTCCGCAGGGCCTCTACAAACTGCATGTCCAGTCCCGGGGCGATCTTGATCTTGATCCGTTTGTAACCTTCCGAAATATAGCCCTCAACCTTTTTTATCAGTCCGGCAACAGAATCCTGAATGCCGATGCTGACACCCACATCAATTTTCTTACGTGTACCGCCGATCATGTTTGACAGTGAAATGCCTTTGGTTTTTGCAAACGCATCCCATAAGGCAGCCTCCAGACCGGCTTTGGCCATCATGTGGCCACGAACTTTGGCATAACCTGCAATGGCCTCGTCAACGCCGGAAAGATCTTTTCCAAGGACGGAGGGGATCAGGAAATCATTCAGGATGTGCCAGGCAGTCGGCACAGTTTCATAGGAATAGAAGGGTGTACCTTCGGCTACGCTTTCACCCCAGCCGGTCACCCCATCTGCGTCAACCCTGACGATGATGTGTTCTTCATCATATTCAGTGCCCATTGATGTAACAAAAGGACTCACCAACACCAGTTTAACGTGTCGCATTTCAATTCTTTCAATACGCATAGTGATTTGTTTTTAATTGAAAATGAATTTGAGGATTTATTTGTTTTTTATTACCCGTAAAACAGGAAAAACCGATCCCTGTTTTAATAAATGTGCGAAATTTTTGTAGGTTGGCAATCCGAGCATCGACTTCGGCTCCAGCGCCAGCACGATCATATTGCCCTTAAGCTGGGCTGCCGGGAGGAAATAATAATCGCCGACTGATAACGGCTCCTTCAAATCCTTTAACGTTACCTGCGGATTGACAATGATGTCCCTTTCAAAATCTATTGAATCAATGCCATTGATAAAATATTGTTCGATTTTGTATTCGTCGGTATGTAAAAAAGGAGTAAGGGAAAGTGAGTGCCTTCCGGCCCATTCCACAAGTTCAGTTGATCTGACCGGAATTAAATACCCGGCAGGTTTTTTAACATCCGCAACTGATTTAACAACAGGTCGGTAATCGTTTACCGTTACAACAGAATCCTTGCCTGAGAAATAGGAAAACAATGGTATGTTCAATTTCTGACCGTTTGCGACATGATCCGATTGAATTGAAATTTCAGCCCCGGGTTCACCTGAGATCAATCCTTTTCTTTCAGATGTCACCAGTTTTTTGATTTCATCCTTGTGGTGGTAAACATATTCTAGTAAGCCGAGCATACCGGTCATCTGCCCCTCAGCCCGGTGCTGCAGGTTCTCCACAAAGTCATCTTTCCCGTTCATCCCTTCCTGGATGAATGAAAAGGTATTCTGGATGCCAAGGCTCTGTCGGCCATCGTTGATGTCGAACGTGCTGTGCCTCATGTAATCGATCTCAGGCGGTCCGCCCGGACAATATTCAAATGATGAAAATTCCCGGTCATTGAGATATTTCAGTATGTAAGGAAGATAATTTTTATTGGACATTTTCCTGATCCCCTCAGCCACATTCAGGTTGGTTGTGGCGCCAACTGTTACATCGGCGTTTTTCCTGTAGCCGTATTTTTTCCATTCCTCGCTGTAAGGTGAATATTCATGCACATCCATGGTGACCTCGAAGAGGTATTTGTCAAAAAATGCATGCAATGCCATTGTTTCGGGTTCGGTAAGGATCAAATGATTGCGATTGAGATCCATGTCGTGTGCATTGCGCCTTTTATTTACCTCAGATCCATCGGGATTCACCTGGGGGATCAGGGCAAAATCAATTTTATCAAACAGATACCTGTTTTCAGGCTTCAGCAGTTCCAGTGCAAGCAGCATCGCACCTTCTTTACCCGATTGTTCGTTACCATGTTGCTGCGCAAAGATGAGCACTTTTATTTTCGCTGGATCCTTCCCGAATTCCGCCGATGAAAACCTGAGTGCATTAAGATCTCTCCATTCAACCGAATGTCCTATTTTTTCAACATTCAGCAAATCCGATTGTGCATCAAGTTCGTGAACAAAGGATGTTAATTCTGAATAGGAGGTCACCTTTTTGAAATTACTCTTTTTCAATGGTGCATTTGGCTGCTGCGAAAAAGAAAATATCGGAAGAACCAGGAAAAGAATTGCTGTTACAGCTGCTTTCATAAACTTGTTTAACAGAGTACGATGATCAGGTAAAACATGGCAAAGGGTTTTCTGATGAAGGCCATGGCATGACAGGGCTTATGCAATTACCATATAGAAAATGTTGCCATGGTAAAAGTACAAATTTAGTGAAATAGGAAAACATGGAGCAGCACAAAATTTTCAAGCATGAATCGCAGTGCCAGTTAACCCTGTCTGATGATTTTTCAGCTGATAACTCCGGTCGTTGATTGAAGTGTGTATAAGTAGAATTACATCGGGATGTCCTTGATCTTGATTTTTTTGACACGTCCTGCAATTCTGTAAGGAAACTGGCGCTCTTCCACCATGTATAGTTTTTCGATGGAACTAACCAGCTCATGAAGGATATCAGGTAATTCAAAGAATGTGATGTGTCGGATTTTGGTGGTTCCAATCATGGTTGATCCGGAGAAGGTAAGGTTTACAACCCATGCCTCAGTGGGTTTATATTTTTCAATAAAATTTCGCAATGAACGGGTAATAACAGGAGATTTCAATGTTGAGAATTTAACCTCTACCCCAATGGGATTGTTCATGCGTGAGATGACGAAATCGACTTCTGCCTTATCGGTCGTTCTCCAGTAATGGACTGAAAATGGTGTAGCATACAGTTCCCGCAGGAGTGCATTTCCCACCAGGTTCTGGAATACAAATCCATAGTCCTGGTGTCGTTGGATATTCCCGAAGTTTGAAATGCAGAAGTTTCGAATACCATGGTCTGTAAAATAAACAACGGGAGATTTGGTGATTTCTTTGGTGACATTTTTGAAATAGGGTTCGACCATTTTGATGAAATAGGTTTTCTGTGCAATCCACAGGTGTTTTTGAAGGGTTGGAGCAGATACCCTCGCATCATTGGAAAGGTTATTCAGGTTGAGCATCTGGCCGGTTTGGGCTGCCAACAGGCGAACCACTCTAACAAATGCTTCTGGTTGGTCGCTCCTGATCAGCTGCCTGATATCGCGATCAATGTAGGATTGAAATATTTCATTGATCTGCAGCACTTTTTCTTTAATTGTGGGGGCTGTTATCACCCTGGGATACCCCCCGAAATTCAGGTATTCGTGAAATAACTCCATGATTTTATCCGGGTACGCACGAAAGTAGGCTGGCAACTTACCTTCATAATTATAGTGCGTTCGGAAATTAAGAAATTCATTGAACGTAATCGGTGTAACCTCGAAAAGGCGTTTCCTTCCGGCAAGTGATTCGGCGATCGTCTCTTTAAGTTCAATACTTCCTGACCCTGAAATAATGAATTTTACAGGTAGTTTCATGTCATACAAACCTTTGAGATAAAGGCCGGCATTCTCCTTTCGCTGGATTTCATCCAGGAAAACGAATCCGAACTGATCGCCAAATTCCATTTTGATCCGGTTGATAAGTGCCTGTTGAGTGGAAAAAAAAGGAACATCTGATTCAAAATCCAGACTAAGGAACAACACCTTTTCATCTTTTTTACGCAGTTCTTCCAAAAGCATGTTCATCAGGGTGGTTTTACCTACCTGCCGTGCCCCGGCAATCAGGGTTATTTCTGGTTCAGCCAGATGTAGCTTTAGCTCTCCCAGTAACGAACGATGTATCATGATGGTTACAATTGAAATATAGTATTTCTTAATTAACCCGATAAAAATAAAAACAAAGTTAGTAAATTATCGTATTAAATCCAAATTTATTTTAACTTTTCACAATATAATGATTAAATTATGGGCGTAAAATTGATTAAAAATTAATCAAATACTTTTTCGCTGTTTCACCATGTATCTCAACTGCCATTCATATTACTCCCTTCGCTATGGAACCCTCTCTATAGAAAACCTCATTGAGGAGTCGGTGTGTGCTTATGGAGGGGGTAAGTCTGTTGAGGGTACAGGATGCCATGGACCATCTCCTGATCAGCATCTAAACCAGTGCATTTCACTGTCTGAACACAGTGGAACCCGTATGGCCCCTGTAATTGCCCTCACCGATATCAATAACTCTACCGGTATGATGGAATTTGTTGCAGTTTGCAGGGAAAAGGGCATCAAACCCATCGCCGGGATTGAATTCCGTCGCGACGATCAGCTGCTTTACACTGGCCTGGCAAAAAACAACGATGGCTTCCGTGAACTGAATGAATTTCTGAGCGAACACAACCTTCGCAATCTGCCGCTGCCCGACCGGGCACCTGAGTTTGAGAATGTCTTTGTTATTTATCCCTTTTCTTCAGCCCTTCGTTCGTCTTCAGGCGGTTTTGAATATCGAATATTGAATAACGAACAGCGAATGTCGAATGATTTGCCTTCGGCAGTACGTTCAACTTTCTATCAGACCACCCCTCAGGACAACGAAATTCGTCCCGCGTCACGCGTCACGCGTCCCGATTTTCCCGGTCCCGCGTCCCGCGTCCCGCGTCACGATTTCATCGGCATCCGCCCTTCTGAACTCAGTCCGCTCATGCTCTCGCGCCACCGCGACCTCATCCCTCGTATGGTGCTCATGGCGCCGGTTACCTTCAGGAATGAGAAAGAATATGAACTGCACCGGAATTTTCGCGCCGTAGACCACAACGTGTTGCTGAGCCGGCTGGAACCTCACCAGGTTGCAGCCCCTGATGAGATGATGCTGCCTGTAGATGAGTTGCTGGAACTTTGCCGCGATTTTCCGGAGATCCTCTGCAATACTGAAAAGCTGATGGATGCCTGTTCCATCGATTTCGATTTCAAGGCCTGCAAAAACAGGAAAACCTTCACCGGAAACCGCTATGATGATCTCATCCTCCTGGAAAAGCTGGCCATGGACGGTCTTCAGTACCGCTATGGCAGCGGCCACGGTGAGGCAAGGCAACGCATCAGTCACGAACTGGAAATTATCGACAAGATGGGATTTGCCTCCTATTTTCTCATCACCTGGGACATTATCCGGTATTCGATGTCGCGCGGATTTTACCATGTGGGGCGGGGAAGCGGCGCCAACAGTATTGTGGCTTACTGTTTGAGAATCACTGATGTTGACCCCATTGAACTCGATCTTTACTTTGAGCGTTTCATCAATCCCAAACGCACCTCTCCACCCGATTTCGACATCGACTATTCCTGGAAGGAGCGAGATGAGGTACTCGACTATATCTTCAAACGCTACGGTCGCAAACATACCGCCCTGCTCGGCGCCATGTCGACCTTCCGCGATAAATCAATCTACCGTGAGCTGGGAAAGGTACACGGCTTACCGAAGGGGGAGATCGATGCCTTTTTGAAACATCCAGAAGAGGCGATCAATAAAAATCATATTATCCGCAAGATTAATGAGCTCGGAGAGATGATGGCCGATTTTCCCAACATCCGCAGTATTCATGCCGGCGGGGTGCTTATCTCCGAGGAGCCCATCACCTGTTACACGGCGCTCGATATGCCCCCGAAAGGCTTTCCAACTACACAGTTCGACATGTATGTAGCCGAAGATATCGGGTTCGAGAAGCTCGACATCCTGAGCCAGCGCGGCATCGGCCATATTTATGAGGCGGCGGAACTCGTGAAAAAGAACCAGGGGGTCAGCGTTGACGTGCACCAGGTGCGGGCATTTAAGGAGGATGAGAAGGTGAAGGAGCAACTACGCAATGCCCGGACAATCGGCTGCTTTTACGTTGAAAGTCCCGCCATGCGCGGATTGCTGAAGAAGCTTCACTGCGACAACTACCGCACCCTGGTGGCTGCCAGTTCGATCATCCGCCCGGGCGTAGCCCGCTCGGGGATGATGAAGGAGTACATCTTCAGGTTCCATAATCCCGATAAGTTCAAATACCTGCATCCCGTGATGGAGGAGCAGTTGAAGGAAACATACGGGGTAATGGTTTACCAGGAGGATGTGCTGAAGATATGCCACCACTTTGCCGGTCTCGACCTGGCCGATGCTGATGTGATTCGCCGGGCCATGAGCGGAAAATACCGGTCGAAGAAGGAACTGCAGCGTATCATTGATAAATTTTTCGAGAACTGCAGGAATTTTGGTTATCCCGAGGAGGTGACGAAAGAGGTGTGGCGGCAGATCGAGTCGTTTGCAGGTTATTCCTTTTCAAAAGCCCATTCAGCCTCCTATGCGGTGGAGAGTTACCAAAGCCTTTATCTCAAGGCGCACTACCCGCTGGAATTTATCACGGGAGTGATCAACAACTTCGGCGGATTTTATTCATCGTGGGTCTATTTCAACGAAGCCAAAATCTCCGGAGCCAACCTGCATGCGCCCTGTGTCAACCAGAGTGAATACAAGACCTGCATCAGGGGAAAGGATATTTTTCTGGGATTTATCCATGTGGCAGGACTGGAAGCAGGGGTGGGGAAATTGATTTACGATTTACGATTTACGAATGACGAATTACAAGTGACAAGTGACAAAGGACAAGTGACAAGTGACAAGTGCCGAAAAGCTAATTACTGTCCACCCCCTCATCAACCTGCCAACTCACCAGCTTACCAGCTTACCAACTTACCAGCTTACCAACCTGCCAACTCACCAGCTTACCAGCTTACCAACTTACCAGCTTACCAACCTGCCAGCTCACCAGCTTACCAGCTTACCAACTTACCAGCTTACCAACTTTCATATTCCAGCCTGGAAGATTTTATCCAGCGGGTTCCGGTTACACTTGATCAACTTATTATCCTGATCCGGGTCGGAGCATTCCGTTTCACCGGCAAGCCCAAGGCTTCACTGCTATGGGAGGCGCATATGCTGCTGGGGAAAAAAATGGCACCAGCCACTGGTAATCAGTCACCGGGCAACCGGCAACAGGCAACAGGAAAAAAATCGCTGTCAGGCGAAAATTTCGCTACCCCGCTACCCCGCTACCTCGCTTCCTCACCAAACAGAGAAACTGATCAACAGTCAATCGAAAATCGTCCCGTGTCCCGTGTCCCGTGTCCCGTAACTCATGAGAATCCACTGCTCTTCCCCACTGCAGTTAAAAAATTCGAACTTCCTGCCCTCGAACAGAACCTGCTTGCCGATGTGTACGATGAGATCGAGTTGCTGGGATTTCCTATTACCCATACCTATTTTGATCTGCTGGAAACCAAGTTCCGTGGCGATATCCTTGCGCACGAAATGGCAACCCATGTTGGTAAAACCATACGCATGATGGGATTGCTTGTTACCATTAAATATGTGCGCACGATAAAAAGGGAGTGGATGCATTTTGGAACCTTCATCGATGTAAACGGGCGTTTCTTCGACACCGTTCATTTCCCCAGAGCCGTCACCCAGTACCCTTTTCGCGGTGATGGGATCTATCTCGTAAGGGGGAAGATCGTTGAGGAGTTCGGGTTTCCCAGCATGAATGTGGAAAAGATGGCGAAGATGCCGCTGAAGGGGGATCCGAGGGGGTGATCACAAAAAGATCGCCGGAATATCTTCACTTCAGAAATAATGATTCAAAAATCTAATTTTCTTATTATATTTACATATTAAAAAATCCAGGATGGCCGTCATTGCCTTAATAAGCATAACGTTCATGCAAACTGTGAATTTTATTGAAGGATATCCCATTTGGCTGTTTATAAACGAATAATTGATATATGAAGAAAATTAAAGAAAAACCGGTGACGAACGTTCTTGAAAAATCACCCACAGGTATCCAGGGATTGGATGAAATAACAGGTGGCGGGTTGCCTAAAGGCAGACCAACACTGGTTTGCGGAAATGCCGGGTGCGGGAAAACCCTCCTTGCCATGGAATTTCTTGTTCGCGGAGCAACCCAGTACAATGAACCCGGGGTTTTTATGGCATTTGAGGAAACAGAAAAAGAACTCACAACAAATGTCGAATCATTGGGGTTTGATCTGGATATGCTTATATCGCAAAATAAGCTTAAAATCGATCATGTATTTGTTGAACGCAGCGAAATTGAAGTTACGGGTGAATATGACCTTGAGGGATTATTTATCCGGCTAAATTACGCGATCGATAGTATAGGAGCAAAGCGCGTTGTTTTGGATACCGTTGAATCGCTATTTTCAGGACTGCCCAACCACATGATTCTTCGCGCCGAGTTGCGGAGGCTCTTTCGCTGGCTGAAAGACAAAGGGGTCACTGCAATCATTACAGGTGAAAGAGGAGATGAAACACTCACACGGCAGGGACTGGAAGAATATGTATCTGATTGTGTCATCTTACTCGATCACCGCGTTTCAGAGCAAACTTCTACTCGCAGGTTGAGGATTGTTAAGTATCGCGGTTCGTCACATGGTACCAATGAGTATCCATTTTTGATTGATGACACCGGATTTTCAGTACTTCCGATCACATCGGTTGGACTTAAGCACAGTGTAACTTCGGAACGTATTTCGACAGGCGTTCCCCGACTTGACACCATGCTTGGAGGTAAAGGATATTACAGGGGCAGTAGCGTGCTGGTGTCGGGGACGGCAGGAACCGGAAAAAGCAGTTTGGCGGCCCATTTTTCAGATGCTGCCTGCCGGCGCGGTGAGCATGTGC
>Ga0247842_10004972_pt1 | contig 16104 bp, 14 predicted proteins | sample LaCruzMarch2015__3_FD_192411 | JGI IMG/M metagenome (GOLD analysis project Ga0247842, IMG submission 192411) | Freshwater microbial communities from meromictic Lake La Cruz, Castile-La Mancha, Spain - LaCruzMarch2015_19m | ecosystem: Environmental > Aquatic > Freshwater > Lake | place: Spain...
CGCCCTTTGAAACACTGCTCAAGCACTACCGACTCGAGGGCCCGGGGTTGGCCCATCTGGGGCGGTTGATCCACGACATCGAGGTGAACGTGTGGGAGCGCAAGGCGCTCGCGGCCACCCGAGAGATCCAGGATGAGTTGCAGCAGTTACTCGCGGGCAGTGACGCGGCGCGATTGGTCGGTGTGTGTCTGGAGTATTTCGATCATTATTATGTTCGTCACCCAGCCCCCTAAGAACCTCCCGCTGCTGCCGCGCGGCCGGGTCGCGATCATAACTCAGGCCATGCGCCCTTGCGGCAACCCGTCGCGGCCGGGGGCCGTTCCTACGGTAGGAGCGGCCCCCGGGCCGCGACGGCTATCCATTGCTCGAACCACGCGGTCAATGCGCGGGGCTCGGCCAGACCGGCGAGTTGGCGATTCGTACGTCAGATAAGACGCACGTCAAGCGATGCGACGAGCGCACGGCCGCAGAGCGCCCGCCCCGTCACCTCAAGGATCAATCTAACACCAGACTGACCACCCCATCCGCCAGCTTGGGCTCGAACCAGGTGCACTTGGGCGGCATGACGGCACCCGCCTCGGCCAGGGCCAGCAGGTCGACAAGGGCGGTCGGGTGGAGCGAGAACCCCAGGCGCCAGGCCCCGCCGTCCACCTGCTGCATGAGCCCGGGGAGACCCCGGATGCCGCCGACGAAACCGATCCGGGGGTCCTGGCGGGGGTCCGCGATGCCGAGCAGCGGGGCCAGGACCTGGTCCTGAAGCAGGCGCACGTCCAGGCGTGCTGCCGGGTCCAGCCGCAGTTCGGCCGACCGGGTGCAATCGGGATTCAAGGTCAGCCGGTACCAGGCGCGGTCCAGGTAGAGACCGAATTCACCGCGTCGGCCGGGCATGACCGGCGCGGCACTCGGCACCAGCGCGCCGCACTCCCCCAGCCGGCGCAGGAAGGTCGCGGCGTCCTCGCCCTGGAGGTCGCGCACCAGCCGGTTGACGGCCAGCACCCGCGGTTGATCGGCCGGGAAGCTGACCGCCAGGAAGCGGTTATACGCCTCGGTCCCGGTGTGGCCCGGATTGGCCGCCTGGCGGGCCGCGCCGATGCGCGCCGCGGCGGCGGTGCGGTGATGACCGTCGGCGATATAGAGCCGCCGCTGGGCCTCGAAACCGGCCGTGAGTCGCTCGATCGCCCCCTGGTCCGAGACGACCCAGAGTTGGTGCCGCACCCCATCCCAGGTCCCGTCCGCGATGGTGCTGTCGAGCGTTGGGGCCGCGTGGGTAATCTCGGCCAGGGTGTCGTCGATGGCCGGACTGGGACTGTGGATCAGGTAGGCCGGGCCGGTCTGGGCGCCGAGCGCCGCGATCTGCCGTACCCGGTCGTCTTCCTTATCGGCCAGCGTCACCTCGTGGCGCCTGATCCGCCCGGCCCGGTAGGCGGCGAGCGAGGCCGCGAGGACCAGTCCGGTCTGGACCTGATCGCCGCGGCTCAAGCGGTAGCAGTAATAGCAGGGCTCCCGCTCACGCACCAGCAGGCGGGCCGCGCGCATCCGCGCGAACCGGGCAGCAGCCTGGGCATAGGCCGCCGGGCTGTGGGGGTCGACGCCAGGCGCCAGGTCGATCTCCGGGCGCGACAGGTGGAGAAAGCTCCAGGGGCGCTCGGCCGCGAGCCCCAGCGCCTCGGCCCTATCCAGCACATCGTAAGGTGGAGCGAGGACTTCGGCGGCACGGCCGGGGGCCGGGCGCAGGCCGGCGAAGGGGGCGATCAGGGGCATGGCAGGGGGTTCGCTCGGGGTCATGGCGGTCACTATACCTACCCGGTGGCGGTCCGGAGGCGCTGGTTGCGATCAGAACTGATGTGGTGACCGAGATCCCGGGTACGCTGTCGTTGTCGTTGTCGTAATCGGATAATCCGACCACGATTACGACAACGACAACGACAACGACCCCCGGTCCGCGAGAACGTCCGAGAACTCTAGCTGTAGCTGTAGGGTACGCATCGCGTACCCGGCTCCGGCGGTCGTATCAGCTTGGCCGGTATGCGATGTGTACCCTACGACATGTGCGTTAACACATCAGTTCTGATCGCACCCGGGGGTACTGCCCGCCTTGCCCGACGCCACCGCGTCGGCGTAGACTCCACAGCGCTTCAGGTGTCCCGCTGGCCTTCGCGCCCCAAGGGATGAAACGGGAAGCCGGTGCCCACCCCGCTCACCCGGTGTGCCATCCCGGCGCTGCCCCCGCAACGGTAGACGAGTTGCGGCGGATCCTATGCGGTGCCCCCGGGTAGCCAGCCACTGCGTGACCACGCGGGAAGGCGATCCGCCCGGTGCCTGCTCGCCCGCAGGCCGCTCGTGAGCCCGGAGACCGGCCTCAAGCGGTCACCCACGCGGTGATCGATCCGGCATTGCGGTGGGCAATTGCACGGTGCCCGCGAGGCGCGCACGCGCCTGGCGTCCGCGCCTGTCCCTGCCCCCGCCCGCCGCCGTCTGCAATCCGGTGGGTTTTTCATGTCAGTCTCGTGCCCGGCACTCTTCATCGCCGCCCCCGCCTCCGGTCAGGGCAAGACCACGGTCACGGCGGGGCTCGCCCGGCTCCAGCGCCGGCTCGGGCGCCGGGTGCGGGTCTTCAAGACCGGGCCGGACTTCCTGGACCCCATGATCCTCGCGCGCGCCGCCGGGGCCCCGGTCTATAACCTGGATCTGTGGATGGGGGGCGAGGACCACTGTCGGGACCTGCTGCACCGGGCCGCGCTCGCGGTCGACCTGATCCTGGTCGAAGGTGTCATGGGCCTCTATGATGGTGAGCCCAGCGGGGCGGATCTGGCCGCCCGCTTCGAGCTGCCGCTCCTGTGTGTCATCGATGCCGCCGCCATGGCCCAGACCTTCGCCGCCCTGGCCTTCGGGCTGACCCGTTTTCGCCCGGGGCTCACCACCGCCGGGGTCCTGGCCAATCGGGTCGGCGGCGCCGGTCACGCGGCGACGCTGACCGCGAAGCTGCCGACGGACCTCCCTTTCCTGGGGACCCTGCCACGGGACCCGGGGCTGGAGTTGCCCCACCGTCACCTGGGACTCTGGCAGGCGCAGGAGGTGGCGGACCTGGACGCGCGGCTGGAACGGATCGCCGACGCACTGGCCCGGACCGCGCTCGCTGACCTGCCCGCCCCCGTCGCCTTCCGCCCGGCGGCAGACCCGCCGCCGACCGCCCACACACTCTTGGGCCGGCGCATCGCCGTGGCCCGAGACCTGGCCTTTTCCTTTCTTTATCAGGCCAATCTGGATACGCTGGAGGCCGCGGGGGCGCACCTTTGCTTCTTCTCGCCCCTGGCCGATACGGCACTGCCCCCCTGCGATGCGCTCTATCTCCCGGGCGGCTACCCGGAGCTCTATCTGGACCGGCTCGCCGCCAATGGGGCCATGAAGGCCGCCATCCGGGCCCACCAGGCGGCGGGGCGCCCATTGCTGGCCGAGTGCGGCGGACTCCTGTATCTGCTGGACACGCTGGCCGCCGTGGAGGGCGGCCCGGCCCCCATGGTTGGACTCTTGCCGGGCCAGGCGCGGATGCAGCCGCGGCTCGCCAACCTGGGGCTCCAGGGGGTCAGCCTGCCGGAGGGTGAACTGCGCGGTCATACCTTCCACCACTCGCACGCGCAGATCGCACTGGACCCCATCGCCCGCTCCCGGGCGCTGCGCGAACACGGCGCCCCGGAGTCGGTCTATCGGGTCGGCCGGCTCACCGCGTCCTATCTGCATCTCTATTTCCCCTCCAACCCGAGCGCCGCCACCCGGCTGTTTCTACCATGAGCCACCGATATCCCGACCCCGAGGTCGCCGCGGTCTACCGCGCCATCTATGAGCGGCGCGACATGCGTCACTTCAAGCCCGACCCGGTCGACGAGACCGTGCTCGCACGCCTGCTCGCGGCCGCCCATCAGGCCCCGAGCGTGGGCTATATGCAGCCCTGGCGCTTCATCCGCATCCAGGACCCGCAATTGCGCCTGGCCATCCACGACCTGACCCGGGAGGAGCAGGGACTGACGGCTGCGGCCTGCGGGGAGCGCGCCGAGCTGGTCCGCGGCCTGAAACTGGAGGGCATCCTGGAATGCGGCGAACTGCTGGTCGTGGCCCTGCCCGAGGGACGCGAGGCCTATGTGGTCGGCCGCCGCACCATGCCGGAGATGGACCTGTGCTCGGCCGCCTGCGCCATCCAGAACCTGTGGCTGGCCGCCCGCGCCGAGGGCCTGGGGATGGGCTGGGTTTCGATCTATGACCCGGTCCGACTCGATGAATTGCTGGGACTGCCCGCGGGCGCCCGCACCATCGCCGTGCTCTGCCTGGGGCATGTGGAGGCCTTTTATCCGGAACCGTTGTTGGAGACCCTGGGCTGGGACCGGCGCCGCCCCATGGCGGACCTGGTGTTCCAGGATACCTGGGGCCGGGCGGTGCCGACGCCATGAGCGATCAGCCTGGGCCTGGCCGTACCTTGACCCATCGGCCAAGAGAAGAATTTCTCTCACGGAGACACGGAGACACAAAGTAGGAAATGCTTGATGTACAACCATCGACGACCACGACGAGGCTCCATCCTGTGGACTTATCGCCAGCCCTGTACTCTCCGGGTCTACGTGTCTGCGTGAGAGGATTCCGGAGCTATGGGTAACGACATGGGTCCGGGTACCTTGCTGCCCCACGGCGGGCGCCTGCGGGCCGCCGCCGCGCGCTACCGGATACCGCTCGCCGACTGGCTGGACCTCTCCACCGGCATCAACCCCCAGGGCTGGCCGGTCCCGGCGGTGCCGGACCTCTGGCAGCGCCTGCCGGAGGAGGACGACGACCTGGAGCAGGCGGCGGCGCGTTACTACGGGGCCGACTGGACTGGCGGGGCCGGCGCACTGTTGCCGGTGGCCGGCTCCCAGGCCGCGATCCAGGCCCTGCCGCGGCTGCGCCCGCCCGGACGGGTCGGCGTGATCGCCCCCGGCTACGGCGAACACGCCCACGCCTGGCGCCGGACCGGACACGCGGTGCAACTGCTGCCGGTGGCGATGATCGAGGCCGCCCTCCCCGACCTGGGCGTGCTGGTGCTGATCCATCCGAACAACCCGACCGGGGCGCGCTTTGCGCGCGCGGACCTGCTGCGCTGGCGCCGGGTGCTCGCCCAGCGCGGCGGCTGGCTGGTGATCGACGAGGCCTTCATGGACGCGACCCCGGGCGAGAGCCTGGCGAACCTGGGACCCCTGCCCGGCCTGATCCTGCTGCGCTCACTCGGCAAGTTCTTCGGGCTGGCCGGGGCCCGGGTCGGCTTCGTGCTGGCCGACCCGGCGCTGACCCAACCGCTCGCCGCCCAACTCGGCCCCTGGACCATCGCCGCCCCGGCCCGCTGGGTCGCCACCCAGGCCCTTGAGGATCGAGCCTGGCAGGCGGCGGCCCGCGCACACCTCGCCGCCGCCGGCCCCCGGCTCGCGGCGCTGCTCACCCGCCACGGCCTCCCGCCACAGGGCGGCTGCGCCCTGTTTCAATGGGTCCCCACCGAGCGGGCACCCTTGCTGCATGAACACCTGGCGCGCGCCGGCATCCTGACCCGCCTTTTTGAGGCACCGCCCGCCGTGCGCTTCGGGCTGCCCGGGAGCGAGGATGAATGGACGCGCCTCGCTGACGCTTTAAGAAGTACGTCAGTACGGGAGTACGGGAGTACGTGAACACCACGGTGCGGTCGGTCTGGTTGATCGTCACTGCCAATACGCGGTTCACGCCGATCAGTAACCGATGATCAGACACAGGACTGTCCGCACCTGCCCGTGACAACAGGCACCCACTCTTGCCCGCGATAGACCCGCACCGGATTGCCGCGGACCAGCCGGGTGTGCTGTTGCCAGCGCGCGGTGTCACCCTCGCGCGCCTTGGTTTCGGCGCGTTCAGCGAAGAGACTCGCCAGCCGGGCGAGCGCTAGCCGGCGGTTCAGGAGTTGCGAGCGCTCTTCCTGGGCGATGGCGTGGAGCCCGGTCGGCAGATGGGTGACCCGGACGGCGCTCTCGGTGCGGTTGACGTGCTGTCCGCCGGGACCGCTCGCGCGCAGTGTCTCGACCCGCACCGCCGTACTATCCCAGTGGTCGGCGGCGGGTTCCGCAAAGGCGGCCACGCTGACGAACCAGTTCTTGCGGGGGTGATGCGCCCGGTAGGGGCTGGCGCCAATCCACTGGATGGTCCCCAACCAACTGCGGACCTGCGCCGCTGCCCCGGTGCCACTGGCCCGTAGCAGGATCGAACGGGCATCGCCGCCATGCTCGCCGGGCGTGCGCGCGACTTCCGCCACGGTAAGCCCATGCGCGCTGAGATCCCGGATCAGCAGCGGGACCAGGCGCCCCACCACCCATTCACACTCGGCCGGGCCGCGCCCGGCGGAGAGTTGCAGCCACAGGGTCGGCGCGTCCCCGCTCACGGCCGGCCGCGCCGCGGTTTGCGCGCCCCCGGTTGACGATGGGCCGGACGCCTGATCTTGTAGGTGAGCACCGGCCGCAGGGTGGCAATGACGTCGATCAGCCCGGCCTCGCTCAGGTCGGCCACCACGCGCTCGATGCCCTTGTAGTTCTCCGGGGCCTCGTCATAGAGGAGATCCTTGTCTTCGCAAATCACCCGGCCGCCGAGCGGGGTAGTGATGAGTGCCTCGGCACCTTGTCGGCCGCCCAGCCGCCCGCGTGCCTCGCCGCGTTTCCACTTGCGCCCGGCGCCATGGGCCAGCGAGAAGAGGCTCTGTTCGCTGGGGGCGTGTGGCTGCACCAGATAGGACAGGCTGCCCCGCGAGCCGGGGATGACGACCGGTCCGCGGTCGGCCGGCGCTGCCCCCTTGCGATGCAGCCAGAGCCGCTCGCCGTGCCAATCGAGCGGCTGGACCAGATTGTGCCAACTGTCGAGTCGGCGTTGTGCCTCGGCGTTCAGCGCCGTCAGGACCCGGTGGGCGATGAGTCCCCGATTGGCCTGCGCCCACCGCAGCGCGTGATCATGCGCTCGCAAATAGTCGACGGCCGCGGGGCTCGCCGGATCGAGCCCGTGGTGGCCCTGCTGGTCCACGACCGCGCGCAGGATGGATTCCCCGAACCCGCGCGAACCGCTGTGGACCAGGAGCAGCATCTCGTCAGGGTCGACGCCCAGCGTCGCCAAGGCCGCCGGGTCCATCACCGCTTCGACCCATTGCACCTCCGCGAAGTGATTACCGCCCCCGATGGTCCCGAGCGCGGCGTCGCAGGCGGTCGGCTCCAGGCCATAGTCGGTGCGCCAGTCGGATAGCTCGCCGTTCCACGGGTCTTCGAGCCCCTGCAGGCGCTCGGCGGCGCGCTCGGGTTTGAACTTGCGCCGCGGCAGGTCTGTCTGCCATAGCCCCATCCCGCAACCGATGTCGTTGCCCACCAAGGCCGGGTAGATCTGCTCGCACAGAAAGGCCGCGCCGATCGGATAGCCTTTGCCTGGATGTAGATCGGGTAGCCCCACGGCCTGACGCATACCCGGCAGCGCGGCGGTCTGCTCCAGTTGGCGCAGGGCCTCCCCTTCGATCCAGGACTGATCGGAGGCGATGAGTTGGTAGGACAAGGGCATCGGGTCAGATCCTCGAAGGATGGGTGGCACTGGTCTGGTCAGGGCCAATCCAGGTCAGCCCCAACACCCGCCGGCCGGTCGGCCACTCGGGATGCCCATAGATCACCGCCAAGCGGGTACCCGTATCCGGCAGGTGTTCGGTGAGTTGATCGTTTAACCAATTGAAGTCAGACATAGAACTGTCGTACCCGCCGTGCAGCCACGCCAGTACCCCGCCGGCAGGCCCCGCATCCAGTTGAGTCCAGAGCCGGCGGAAGGCACCCGTGCGGCAGGACTCGCGACTCCAGAGTGTCGCACCGGTGCGCAGCCTCACACCCGTCTTCAGCACCGCGTGGATATCGGCGACATCATAGCCAATCAAGGTGCGCGACAGCATCAGCAGGCCATCGACATGGGTGGTGATCGCTGCGGCGCGCAGGAACCCCCGCTGGGGACCGATATCGAACACGCGATCCAGGGCTGAGTGCAGGGGGGAGCGCCAAGGTGCGTCGGGATCGCGGGCGTCGTCGCCGACGATGAACGCGATGCGCAGGGCCGCCTCCTTCAGTCCGGCCAGGCGGTCCGCCCAACCGGGTATCCGGGCGCGCGTAGCGGGGTCGTTGGCATCGACCACCAGCGCGATAAAATCGAAGGGACGCAGGCGCGTCTCGATCCACCGATCGAGCCCCGCCGGATCATCCCGGCCGGTGCGGAAACAGTCGATATCCCAGCCGGTCATGTGACTGGCGGCGTCCCAGGAGGCCCTGGCCCGGACGCGCAGGGTATCGATCACAGCATCCGCTTCCGGACCCAGCGCGATGCAAGCCGGTACTGGCGGCCTATCATCGCGGGGTCCCAGATTCGCGAGCCAAGCCTCGGTCTTGGTCGGCGCTGCGGATGCCGGCGGCGGCGCCGGGACCAGTTTGCCCGGTTCGCCGATGATGTCGGCCAGTCCGCCGGTGACCTTCAGCGTGGCGCCCATCGCGAAGGCTTGCAGAATCTGACGTCGGTGCATGTGCGGATACTCAGAGTGCTGTTGTCAAAGAGGTCTAGCGGTGTGGGTGGGTTGGCGGGTCAATGATTGAACAGGCAGTAATCGCCGCTCGGTCGATCATGGGTATAGACTCGAACCAACCGGCCAGGTCCCGTCCCACTCTCCTAGCAGGGTCAGGCTCAGGACCCGCCGCCGCTTGGCCCAGTCGGGGTGAACCATGACGGCGATCACCCGCTCGGTGCGTCTTGGCAGGAGCCGATCGCACTGCCGATGCAGGGCATCCCGTTCGTCGGCAGTGAAGTCCGGGCCCGCATGAAGCAACAGGATCGCGCCAGTACAGCCCTGGGGGTCCAAGGGCCCGCAGGCGTTGGCGAACGCCGCCGGGAGGATGGGCTCATGTTCCCAGCACACCGCCGTGGTCCGCGCCTCCGGCGCCTCGGACAATAGCCAAGCCGCCTTGTCCCTGTCGCCAATCGTGCCCGACAGTTCAAAGGCCAGGCCCGGCAGCAAGAACTGAACCGTCTGGGCCGCGCCGAGGGTTGCCCCGCGGGTCCATACCTCGATGATGCCATGCAGGAAGGTTCCGCCGCGCGGTTGCCGTGGCCCACTGGAATTGATCAACTGTGCTGCTACCGCCGCGCGCCGGCCGCGCTGTTCCGCTGACCCACTGGTATTGAGCAACACGGCCACCCGCAGGAACACACAATAATAGGCCAGCTTCCACGCCCAGTCCCGGCACGCGGCCAAGGCCCGCGGGTCCGCCGCATCGACCAGCAGCACGGCCAAGTGACAGGACTCCAGCCGCTGGGTCAGCCAATCGGTGGCACCATGGGCACTCGCCGCCCCGGTCCGATAGAGCCCCAGGTCCAGCGGCAGCAGGGGGTTCGTCCGCGCCTGATCGACCAGCGGCTGTGCCGCCTCGCCCAGCCCAATGACCAGGGGATAAGCCTTCTCTGGGAACGCGCCCATCACTTGGGGCAACGCCGCCAATGCCTCTGCCGCCAAGGCCTCCGGCAACCGATCAAAGACCGGGACCAGGGTGCTGAATTCCGGTTCTGCCAAGGGGTTGCCCCCGGCGGTGATCCAGGGCGCACAGAGCCCTGCGGCGCCCAGCCCCGCGACAAAGGTTCGACGTTTCATGTTGGATGCTCCGATTGCTCTGTTTCAGGTCCAGCCAGGAACACGGTTGCGCGGCCCTTCGCGCGTTTTCCGCCCCGCCTGGCCGGTCAGCGGACCCGCCATCGCGTAATGATAGCGGGCCAATGCGTCAAGGTCTGTCCGACACATGGCCGACGCATTGCGCGGGCTGAGGGGTACTGCTACCCTGAACCTCGGTCGTTCATCAGGCCGTCGCATCCGTGTCGATCCGGGAGGCCAAGTCGATGTCCTCACTTGATTTGGGAGATCATCGCCTTGGCGCGGGTCCGTGCCGTGAGACGATCTTCGATAAGGGTCTGTTCCGCGATCTGCCCGCACCCGATGAGTTTCCCGCACCCGAGATTGGGGATGCGCTGGCGGCGGCTTGGCCCCGGATGCAGTTGGTCGGCGAATACGAGAACTTGAAGATTGAGTGCATGAACAGTGCCCTCTACAACGGTCTGCTCAATGCCGCCTTCCCCTGCCGTTCACGGGACTACCGGGACTGGTACCACTATGTAGACGCGCCCCGTTTCAAGGACTCCGGGCGGCGATGTTCTTGCTGTGCTGTCCATGCGTATCGATGTGCGAACACAACAACAGGAGATCCGTTAACATGAGTGCCTTTGCTGCGGCAATGTTTACCCAGATAAGAGAGCCCGAACGAGACGTAAGCTTTCGTATGCGGATTGTCGATGGTCAAGCAATGGACTGTCCTTGCCGTGATTTCTTGCAATTGCGCCTGGAGGAGGAAACGCTGGTGCGCGTGTGTCTCGGCAGCCAGCAGATCCCCCGTGTCTTGGACATTGGCTGCGGCTTGGGACGGCACAGCATCTTTGTCCAGTCACTCGCACCACGCGCAGCGATAACGCTGGTGGAGAGCGACCAAGAGTTGCGCGACTATTGCTTCCGCAGGATTACAGACGCTCGTGGCTACGAACAGTTCGACGCCCTTCCCGAGGACTCCCGCTTCAATCTAGCCCTCCTGATGGGGAATGGGCTTGGTATCTTCGGAGCTGAAGAGGCGGCTTTTCAGGGGCTTGAAAAACTTCATGGCCTAATGGACTCTGATGGAAGCGTCTTAATCGAATCCGGGAACTTTGCTCCGTGTGACTATTACTCTGCTCGGCACGAGATTGAGTATGATGGTGTTGTGGATGGGCCGTTCACTTGGGGATACGCAACGCGCGATTGGCTTCAGAGATATCTAGCGGCGGTCGGCTTCAGAGTGATATCCGTTACGCCATCAACTCGCGGCGAGCCTTTCTTTATCTGCCATGCAAAGGCATGTTGATCATGGATTTGGAGTTCCAATGGAATATAATTGTTGGTCGATGTTACCGCCAGCAATTTAGATCGCTTGGCATCAAACGGCCCCTGCCGCGATCAGAATCGCCACTGCCTCCGAACGGCCCCACTGAGAAGCCTTAAATAACGCCGTGTGGCCCTCATTATTCGTGGCATTCAAATCGGCCCCCGCCGCGATCAGGGCCGCCACTACCTCCGAATGGCCGATCACCGAAGCCTTAATCAACGCTGTACTGTCATTAACGTTTCGGACATTCACATCGGCCCCTATTGCAATCAGGGACTTCACCACCTCGGTATGGCCAGCCTCTGAAGCCTTAAGCAACGCCCTGTCAAGATCATTTTTCGTGGCACTCAAATCGGCTCCTTCCGCGATCAGGAACCTCACTACCTCCAAATGGCCGCCGGATGCCGCCTGCATCAACGCTGTGTCGCCGTTCACGTAAGCGTACTTGGCATTCTTATCAGCCCCGTTTCTGATTGCGGCTCTTACCGTCTCCAAATCGCCGCTCTCCGATCCGGAATACAACGCTGTAATTGCCCCCGCTCTACTATCACCGACACCAATTCCCATAATGGCAATTCTCTAATTGAAGTTGCTATTGAAGTCCACAACTGGTTCGACAGCCTGTCGAGACTAGGTGAACCATCCCCAGACGGCCAAGAACCCCATAACGCGAGTTTCCCGACAGGCCGCGCCGTTGCTGGCATGGCGCGAGTGTTGGGTCCAGCCCCATCGGTACGGCTCAGGGTCGCAACACTGGTGTGTTACAACTTAGCGCACCGAGCGCACAATGGGGCCTCCGGCAGGACCTCAATGGTGATCCCTATCTTCAGATCCCTTTAACCGCGACATACCGACCGACCGGCAGGTGCGCGGCTCAGCCGCCGTGGTCGGCTGCAACCGACTCGGCCATGGTGGGCAAGGGTACGCTGACGACACCGACCTTGAAACCATCTGGCCAGCAGGCGGCAGTGTCTGCGCGGTGCTCCCAGGCATCCGCGAAATCGCCCAAGGCGCTCGCCACTGACAGCCCTACCGGCAGCGGTTCCGGCACCGGTACCGCGAACCATGCCTCGGCGGCGGGCAGACCGCCGCCTTGGCAGATCCCACCCGCCACGGTGCCACTGGGGGCGACCAGGCGCGTGTAGCCGATGATCTGGAACAGATCGGAATTCTCCAGACGGCCTGGCTTGTACTTTGCATCGACGATGGCACGGCCGGCAGGCTTCGCGAGCGATACCAAGAAATCGGGCCGAAATGTCCATCGGTACCCGTCAGGCAGCGCAAGACCCCCCTTCCGCTGCGCCTCGGGCTGGCAGCCTGCGTGCCCGAGACAGACCCCAACCCAGGCCTCGAACAGGCGGTTGGCGTCGAGAAAAAACGGCACGGTGCGCTGGTCCTTGACGGCGCCGCCGGACGGGTCGAGATGCAGGCGGGTCAGCACGAGCCGGGCCAGGGCCAGCGGCTCGGCATAGTGACGCATGGCCCCGTGCCGGCGAGCCGTCGCCCAGTCTCGTGGATTGATGCGCTGCAGCGGTACCGCGGTCAACGCGGCGCGGCCGAGGGTGCCCCAGTGCCAAACCGCGGCCGGCACGACAGACGGCGGTTGCTGGTGAAGCCAGCGCAGGCCTGTCTCCAGCGCAGCCTTGAGTATGCGGTTCTCCGGGGTATCGCGCCCCAGCACCGTGAATTCGCAGACCATACGGTCGGGGCGGGCACGGACCAGGTTCTTGCGCACCTGATCGGCGATCAGCACCCGCCCGCGCACCCGGCCCACCAGATTCTCCTCGACGCGGCGGAAGTCCTCCCGCAAGTGCCGCCGCACGAATTCGGCAAGGCGGTAGAGATAGGCCGTGACCTCAAGCAGCGTCAGTTGCGGCCATTGCACACCGTCGATCGGCGCTTGCGCCGAATCGCAGCCGAACAGGCGGTCGAACTCCACCCCAGTCTGCGCCGATGGTTCCGAGAGCACGGCGGTAAAGATCGCCGCCAAGTCCAGCCGCTCCAGTTTTGGCGCCACGCACAGACAGGGGGCATCGGCACCCTCACCCAGACGCACCGCGCCGATGAAATGGGAGCAGCGAATGGCCTCGCTGTCGCACCGGTGCAGTCCAAGGGTGCGGGAGTTATCCGCAGCGTCCAGTCGCCGGCCGCGCGCCCACAGGTTCCAGGTATGTTCACGGCCGAAGCCCGCGGCGAAAACTGCGAGATCGACCGACTCCGGGAGATCGCTTTTCTCCCATGGCTGCCATTCGCGCCCGCCCCGAAGGTCGGTCCTGGCGACTGGATAGCTCACTCAGTCGACCTCCTCATGGGGAATATTGACCGGTTCGGCGTCGATGCCGCCAGGAACTTGCGCCGCGCCGTCGGCGGGTGCCGCTTGGACCGGGGCCGCGTTCGGACATAGCGCGGCATTGAGCGTTGCCAGCAGGTCTGACGCCAGCCACGTTTGCGTTAGCGCAATCGGCGCGATGCCGGGCACCGTGATGACCAGTCCTTCTGCGGTACCGGAGAGAATCCCATCCTTCACGTACTCGCGCAGCAGCGGTACCACCTGGTAGACGAATTTGCGCAGCAATTGGTCGCAGTCATTGGCGAAGAAATAGGTGTGTCCGGGCTGCACATCGTCCGCCGACACCTCCGGGGAGAGCGCCCCGTCGGGTCCGAACAGCGCGCCTACCGCGTCGAACAGGTTCAGCGCGGCGGTGCGTACCGAGGCGTCCGCGTAGTTCCAGATCTCGATCTCCAGGCGTTTCGGCAGCATGGGTACAAAGGCGAAGCGGCGGCGTACCGCGTAATCGATATGGCCGATAGAGCGATCTGCCGTGTTCATCGTGCCGATCAGGTACAGGTTCTTCGGCACCGTCAGGCTGTACCCGCCCGGACTGACCCGGTATGGGATGCGCACCGGCTGTGCGCGATACTCCAGTGCATAGATCAACTCGCCGAGCACCGCTGCCAGGTTGGCGCGGTTGATCTCGTCGATGACCAGCACATGAGGCTGATCAGGGTTGGCGGTTGCGCGTTCGCATAAATCGGCGAAGACCCGATTGACGGTGTCATAGCGGACCTGACCCGTGTTCGGGTCCGTACTGACCTGGATGCCGCGCACGAAATCCTCGTAGTTGTATGCCGGGTGGAACTGCACGATGTCCCAGCGAACGCCTTGCGCGGCAAGAAAGGTGCCGTGTTGCGGATCGGTGCCGGCCGCGGGCGGCAAGCCGACCAATTTGGCGCACAACCGCTTGGCCATGAAGGTCTTACTGGTACCCGGCGGCCCGTGCAGGATGATCTGTCCCATCTCCTCAAGCAGTGTTTGCAGTTCCCCGAGCATCTGATCTTGCCTCTCGTTTAGAAATTGCTGCCAGGCGCCTTTGCAGTAGACGGCCTCCCAGATCGGCATCAACTGGTCGAAGTATTCGAGGATCTCCTGCGCCATGGCTGCGATGGCATTTGGCTCATCCTCCCAGGGCTGGAAAAACCGACCGAAGAAATAAAACCGGTTTCCTGGCTGGCCGGGCACCGGGTGGAATCCTTGATGATCCTCGAAATCGTCGCCTTCCCAGATAATCGAGCGCACCGGCAGGGGAAAGCGAACGGCGAGCTGGTTGAGTCGGTCCCAAACTGGCGGAATCCGGCGCTTAACTGGGTTCCCAGGGGCTGCGACGTTTGAACGTCCTCTGAAGCTCAACCCTAATCCGGCGCGTACTTGACCGGGATACTCGTGGCCCAGTGCAACATTGAACTGCAGTTCGTCCGTAGCTCCGGCTTTGGCGAACGTCGGGTTACCTTGATCGTCGAGATATCTATGGAGGTTGGGAGCCAAAGACATATCGCGACCAATCGGTATGCACGCCTGGCGCCGCTGCACAAACGAAGCAAACGGATGTGCCTGAGGATCGGCCTGCGCCAATTCGACTTTTTCAATCAGGTCGGTAAACGGCACGATCTTAACTCCTATCGAAAAACAGCCTCTGGACTTCGGTAGCGGATGCGTACCCGGTTCGGGCATGGCATAATTGTAGACGTAGTCCGACCGCCGAATCGCCGCTATATTCGACCCCTGGAACCCTCCACGAACGACATCATGCCTGATGTAACTCATGAGCGATGCTCCTCTGTCAGGAGGGACTATGGTGAGCTTAGATATCTGATATACGCTTGTCAAGTGTATAATATTACATCAAATCTCACATATGATCTTACGTAAGAGCGTAGAACCCCGTTCAGTGCTGAAACGCGCGCGGGATCCGAAAATATATTTTTTGCCGTCGAAACGGGGCAGCGAAATGCATTGAACCATCGTCATGCGTCAGCGCTTGTCGTACACTGCGGCCATGGCTGCTACCCATGAAACCCGGATCGCGCGCCTCAAGCGCCTGGAAGCCCTGCTGGCCCCTGGGCGGGCGGCCGACGCTTGCCCGGACGGCGCGCGGCTGCTCAAGATTCTCGGTGAGGACTATGCCGGCAAGGCGCCGGAGGCACGTCGGCGTGCACTGCAACGCGATCTGGCCGCGGCGGGACGGGGCATTCGCCCCGTCCCAAACGTTTATTCCGTCGCCGACCGTTGGCACGAGCCAGCAAGTCCGGAGAAAACGTTTCGGACGGGGCGAATGCCCCGTCCGGCATTTTAAGACTCAGCCCCCCACCAGAACCGTCAGGACGCCGGCCTTGATCATCATCCCGGGCACCTGCCTGCGCCAATGTAGGCCGCCCTTTAGTCCATAGGGTGGATAAGCGTAGCGCATCCACCAAGCCACCGGGAGCGGTGGATACGGAGCGACGCAGCATCGCCCCCGTCCAAAGGCATTGTGCCGCCCACCTTATCCACTCTCGGGACCGATCAAGCACGAGGCAACAAGAATCCTGCCTGAACAAAATGCTGATCAAACGCGAGGGCGGTCGATAGCCCCATTCGGCGCATGACGACAAAGGAGACACAATCGACCACGCAATGACGTATCCCGTATCGATAAAGACGGACTCAGGCATCCTGTTCGCCGATGATCGAAGTATCGTGATTAGTGGAAAGGTTCGCCGGCCCGTGGATGCGTATCCGGCGCAGTCGTGCGAAAATGGTTTCGGCCTCGTCGGCGTCCTCGGCCTGGGC
>Ga0247842_10004973_pt1 | contig 16101 bp, 15 predicted proteins | sample LaCruzMarch2015__3_FD_192411 | JGI IMG/M metagenome (GOLD analysis project Ga0247842, IMG submission 192411) | Freshwater microbial communities from meromictic Lake La Cruz, Castile-La Mancha, Spain - LaCruzMarch2015_19m | ecosystem: Environmental > Aquatic > Freshwater > Lake | place: Spain...
CGTCTTGTTAACATAGCCCAGATTCTACTTCCCCCCTCATGTCCCGTCAATAATAAATTGCGATACATCCCTTTCATGATTACCAGAAGCACACATCATAATTTTATGATTATTTATCATTGACATACAGTCGTAATTTACCTAGACTCCTTTCACCCCAAACGAGTTCTTATTGGAGGCAAACATGCACATTAGATTCAAACTGCTCGTTGTCCTCGTTGCGCTTGCGCTCATTGCCGCGTGCAACACCACACAATTGGCCACTCAATTGCCCAAGCTCTCCATCGACCCATCCGAGGTGAGCGTCTCCGGCCTGTCCTCCGGCGGATTCATGGCCGTGCAAACTCATGTCGCATACTCGGCCACCTTCAAGCGTGGCGCCGGGGTCGTGGCCGGCGGGCCCTTCTATTGCAGCGAAGGGTCCCTTGCCAATGCCATTGGCCGCTGCATGGCACACAGCAGTAGCATCCCGATTCCGTCGCTTGTGAACATCACCAACGACTGGGCTGCCGGCAATCTCATCGATCCGGTAAGCAACCTCAACACCTCCAAGGTGTACCTGTTCTCCGGCACGGCCGACAACACGGTAAAACCTGCCGTAATGAACGACCTCCAAGCTTACTACCAGAGCTTTGTGCCGGTCGTGAACACCTTCTACAAGAACACCCTCGCGTCCGGCCACGCGATGATCACCGACGACTTTGGTGGTAGTTGCGCAACCACAGCCGCGCCCTTCATCAATGATTGCGATTTCGACTTCGCCGGCGAAATGCTCAAGCACCTACACGGCCACCTGAACCCACGCAACAACGGCACGCTGTCGGGCAGCCTTACAGAATTCGATCAAACTGCGTTCGTCTTGGGACACGGCATGGCTAAGACAGGTTGGGTATACGTACCGCAGGCATGCGCGGCAGGCGCCACCTGCAGGCTGCATGTCGTTTTCCACGGCTGCAAGCAGAACACAGCCACGCTTGACCAGCAGTTTGTGCGCAATGCCGGCTACAACCGCTGGGCAGATACCAACAACATAGTAGTGCTGTACCCGCAAACGAGCAGCGCCGCCCCCAACGGTTGCTGGGATTGGTGGGGCTACGACAGCACGAACTTCGCCCAGAAATCCGGCCCGCAAATGGCGTCCGTGAAGGCAATGGTTACCCGGTTGTCCGGTGCTGCGGTCATGCCGCCGGCTGCACTTCCGATCCCCGTGGGCGGGAAATGAATTTTAAAAGGATAACGGCAAATTATATACCGATTTAATTGATAAATGTCTGTTGATTACGGGTGGTAGGGTGCGAAGATGAGTTGATGATTTCCGGTCTCTCCTACTTACGTATAACTACTGTAAGTGAGCGTCCGGCGATTTTACCAGACATCCAACATTCAAAAGATAAACATCATGTTACGGTAATAAAAAGCTTATTGACATATCGGATTTTCTGTGAGAAAATCACACCTGTCGTCATGCTGATGAATTTATAATAGATTCATCCGACTAGGCAGGGATGTGGCAGGCCCGCGTTATAGTTCGGCGCAACGGACGCAGAGTAAATTCCTCATCAATATTAACGGCTGTCTAAGCGACCCCCCCCCCTTGCAAAAGAAAGACAGCATCATGGTCAACCCCATCCGAGCAGAGATACAACTACCTTCCAAGAGCGTTTATTTGCCTGTGGTCTTGAATTTTGTGAGAGAAGTGTCCCTTGCAGCCGGATTGCAGGCCAATGAGAATGATTTTCTGGTTCTGGCCGCCGAAGAGGCCTGCAGCAACTCGATTGAGCATGCCTATGATCCAAAAGAGGAAGGGTTCTTCCGGCTGACCCTAGAAATCTCACTCCAATCTATCGCCCTGTCGCTTTACGATCAGGGACTGCCCTTTGACTATTCGCTCGCCCCGAAATATGAACCGCCTGCGGAAGACGACCTCGGCAAAGCCGGCACGCGAGGCCTCGGTCTGTTTCTTATTGAGAAACTGGTTGATTCCGTCGAATGGATTAACCATGGTATGACTGGCAAAGAGTTACGCCTGATCAAAAAGCGTTCCGGCAAGGATGTAGCCGAGCAATTGCCGCAGGAAGATCTTGCACCTTTTTCCGAAAACACGCCCCTGGCCGCCGAGCAGACCTACACGGTTCGGCGGATGCGGCCTGAGGACGCGATTGAGGTCTCCCGCTGCATCTATCGCACATATGGCTACTCTTATGAAGATGAAATAACTTACTTCCCGGAACAGTTGATTAAGCTTAACCAGAGCGGTGAATTGTTATCCTGGGTTGGGGTTGATCAGGACAACAACATCGTTGGTTATATCACGATGAAACGTCCCGCCGGCAGCCGGACCGCCGAACTCAGCCAAGCCGTTGTCATTCCAGCTCACCGGGGGCGAAGCGTACTCGGACTTTTCGGTCCAACTGTGTTTGCTAAAATCTTGGAAATGCAGCTTGTCGGAGTTTATTCCAGGCTGACCACCGTACACACCTTCAGTCAGAAGGTGAGCGATTCATACGCTCAACCGTGTGCCATAACTCTGGCATATGTCCCGCGTGTTCGATTATATAAGGGACTCGAATCGCATGTCTTTGATGAGCGCAAGTCGTTAGTCCTCTATTATTGCTACCTAAATCCGCCTAAAAACACGTTCGTGCATGCCCCTCCCCGTCATCGCGAAATTATTGAACGGATTTACCAGATGCTGGGCGTGAACTTTGAACTTGTCCTGACAAAATCGGGCGATCTCCCGGACGGCAAGGTCACCGTTTCCTATAACAAGGGGGCTGGAACCGGAACGATTACTGTTGAAACGGTCGGCCATAATTCGATTCTGGAGATTCGGCGGGCCTTATACGATCTGCGCGATATTACCCTGGCTGAAGCAATCTATCTTCTCCTTCCTCTGGCTCAAGCCGGCACTCCGGAACTGTGCGATGCCGCTGAGGCGCTGGGATTTTTCTTCAGCGGGGTCGAACCGTATTTTGCGGCGGACGGCGATTATTTGCGGCTGCAATACCTTAACGTGGCGATCAATTACGACCATATCCTTCTCTATAAGCCCTTCAGCCATGATTTGCTCGCCTATGTCCTCAAAGAGAAGGAACGCGTCGCCATCCAAAAATAAATTTCCAAAAATGTATCCCTGAATATTCAGGAGGAATCTGAACATGAGAATCATTTCAAAAGTGATGGTCTTAATTATGTTATTTCTTTTCTTTGGCTGTGCCGCCATAATTCCAGAGCAGGACCGTCTTGGTACGTCGAGCCGCTTCAGCGAACTTCAGAAACATATGGAAGCTGAAATCGGTCAATCAGGTGTTGCGACGACAGCCCAATTGGTGCAACTGTGCGGGGCTTATGCAAACTTAAAGCGCTATGATCGACTCTTCGAATGTTGCGAGAGGATGGAGAACAATATTCGGAAGGGTGACAAAAGCATGATGGACTTTTCTCGTTCCATCCTCCCAAAGAGCATGCAACAACAGATGCAACAGCAAGAGGAGACCCTTAGTCACGTGACTTCACTGCCTTATCTTTTTCGGGCGCATGCCTACCTTGATCTTGGCCAGTTTGAGAAGGCGATTGGGGAAGCTAAAAAGGCCTATGATATGGCTATGGCGCCCAGTGGTCAGCACAAGAAACATCTTCAAATTCAAGCTTCGGGCCTCCTCAGCTTGGCTTATGCTCTGAATGGGAATAGGGGAAATGCACTCAAAATGATTGATCAATTGGAGAGCCTTCGAGCCGCCAATGCATTCGCGGGTCAAAGATTAATAAATATGGAGCTGACAAAGACCTATATGGCCCTAAAAGAATATCGAAAAGCGCTCGATGTCATCCGGCGTGAGGATGATCCTTGGCTGCTTTTTTTTGGGACAACAAAATCCGGTGATAACGACTGGATTAGCCGGAAAATAGCTAATATTGTTAAGAAAATGACGCCAGAGTTTGCCTTTATGGAATTGCCGAAATTATTTCTTCTGAACAAGTGCTTCATGGAAACAGGCCAGATCAACAAGGCAAAAGTCGGATATGATACCCTTTTAAAAATTCCGCAAATCAGCGACATCGGCGGCATCTACTGGATGATCCTCTTTGACCGAGGACGGATTACCGAGCAGGAGGGGAATCCCAAGGAGGCTATCAGCTTTTACCGTCAAGCGGTGAACATTATCGAACAGCAAAGGTCAACCATTAACACGGAGGCCAGCAAAATCGGATTTGTGGGCGATAAACAGAGCGTCTATCATCGACTGGTTGAGGCTTTGTATATGGACGGTCAATACGGCCTCGCATTTGAATATGTGGAACGCTCAAAATCTCGTGCTCTCGTAGATATGCTGGCTGTAAAGCAGGATTTTACAGCAAAGAGCGGCGATGAACAGGCTATCCATAACCTCCTCGCTAAGGGCACTTCCTGTGAATCGGAACTGAATGTTCAGGATCTGTCATTGAATAAATCAGAGATGAGGAGCATTGTGATAAAAAACAGGGGAAAACTAATTGAACAGTCACCTGAACTGGCATCCTTGGTCAGTGTCGCATCGCTTGCCGTTGCTGAAATCCAATCCAACATTCCCGGAGATGAAACTCTTGTCGAGTATTACTATGCCGAAAAGAATATGTTTGCTTTCATCTTGTCTGTTCAGGGATTAAGAGCCGTCAAGCTAAACGGCGACAGGCTTTCAGACGACATCCAGGATTTTCGCAAGCTCCTCAATAATTCCGGTTCAAGCGGTTATAGGGAGCTATCCCAGAGCCTATACGCCAGACTCATCCAGCCCCTGGCAAGCTACGTGGATAATCGCAATCTCATCATTGTTCCCCACGGTGCATTACATTATCTCCCCTTTAATGCGTTGCAAAATGGGAAGGAATATTTCATTGAAAAATACAGCATCCGAACACTACCGAGTGCCAGTGTGATCAAATACCTACAGGCTAAAAAATCATCCAAATTGGCTAATATCCTTGTGTTCGGGAATCCTGATCTGGGGGATTCCCGTTACAACCTTGTCTATGCTCAAAACGAGGCCATAGCGATTGCCGGAACACAACCCCACTCCAAGGTATTCCTTCGTGCTGAAGCAACTAAAACGGCATTCAAGAAATATGCAGGAGACTTCAACTTTATTCACTTTGCAACACACGGGCAGTTCAATGCTGATGAACCCTTGGACTCTGCTCTTTTGTTGGCCAAAGATCCGGAAAGTGATGGGAAACTGACTGTGGACAATCTCTATTCCTCGAAAATTGATGCTGATCTCGTGACTTTGAGCGCCTGTGAAACCGGTTTGGGCAAGATTGCCAATGGAGATGATATTGTTGGGTTGACACGCGGATTTCTCTATGCTGGGAGTAGTTCCATCGTGGCGAGTCTATGGAAGGTGGATGACCTCGCAACCGCTGACCTTATGACACGGTTTTATACCAACATGAAAACACTCGATAAACGGGAAGCCCTCAGACAGGCACAATTGCTAACGAAAAAGAAATACCCGCACCCCTTCTATTGGGCGGCCTTCCAGTTGACAGGCTTGGCTAAGTAGATTGCATTAATCATAGACCGCATGGCCAATTATTTTAACTTTCGATGCGGCAATTGTGCTTGTTTCTAACAGTAATCTTCACTTCAATTCCCAATCGAGAAACATTGCTTTGTAGATGTCAATAAGCAGGATGCTTCATATTTCCACTGATTGCTTTTGCACATTACCAAACAAATCTGCTACAAAATCACATCGACCGAAAATCTCGTATTAAATAAACTCAAGGATAATGCATCGGTATAGGCAAGGGCATTGATAAGTAGGGCATGCTATCAGGAGAGATTGGGGGCACCGGGACTATCCGGTTCATCCTCCCCTGGGTTCATGGCATTTAAAAGATCTTCTATTTTGTTGCGGGCGCCAGTCAGGGCATTGACAAGATCGTTCCGATCGTCTTCGGACCACTCGCTCCAGGGCAGTCCATCCAATGCACCGGTCAGGGCGTCCGTTTTCGTGATCAGGGAGCGCTGTTTTGATAGCTTCGGCTTCTGGACGGTCGTCTGTCCTGCTTTAGCGGTTTTGTTCATATAGACCTGGAACTTATGGCGCATGCTTGCCTCCGTTTTCATCTTGGCCACTGCCAGGAGCGTGGCTTTAGGTATATTCGGATTGGTGCGGCAGGCGTCGCGCACATCCTCCGGGAGGGTGTTCAGCGTCAGGGTTCAATCGTCGCCGGATTTCCCGTTTCCATTCATCGCTGTGAAGGCGATAATATCTTTCAGCTTCACCTCCGGATGATGATACCGCTCATAATTCGGCGTCTTTTTTCCGAATTGTATGGCTTCCTGCGGGCACCACTGGATGCAGGCAAGGCATTGCTCACAGTGATGCAGCCAGGCGGGCCGGTCTGCCTTCATCTCGATATTTCCACAGGGGCAGATATTTGTGCAGATATTGCAGGTGTTGCACTTCTCATCGACCCAGAAGCTTTTATCCATGGCGGGGACATAGGGGAAAGAGAGTTTGTGAAGCCAGGAAAAGAGAACATTCTGCCACAGGGGTCCTTTTTCAACCGGCCGTTCCTCCCGTCCGGCAACCATGACGGCGATCCTGCCGATCTTTTCCCTTGCCGCGCTGATTTGCTGTCGGCGCTTGTCCTCCGGTCCGGGCCCGCCCCAGGGGATGTAATTGGACGGCATGACCATCTCAAAACCCGCCGAAAGCAATAATCCCTTGTATCTCATCAGTTTTCTCATTTGCAGCAGTGTTGCGGCAACCTGGCCGGCGTTCACGGCGATGGCGAAATAGAATCTGTCATGATCAACGGCCAGTGCGTTTATGAAGACGATCACCTTGCGCGGCAATCCCCAGATATGGACAGGGAAGATAATCCCCACCGCATCGGCCTCGCTCCGGACCGGATCGCTGCCGGTTCGGGAAATGGGGTATATTTGGGCTTCCCCCAGTTCGTCTGCCAATGTCCGGGCGGTCCAGAGAGAATTGCCCGTGCCCGTATAAAAAAATAGATCGGTTTTCATAGATATGTCCTCGCGAATAGCCGTCTGCACAATAATGGCAATTTGCGGACATTGTCAACATATTTTGGCAACCCATCAGTTGCGCTATTCGAAAATCTTACTCAGGAGGTGTGAACATGGGCGTAATAATTTTCTTATCTTATGTTGACCGGCGGTCAGAAATCTGCTAAAGACTCCCGGTGGATGGAATAAGGAGTAAACAGTGATCGATCTTCACACCCATAGTATTTTCAGCGACGGTGAACTGATTCCGGCGGAACTGGTGCGGCGGGCCAAGGTAAAAGGCTATCGGGCCATCGCCATTACGGATCATGGCGACGCCTCGAACATCGATTTCATAATTCCCCGGATAGCCCGAATCTGTAAGCCCCTGAGCGGCGCCCACGCCATGGAGGTAATCTGCGGGATCGAGCTGACCCATGTTCCGCCGCAGCATATTGCGGGACTCGTCGCCGAGGCCAGATCACTTGGCGCCCGGATCGTAGTTGTCCACGGTGAATCCATCGTTGAACCCGTAGCGCCGGGGACAAACAGGGCCGCCCTGGAAACGGATATCGATATTCTGGCCCATCCGGGACTGATTGCGGAAGAAGACGTTATCCTGGCGGCGGCGAAGGGAATCTACCTGGAAGTAACCACGCGGCGCGGCCACAGCCTGACCAACGGGCATGTGGTCAGACTGGCGCGGCAGTATGGGGCCTCTCTGGTTCTGGACACGGATACCCATAGTCCGCAGGACCTTGTGTCAAAGGAGATGGCAGCGAAGATTGCCCGGGGGGCGGGCATGGTCGATGCGGAAATACAGCAGATGTTCAGTAATGCAGAAGCATTGGTAAGAAAGGCGGGACTCATTCCATGACAGGTGATCAATTATTGTGGGTACAAAAAATGAAAAGCGGAATGGCCGTCTGAAGATATGCTTATTGACCTATCGGGGGAATCCAACGTGCGGCGGACAGGGCGTATATATAAACTACCTCAGCCGGTCCATGCGGGATCTCGGTCACGAGGTGGACGTCATCTCCGGACCTCCTTATCCGGTTCTGGCCGACGGCGTAAAACTTCATAAACTCCCCGGTCTTGATCTCTATAATCCGGACCACCTCTTCGAAGTCCGGAATATTCGGGATCTCCTTTCCCCGCTGAATCAGATGGAGTATGTCTCCATGTGCGCCGGGGGATTTCCGGAGCCCTTCACCTTCGGCTGGCGTGTTTATCAATACCTGCGTACCCGACGCCATGACTACGATATTGTCCACGACAATCAGTGTCTTGCCTATGGCCTTTTAGGGCTTCCCCGCCTCGGATTCCCAACCCTGGCCACGATTCACCATCCCATTACCGTGGATCGGAATGTGGAACTCAAAGCATCGTCAAGCCTGTTGAAAAAGATCAAGGTCCTTCGCTGGTATGCCTTCATTCGGATGCAGAAACGGGTGACTCGCCGTCTTTCGAGAATCATCACGGTTTCGGAATGTTCCAAAAAGGATATCGGCCTGGATTTCCGGGTTGCCACCGACAAGTTCCGTGTCGTTCCCAACGGGATCAATACGGATTATTTCTATCCCTTGCCCCACATCAAACGTAAGCCCCATCATCTGCTGACGACCAACAGCGCCGACACGCCCCTGAAAGGGTTGCGTTATCTCCTCGAAGCGGTGACGATAATCAGAAAAAGCCGCCCCATTCACCTGACCGTCATCGGCGAACCTAAAAAGGACGGTGTTGTCGAAAAGCTGGTCAAGGATTGGAAACTTTCGGAAAATGTTCATTTTACCGGCAGGATCGGCTATGAGGAGTTTGCCGGGTATTATGCAGAATCCACTCTGGCCGTTATTCCATCCCTCTATGAAGGATTCGGGATGCCGGCCGGCGAGGCGATGGCCTGCGGGATGCCGGTCATCAGCACCACCGGAGGCGCCCTTCCCGAGGTGGTGGGGGACGCCGGAGTGCTTGTTCCCCCGGGGGACAGTCGCGCCCTGGTCGGGGGTATCGAGGATCTCCTCGATCACCCGCAAAAGCGCGAAGAATTTGGCAGAGCAGGTCTCCAGCGGGTTATGAACTCCCTGACCTGGGAACATGCCGCTAAAAAAACCGTTGAGGTGTACAGGGAAACCATCGATGCTGACCGTCGATTTCAATAGACTGCATCTGGAGAAGGGCATGAAGGTTCTCGACGCCGGCTGTGGGGCCGGGCGTCACCTCTGTGAGGCCTTTCGCAAGGAAGGAGTGGATGTCGTCGGCATTGACCTGAAATGGGAAGATCTCTGCAAGGCGAGGGGCTATTTATCCCTCATGGCGCAGGAAAAGGGCGGCCAGTGGTGCATTCTGAAAGGCGATGTAACCCGCCTGCCCTTTGCGGACGGCGCCTTTGATGTCGTGGTCTGTTCAGAAGTTCTGGAGCATATTCCCGAAAGCGCAGCAGCGGTACGGGAAATCGTCCGCATCCTCAAACCGGGAGGCGATCTGGTGGTCAGCGTCCCCAGCTACCTGCCCGAGCGGATCTGCTGGCTCATCTCTCAAGCCTATCATGAAGAACCGGGGGGGCACATCCGGATCTACAAGCAGAGAGACCTCCGACGTCTCCTCGAAGACGCCGGGACGTCATGTGACCGGATTCGTTACAAACATGCCCTTCATGCCCCTTACTGGTGGCTGAAATGCATAGTGGGGCACAGGAATGACCGGCATCCGCTTGTGAGACTTTATAAACGATTTCTTGAGTGGGACATCATGCAGCACCCGCCGTTTATCCGTACTATCGAAAGAATGCTTGACCCGCTGCTGGCTAAGAGCGTTGTTTACTATATGAAGAAGGGATACTGATTTATGAAACTGGGCGTCGAACCCCGTCTGGAAACAGCGAGTGTTGATATCGAGGGGCTGGCCTCGTTTATTGCCGGAATACAGAAGGAAAACGGAGAAATACCCTGGTCCGCAGGGGGGAAGACAGACCCCTGGGATCATGTGGAGAGCGCCATGGGCCTGAGCGTCGCCGGACAGAAGCAAAGGGCGGAGCGGGCCTATGACTGGATGGCGGCAACCCAACTGGAAGACGGAAGCTGGTGGTCTGCCGTCCGGGACGGCATTGTCGAGGACGGGACCCGGGACACCAATTTTGCCGCTTACATAGCCGTCGGGGTCTTTCACCATTATCTGATTACGGAAGATCCGGAATTTCTGCGCCGGATGTGGCCAACGGTAAAGGCCGGACTTGATTATGCTTTGAGTCTTCAGTCACCGGCCGGCGAAATCTACTGGGCAAAAAACCGGGAAGGGCAGGTGGACCCCATGGCCCTGCTTACGGGTTCAAGCTCTATTTACATGAGTTTCAAATGTGGCCTGTCCATTGCCGCCCAGTTGGGAATGAAGATGAACTCCTGGTCACAGGCCTTAAAGAAGCTTGGCAACGCCATCAAAAATCGTCCCTCCCATTTCAACATGATCAAATCCCGGTTTTCCATGGACTGGTATTATCCGGTGCTGTGCGGCGCCTTAACGGGGGCGGAGGCGCGGAAACGCATAGACCATTACTGGGATAAGTTTGCCGTGCCGGGCTGGGGCGTCCGTTGCGTCTGCGACCGTCCCTGGGTGACGATGGCCGAAACATCGGAGCTTGTCCTGGCCCTGGCGGCCGTCAATGCTTATGAGGAGGCGGAGCGGGTCTTCTCCTGGCTAAGCGACAAGAAATATGACGATGGCAGTTACTGGATGGGCGTTACCTTTCCTGATCGTGTTGTCTGGCCGGACGAGAAAACAACCTGGACGGCGGCGGCGGTGCTACTGGCATATGACGCCCTGCGGGGAATAACACCGGCGGGCGGATTGTTCAACCATGCCGCATGGGAAAATCATCGCTGGATCGGCCTTAATCATAAAAAATCACCGTCATCTCATAAGAGGATATAGATTTCCTTGAGACGAGATACAAGACCCTACATAATCAAGCGCCTGGATCTCCTGTTTCAGCGCTGGTACGCCGACCACTTCCTTCGCCCTCAATTTGAACGGCTTGGAACCGGATGTCTCTTCATGAAACCCTGGCATGTCGAGGTGTTCGGGGGGCCGGTTATTCTGGGCGACTATGCCCACGTCATTGCCGCACCCGATAAGAAGGTCCGGCTGACGGTCTGGTCAAATATGGACGGGCAGGGGCGAATTGCAATCGGCGACTACAGTCTGTTGTGCCCCGGCGTCCGCATCAGCGCCGCTCAGGATATCACTATTGGCGACAGTTGCATGATGGCCCAGGGAGCTTTTATCACCGACTCCGACTGGCACGGAATATATGACCGGAGCCTTTCCGTGGGGCAGAGTGCACCGGTCAGAATCGGCAACAATGTCTGGATCGGCGATAGTGCCATGGTCTGCAAGGGTGTGACGATAGGGGAAAACAGCATCATCGGCGCCGGGTCCGTAGTCCTTAAGGATGTTCCTCCTAATGTTGTCGTCGGCGGCAATCCCGCCTCCATAGTGAAAAACCTTGACCCCGATCGTCAGAGAAGAACCCGAGCGGACTGGCTTGCCCATCCCGATGTTCTTGCTTCAGAATTTGATGAAATTGACCGGCATCTCATGGAAGGGAATACCTGGCTTGGCTGGGTTCGTTCCCTTTTATTCCCTGGCAAGAGAGACTGAAAAAGAAACTTACATGATGGGCAGCCGTCACAAAGCTGGAAAAAGACGTAAGTCCATCCCCACCCCTCCCCTTGAAGGGGAGGGAGAAAGTTATATTTGAAGATGAAAGTTGCGATTATTGCACCACCCTATCCCTTAGCCGAGGCGCCGGCGCCGCCTTTGGGGGTGACCTACGTTGCCGCTGCCTTTGCGGCCGCGGGAGCGGAGGTACGGATTTTTGACTATATCGTCCGGCGTTATACCGAAAAAAAACTCCGGGAGGAACTTGCCGACTTCAGGCCCGATATCGTCGGCGCCACATCCGTTACCCTCAATTTTCCCCCGGCGGCGGCAATCCTGGAGGATGTCAAACGCTCGGATCCTTCGATCATAACCGTGATGGGGGGCCCCCATGTCTCCTTTACGGCGGCAAATACATTGGCGGCCTATCCCGGCATCGATCTGATCGTTATGGGGGAGGGTGAGGAAACGATCCGGGAACTCGTCGAGGGTGGTTTTAAAAAGAATCTCCTGCCCGGTATCAAAGGCATCGCCTTCAGAAAAAACGGCACCGTTGAGGTTAATGAACCCCGGGAATTCATTCCTGACCTGGACAGTCTACCCCTGCCTGCCCGTCATCTGCTACCTTTATCGCGTTATCAGGCCTTGGGGTACCCCATCAGCATTATTACCGGCAGGGGGTGTCCGTATGAATGTATTTTTTGCCAGGGAAGGAGGATGGTCGGGAAACGGATTCGCCAGCGGTCGGCCGTCCTGGTAGTCGATGAGATCGCGGAGATCCTGTCCTATGGGATCAACCGTATAAATGTCGCCGATGACCTGTTCGTCACCAATAAGAAAAAGGTGCGGGAGGTCTGCAAAGAGATTAAGGAACGGGGGCTGAACTTTACCTGGAGCGCCTTTGCCAGGGTCAACACGGTGGATCATGAAACCCTGGAGATCATGCGGGATACCGGCTGCGACAGTGTCAGCTTCGGAGTGGAATCAGGGAATCCGGAGATGCTGGCCAGGGTCAAGAAGGGTATCACCCTGGAGCAGGTCCGCCGGGCCGTAAATCTTTGTAATGAAGTGGGCATCCTCGCCCATACTTCCTTCATCGCCGGTCTTCCCGGTGAGTCGCCGGAAACCCTGGCAGATACGAAAAAATTTGCCGCCAGCCTGGGATCCCTCTACGGTTATCATATCCTTGCCCCCTTTCCGGGAACGACGGTGAGGGAAAAAGTCGCCGAGTATGACCTGCAGATTCTCACCGATGACTGGGTCCAATATGACGCCAACCGGGCGATCACCAGGACATCCAAGCTTTCGCCGGAGGCCATCAATGCCTTTGTCGACGATTTTGAAGGTGAGATCATGCAGGGCTGGGAAAAGCAGCTCCGGAACTATCAAACCGGGGCCAATTCTCCGCTGGAGGATTTGCAGGTGGGTGGATACTTTCGGACCCAGCTTGTTTACCGGCTTCTTTCCGAGGATTTGATTGAAACGGAGGGACTGAGCAACGGCACCATGACCATTGATAAATCCCGGGATCTTCTGTGCGAGCGTATCAAGAAGAAGACCGGTAGCGACGGCGCCCTTGTGGAAAATACCATCGGCGACTTTATTGGCAAGGGGTACATCAAGACTCGCAAGGAGCAGGAAAATCTGAACTGGTACTGGACCCATAACAACAAGATTGATATCCTGCCGTAAATATATAACCCCATCCCCACCCAACCCTCCCCTTGAAGGGGAGGAAAGAAATTAGTTTTTCCCACTCTATCAAATTTGATACGTTCGCGAAAAGTCCCGAAATTCCCTCTCCCGTCAAAATATCGTTTGACGTGCCATAATCTACTCGGCAGTTTGCAGTTTTAGCGATTGACTTTACAACCATCATATGAATTTATATTTTGCAGACAGATGGTTGGCGGGCAATAACATCAGGACAAAAAACGGCTACGGCTATAAGGAGGAAACAAGGATGACGCAACTTCATCCGTTGGAAAAAATAAGAACAAGTATTGATCTGGTTCTTCGATATGACAAATCCCTTTTTGTCGAGAAGCTGAGATTGGGGGACGTTTCAACCGACACCTCAAGATGCGATTTGGAACAAATATTTGGTATGACGGCCTATATCAGAGAAATGCCCATCGACGGTCTTGTCGAAGATGACAGAGCATCCCTGGACGAATCCCTGGCTCAGATAAATGCGCTTTTTCGTGAGATCCAAGATTACGATACAGCCGCCATTGTCGACGCAGAGAAAAAACTGCGAGAAAAGATACGGGAGCGGGCTGACCATCTCTATGATATAACGCTGCCGTGGAGGGGTCTGATTAATTTCCTTTATGAATCAACCTGATCATCAGCAATTAAAATTACGATCAAATTTTACTGCCCGGTCAGGATGAGCCATTTTTGCCGGGCCGCTTCCGGAATAACATCCCCGGACGCTTTTTGCAGGACTCCCAGAGTTTTCGTCATGGGCAACTCGATAAAAAGTCCCGAAGCCAGGGCCAGCGCATATATGCAGTGGGGGGCTTGGCCGCCCTGAGCAGGGTCGAAAAAGATGTCGTGAATGACTAAAAAGCCGCCGGGCTGGAGGTGAGAGACCCAGGCGAGATAATCTCCGAAGGCGGACGCAAAGGTGTGGCTGCCGTCAATGAAGACCATACTAAGAGGGGTCTGCCAGGCCTTGGCGACCAAGCTGGAAGGGCAAACCAGAGGAACCACGGTGTCTGAAAGGGACAGTTCGGCTAGGGTTTTTCGAAAAAGGGGGAAGGTGTCAATCAATCCGCTTCTTTCGTCCAACAGCTCCGGGTCGAAATAGGCCTGTCCCGGCTGTTGTTCTTCCGATCCCCGATGATGGTCGATGGAGAAAAGGACAGCTCCGTGCTGCTGACAAGCCAGACCGAGAAAAGCGGCAGACTTTCCGCAATAACTGCCGATCTCCAGGCAGGGGCCATGCAGGCTTGCTTTCCGGGCAAGTTCATAAAGGCGCAAGGCCTCTTCATCATCGAGAAACCCCTTGATATTTTTTGATAAAAGATACTCTGTCGTCAGAGGGCGATTTTTCATCTTAAAATGTAACCTCATCTCCTTGTTTTCATTCATCTATATTTCCCCTCCCCTTCAAGGGGATAGGAAGGGTGGGGATGGGATGATGTCTTGATTTGCATTCCCCTTTGTGAAGGTAAACCGTCATCAATGTTTGTTTCATATTAGAGAACGGGACTGAAGATCGTGCCGTCGGGCATGATTTCCACCAGACGACCGTTTCTTTTTGTGACCGTGGTCAGGATGGAGGGAACGTTTCTCGTTTCCACAGATTGAATAACGGCCTCTATGCCATCAAAGCGATTCAGTTCCCGGAGGGTCATGATCGTCGGAAGAACCATGTTGAAACGATTCTGCTCGTATTCTGCAAGGGCTCGCCGCGGGGTGATCCAGATGTGTCCAGTCAATTCAATGCCGTCATGCGTGGCTTCCTGATCTTCGGGGGCGACCGTCACGAAAAAACGGACATCATATCGATAGGGGAGAAACTCCGGGGTGATCCAGTGGGCAAAATAATAAAGACGATCCAGCGAAAGCGTCCAATTTTCCCTTTTGAGAATGTCCGTGAAGGTGGTTTCCCCATCCAGGAGTTGACGTCGGCAGCAGGCGAGGGTAGGGGGATCCTGAGGATCGGAAGAAAGAAATATGCCTGTCTCTTCAAATGTTTCCCGCGTTGCCGCAACCCAGGCTCCGAGGGCCATCGCCTCGGTGGGCATATCAACGAGAATCCGAAATGCTTTTTGCCGATCAAGGCCCCGGCAAAAAGACGCTGACTCCTGAGAACTATCGTCCTCGTCTATACAACCACCTGGAAATACGTAACAATCAGGAACAAAAAGACTGTCGGGATGACGCTGGACCATCAGGACTTCGAAGGGGCCATGCTCACGCTCAATCGTTGGTCTCAGTATTATGACCGTTGAGGCTTCTTTGGGGACCGAAATGATGTTCAAAGGTTTCCTCCGCCTTTATGGGATGACGGCATAGCCCAAATCATAATCCCATGCAATCTAAAAGATGCAGGGAAGACAATTTTTCCTTGACAACCTTGGTCAGAAAGATTATGCAAAACGCTAGAGTTACTATTCTGCACGAGATTTAAGACCGTTACGATAGTCATTTCAAGAGATTTATTGATCAGTGATTGAAGCATTCGCCCAATGATCATGAGAGGGTCATTTTATCTTGAGAATCAATTTTTTAATCCAATATTTGATAGTGAAAGGAGGGATAACAGGTTCCAATTCGGTGGAAGTCTAACTTAATAATCATTTGTAACGATTACACAAGGAGGGATTTTTTACATGACAACACCTGTACAGCAGAAGCTTCGTGACAAAAAGAGAACCCCCCAGCAGATCCTGGATATGGTCAAATCAGGAAACTGGATCCAGCCCGGATCC
>Ga0247842_10004977_pt1 | contig 16084 bp, 9 predicted proteins | sample LaCruzMarch2015__3_FD_192411 | JGI IMG/M metagenome (GOLD analysis project Ga0247842, IMG submission 192411) | Freshwater microbial communities from meromictic Lake La Cruz, Castile-La Mancha, Spain - LaCruzMarch2015_19m | ecosystem: Environmental > Aquatic > Freshwater > Lake | place: Spain...
CAATGATTGTTACCACAGTTGCTGCAAGCAGAAAATTGCGGGTGAACTTTTCGAAGGGAGCCAGTTCCGGTTTGCGCGCATATTGGCTGATAACCTGCTTTTCTTCCTGAGTCAGTACTTTTACCCAAGGTTCCATAAATTCAAAGGAAACCATCCAACCGGGAGCTAATTGCACAGAGCCGGTCATCTCGTTTGACAGAGTAACTTCATTGCCACTAATCAAATTCTTGGCTTTGAGAGCTGCTTTATCCAATTCCTGTTCATTTTGTTTGAAAGCCACATCCATCCCGGGAAGTAAATCAAGGTAGAATTTCTCATCCTTTTTCTTGAGGAAAAGATGCTGGCTGGGCAGTTTGCTGTCCAATATCTGCCAGAATAAATACTTGCTGGTGCCGATATAGAGTTTATTGGTAAAATCCCTGCCAAACTTGGCAATATCAAGTAATTTACCCTGATAGTGTAATTTGAGGTTTAGAACTGTTTTTGCCATACCCACCTCCTACTGAATCTGCTGGGCTGACTTCTGCAGCCAGTTTTGGTCTTCAAGCGTAGAAAAATAGATATTGGCAAAGGAAGCTCCTGCGCCGATTTTTACAATCTGAGTTATATACTGGCAGAGAATCTGTTTATCAGCCTGAATCAACAAGCAGGGCTGATTATCTGTTTTGCTTTTTTCATTCATGGCTTTGATCTGATCAGCTTCATTCTGCATATAGTTGTAAATGATTTCACGAGTTTTCTTGTCTTCCACAAGCTGTTTGAGCGTTCCTGCCGGGAGACTTTCTGTGCCTATCAAAACCCTATCGGGATAGAGTTTTACCAAAACGGTCAAGCCGTTACTCATCAGTTCCTGATTCGTGATAGTGGTGGGCAACAACATATTTTCAGGTACAGTCAATCTTTGTGCTTCCATAGACACGTTTTTAATCAAGAACACCAATATAATGGTTAATACATCCAAAAGTGAAGTAATGGATAACGCAGCAGAGTCTTCAAAATGTCTTCTGACCTTTCTCATAATTACCCTCCTGAACCATAGCTGACGGTAGCCGGTTTGTATATAACATTGGGAAATCCATTCTGCTTACATAGGTCGATGGTTTGGATTAGCGTTCCATAAAGGACATCGGGATAAACGACAATTGTGATGTCACCCAATTGCTGGTTGCGGGCTTTAATGTTGCCCAAGGTGGTATTCAGAGCTATAAAATTGAAACTGCCCTGATTGTCGGCATTCTTTATTGTTATCGGACCACTTCCCGGTTCTCTGATTTCGAAACCCGGAAAAATCTGATTACCTTCAGAAGCCATAACAATCACCTTGATTTCTTTAGCAGTTTCACCACCGCCGCCGCCTTCACCGCCGCCTCCACCTCCGCCCGAAGCAGAAAAATTTAAGGCAACCAGAGCCACCTGACTGATAACTATCAGCATCAACAAAAACGGAATCAGTGCCATAAACAGGTTCATAATTGGCACAAGATCCGGTGATACAGGTGGAGATTGGTTTTTCTGGTTCCTTCCTTCTGATGGGCGATAAGCCATAGTTTAATCCTTGATTGTATTGTTTAGCTGATTAATCATCTTAACGCAGAATTCGTCGATTTCTGCAATAATGTTTTGTGCTCTGCCAAGTAAAAATCCCTTGATAAAGGTCAATGGAATAGCAGCTATCAAACCAAGGGCTGTGGTTCCGATAGCAACCTTAATACCTTCTGTCAGCTTCTTGTTTGCTTCAGATTGGGCTGCTGTACCCAAAGCTTTGAAAGCCATAATCAAGCCCCAAATTGTACCAAGCAAACCAAGATAGGTAGCTGTCTGAGCTAAAACGTCAAACCAAAAAAGACCTCTGTCCAATTTGTGCACCGTTTGGAGAACTGCTTCATCAAAAGCATTCTGGATGGATTCTCTGAGTTCTTTACCGCTTTTTCCGGATTTCTTGGCATCTTTGAACACCATCAATCCACTCCAGAAAATGAAGCCCAGAGTAGTGTTTTTGAAGCTATCCGAAATTTTGGTTGCTTCATCAAGCTGGTCATTCTTAATATACCCTTTCAGCTTCAGATAAAACTTGCCTGCGTCAATTTTCTCTCTAACATAGAGCTGGATATAGCGGGTAATTGCTAAAACCAAGCCGATAATAAAGACAAAAATGATCATATAACCCCAGGTTCCGCTATCACTGATAAGCTCTCCTGCTGAAATGCCGCCTCCACCTTTGGGAGCTGCTGTTGCTGCTGCAGCAGCTTCTTGAGCGAACAATGAAATGCTTGTCATTAATCCGATAAGCATTGGGATAGTACTCTTAAGTTTCATTTTAACTCCTTTAGCCATTTATTTAGTAAAACTCTATTAGTCGAACGGATAGTATTCTTGTAAAGCTGATGATATCCGACACTCAAATCTGTATCTGTCTTTTTCTGGTAACGTTCAATATCAGGCTTCATCACTTCAAATTTGACCACATCAACTTCCTTGGCTTTAAACACTTGAGTCTTTTCGAACTTCTTTTTAACGTCTTCGCCAACACCTAATAATATGTTAATTGTGCATACAATGAGCACTATAGAAATAAGCAATCTCTTCATTTCTCACCTCACTCAGGACGAGCCACAGTCATTTGTATCTCAGTGACCATGCCTTTCCACTGGGATTTATTGTTTACAATAATCTGAAGTGTATTCTTTCCTTGCTTAAGCTCTGCCGGAGTCAAGGAAACCTGACCGGCAAAAACCAGATTGGCTTCTGCATCATAATTTAACTGGTAATCTGTGGACAGTTCTTTGTCGTTAAGTTTGATAGTAGCTACATCAGGAGCAATAAACTTGATGAATCCTTCCTTTAGCACGCCATCCAAATTCAATTCTTTGCGGAAAACCACTTGCAGAGAATCTTTGGCATCACTCTGATTAACCCAAATAGGACCGGCTAAGGAAGTCTCCATCTCATACCACTGGGTTTTTGCCAAGCCAAACTGCGTAGAGTTTTGGACTTTTTTCCAATTGCCAAGCGGTTTATCGGAGGTTAATATTGTGTATTCCCACGTTTCGTCAGAATTTACTCTGACAGTATCAATCGGCATTGCAGCCTCAATTTTGGCAGAATCGCTAATGACCATCAGGTTGATATCAAAGTTCATCGGCATTGTGTCAAAATTATAGTAATGCATGACAATCTCATTCTTACCGGAGATGAATTTGTCATCTCCAAAAGTCATGGCATATCTGGTAGTGCTGATTTCTCCGGCTTTCAAAGTATCAATCGGGTTGAAAGAATAATCTGCAGGCTCATTATTCAGAATAAATCTGGAGTCATTGTAATAGGGGGTAACTACATTGGCAATCGCATAATCGTATGGAGTCTTGGCATCAAGGCTCTTAGTAATTATCAGTTTATGATTTGCAGGGATGGATAGCTGACTAAATTTCATACCTTGAGGAGATGTTACAGCTTCAATTTTGCCATCATAGGACTTTACTTTGGTTGAGTCGTTTAAGTCAACAGTCGATAGCTTCCAACTCTGATCATATGTCAAAGCATCGATTCTGTATCTGGGCAGAGCATTGATGGTTTTCAACCGGTTGTAAGCATTTACAGTGTATTTGTTGCTGTATCCGGGAACATAGAAGTATTTATACATGGCAAGATAATAGGGATATGCCATTTGAATCATTGAGAAGGAATGACCATCTTTTTGAGCGTTGAAAGATGAATAAAGCTCATCTTCCGCACCTTCAAATTGCTTCTTGAACGTATTGAATTCTGTCGTCGTTGTCATATACTTATCGACCTGGGTTTTAATGACATCAGAGCCATGCTCATAGATGCGACAGATCAGTTCAAAACCACGCAATCTTTGGTTGACTTCAAGATTATACTTTGTGCCAGATTCCATAACCTGTTTAACTTTTTTGGCTTCAGCATTCGCCATGTTTTTCAGAGCCTGGATACGGTTTTCATTTCCACCTGCAAGGTTGGTTTTCCACTTTGTGTTTATATTGACGCGGAGCAATTCATCCGGGCTTTTCTTGATAAAACCGTTCTCAATCTGAGTCAACTGAGCATCAAATTGTTTAAAGAAGGCAAGCCTTTCCTGGATGGTATCATATTCTGTTTCGGCTTGGGTAAAGGCTGTATAAACAGGAGCAAAATCAAGAGTCAGCCCTTCTTTTTCATAGCCGGTATGGACTTTCTTAAACTCATCACGTTTGTTAAAAGCAAGCTGCCAATTCTTTTCTAAATAAGCTTTGTTAAATTCTGAAGCAATCTTTTTTAGCTTGTCTTTGGCTAAGTTTGTATATCTGGACTGGCTTGTTTTATCTTTTTGGAAAATCGTTTTCGACATCTGTTCATAACGAGTGCTGTCGCCTTTGGCAAGCTGCCTATCAGCCAGATACTCCATCAATTTCACTGTGGAAGGATCGTTGGGGTATTTGTTCACAAATTGTTCTGCCAAGGTTTCTTTTGCCAGTTCGTCTCCGGCAGTAGCATTCATACCAATAGCAGCGAGGTATAAGTCCACAGGGTTATCATTCCCATTATCAATTTTCTTGGCAATAACATCATTATACAGGCTCAGATACATATCGCCAGCCTGTTTTACTGTTGCAGGATTGGATGTCTTCTTGTCTATAATAGCTAATCTCAATTGGTAGGCTTCATTGCTGGAAGGATAGAGCCCAATAAATGCCTGTTTGAGTGAATCTGCCTGAATGCTGTCACCCAAACTATCTGCTATTGACCAAGCAAAACGGTAGAACTCCATAACATCTTTGGGATTGTTAGTTGACTTGGACATTTCGATTAGCAAATCGATACTTTTTTGAAACTGATTTGCAGCTAAGTATTCACCCTGTGCTTTTGCCTTGTATTGCAAGCTCTTATTGGGGTCTTTGGCTGTATATTCATTGGCTAACCGCAGATATTCTTCTCCGGCAAGTTTGCTGTCTTTATTCTCTTTAGCGCGGTCAATCGAATTTTGTATTTGTAACAAGGCATATTGATGAAGCAGATCCTTATCGGCAGTATTTGCTCCATAATTCTCAGCCATACGATACCAATTTTCGGCTTCAGCATAGTTCTTAGTAATATCAGCAATTTCAGCCAGATTTATTAAAGCAGACCTTTTAATTTCGTTTGAAACAGCACCGGTAAAAGAAGTGATTTTCTGATAGAATTCGGATGCTTGTGCATATCTTTTCTTGTCTCGGGATATCTCAGCCTGTCTCAGGATAACATTAATATAGAGATTATCATTTTGAGGAGACCTAAAACGGTCTTCCAATAAAACTTGAGTAACCCTTTGCGCTGCAAGGTCATAATATGTGCTCAAACTATCTGCTGATAAGGGTAGGGTAAAATTGGGGTCAGAATATTTAAGCTCATTGATGTCTATTGATAATGAATCGTTTACAATTCTTGCTACATCATAAGCTGCACCTTCAAGGTTAAAATAAGAGCTATTCTCAGGATACTTATCATTATAAGCGTAAATTCTTTTTGCTGCAGATAAATAGTCCAATGGGTTTTTCGTAATCTGTGCCAGTTTTAAGTTTAAAGCGATAATGTTTGCTTGCTTTTCTTCAATCCATTTGTTATATTGCTCATCATGTAAAGCCTCAAAAGCAGAATATTGATCAATCAGATCAACATAACTTTTAAAATTCTCACTGTTGGGGTTATCAACGAATAGATTGTTTTTATGGCTCTCAAGATTTTTATACGCTCGTTTGATAACAACAAGCTGCTTCGAAATATCTTTATTTTTGTTTGCATTGTACCAGTCAGAATTCATACCATATTGAGTCGTTAATCTACCTTTTTCAGCAAAATAGACGTTATCAGGGGATATCTCTTTGCTACTCTGGGAAGGATACGATTTGCGCATTGTTAATACAGAATCAGCGATAATGGGATTTTCCAAAGCCAGCATATCCTTATTGTTCTTAACGCTGTAGCGCTTAGAATTGTTGCTACTTTGAGTTGCAACTTTCCCTTTTTCAACATAATCGACACTATCTGGGGATAGCTCACTTCTGATTTGAGACGGATATAACTGATACATTGTGCAAATGGAATCTGCAATAATAGGATTTTCTAAAGCAAGTGGATTTAGTTCAATCTTTGCGTTCATAAAATCTATCGCTTGCATGGGCTGATAAAGTTTTAACTTCTGTTGTATTGCTTCATCAATAATCGAATTAAGATCTTTTTCGATAACTTCTTTAGATAGGGTCTGTTTTGCATATTCTGCACCTTTTGAAGCTGCATTAATGTCTGATCCATCCAATCCAATTAAACTATACCCGATGTTTTTAAGAGAAGCTATCGAATAATCGATTGCTTCGGTACTATCATAGATAGCTTTCTCGTTTATTGCTTTTAAAATTGAGACAAAGTCGTCCATTGCGCTATTGTAAGCCTCTTCAGAACTACTGTTTAACCATGTCCAGCCCCTTTGATAAAGAGCTTTATACCGATAAGGGTCTGAAGGGTTGTTTACTAAAGGATCATAGTAACTTCTGGCTATTTGGTAGTACTCTACAGGGCGATCAGCATTGGTGCCAATCTCAAAATACAAATATCCGAGCCTGAACAATGCTTCTGAATAATATTGTGAGCTCTTGTATTCAGATGCTATTCGCTTGTAAGCCAGGATTGCCTCACTATAGGTTTTCTCAGTGTACCTTAATGAATCGGGGCGACTTGCTGAGGCAGGATTCTTCAATTCAAAAGCACTTATTCCGCTCTCAATCCGACTTTTTTCCATAATACTGCTGAGATATCCTATGTTGTAGAGGACGGCATCGGATAAATAAAACTTGGGGTCAAACTCAAATACTTTTCGGTAACTCGCCAAGGCTAAACCAGGCTTATCCTGCCATAATGAATTACTTAGCTCTGCCAATGCAAAATATGAACCTGCTTTTACATTTATGTCTGGAAAGCCGACGGGATTTTGCTCGGTAGGAAAATCTTTGTAACTGTCCACATATCCCCGTATGCGGTCGTATGCTTGCTGTTTTCTGACTTGGTTGTCTGCAAGAAGTTTTTTTAGATCCTCATAAGAGAGAGATTTCTCTTGGTCTTTTTTTAGCTTATCATAATAATTGGTTTCAATAAAAGCTATATGTAAATCGATAAACTCTATCTCCTGCCCGATACGATTCAAGTGTGTCATTTGGCTGGAAATCGAATTAACATATTCAGGAACAAGAATTACTAAGTTACTTAAATCCTTTGAAACCGCTTTCTTTTCTTTGTTTGAAATAAAAGTTGGGTACTTCTTTTGAAACTCAGCTTTTAGGGAGGGGGTGCTTTTGATAAGCATATTTGCTGCTGCTATGGAAGAATCACACTCAGCCATGATAAACTTGTAAACGGAATTGTCAAAATCATAGTAATCGCGTAGCATAGCAGTTTCGACTTTTTTCCGTTCGTTACTGGCTATCAAAGTGTCTAACTGAGCAGGGCTATACTTTGATTGACCGGAAGTTTTCATTCTATTGAGATTGGTTATAGTTTTCTCCAAAACTTCCACATTATTATCAATCTCATTCCGAATGGCGAGCAATAAGTTTTTATCGTTTAGTTTATACAGTGATTCCTTTATGAGATTCAATTGTTCAATCTGAGAACTGTAAAGTTTTTCGAGAGATACCAATTGATTGATGTGTAAAGTGTCGGGTGCACTTTTCAGATTATAGGCAAATATGTAATCTTCTAAAATGTTGAGGAAAGATAGAATTGATTGCTTTTCATAAATTTGCCATCTATTCAAATTAACCTGAGAAATCCCAAAGGGTTTCGTGTTAAGCTGAGCGTCGAGTGAATCAAGGGTTTTTGTTAATACATTAATTTCTTCGATTGCCTTGTTGATTGCTGCTATGCCAAGTTTGTTTTCTATATTTGATTTGAGAGCATCAACACTTTTTAGTAAATCAATTTTGGATTGAAGAAGCGTTTTGTTTTGGACAATCTGTTGATTAATCTGTGTCGTTCTAAGTTTGGCATCGTTAGCCTGTCCTGTGCTTGCAACAATATCTGACCACAGATAGAACAGTGGGCTAACGTAATTGCCCATCTCCTTATTATTGAGCGCATTATTCAGTACTTCAACTGATCTTACCTTATCGCCCATGTTCAAATATGTTGTTGCCAACTCGTATTGTACCTGGATTTCACGATATGTCTTCATAGCCGGTATATATCTGCTATAATACTGTTCCGCATTTTTCCACTCTCCAATGAGAGAATACAACCGTGCAAGTGAGAGTATGACAAATGGATTGTCAGGTTCTGTTTTTAGTAAAGCTGCAAAACTATCTATTGCCTTTTGTGGCTCCTGGTTGAAAGCTGATAACAATGTAAGCATTTTTTCTGCATCATCTTTATACTTACCAGTCGTAATTTGTGTAAAATAAAACGTTGACAAATAATTATTGTCTAAAGAAAAATATATATGTCCAGCCAGAAATTTCTGGTCTTCATTCAAAGTAGCTTTGTTTATATCAATAATCGCAGCTGCTTCTTTCTCTTTCGAAGCATTGATATAAGTCTTCAAAAGAAGAGTAAGGGCTTTTGAATTTATTTGTGAATTTGGGTAGTTTTTTAGGAGTAACATCAGATTATTTTCGGCTTCGTCGAAAGTAAACAAAAAGTAATTTGCAGCTCCAATATAATAAAGTAATCTATCCGAGACAGATGGTAGTTTTTCAAACTTAGATTGTAAATCAATAATTACTTTCCGCGCCACAATAGGGTTTGAGATAACCAGAGTATCCAAAATACCGGCATAGAAATCAAAATACTGCGTGGCAAGCTCAACTTTATTATCTTTAATCGCTGCTGCAATTTCTTTAGAAGTCTTATTCCGGCTTCTGAAATGGTCTTCCCTAACTTGTGACAAGCTGGAAGATGTTTGTCTTTGTATCTCATTTCCAATTTCTATTTGTATTAAACTCTTCTGTTCATCAGTTAATTGCGCAAAAAGAGGGCTTACAAACTGAATCACGAAGATGACGATGAGAACAAGGATCATTCTTTTCATAGAACGCTCGCTTTGTTTTGAGTTGTTAAGCAGTTAATTATGTGAGATGCAATTTTAGCCTGCATCCGAAAACAATTCTTTGTTATATAAGTTCCAGAAAACCCTATTTTATACATTATGCGAACTATCAGATCAGTTAATTGTCGGTTGGGGATTCCTCTTCCATATCTTTCAGCTGATTCCTGAGCTCGTCCAAAACCTTTTGGGCTGATTCTCTCTGCTCTCTGAGTTTCTTCAGCTCATCCAATAAATCACTATTGGCATTAATATCTCTGCCATTGGCAGGAACAATAGTACTTTCAGATCCTTTGGCAGATTCAGCTTCGTCATCCATAAATAAACCCGGACGGCGCTGAGCATCGGCATATTTATCAAACAAATATGAAAGACCGATACCTATTCTATTGTTTTCTTGTTCTTCGATACCAACGTAAGCTACCTTGAAGGCAAAGTTCTTATAGGTGTATTGAGCCCCAGCATTTAGGTTGAAACCATCATTTTCGAAAGTCAATGCCAAGTTCTTCTGAGGTTTAATAGTGATAGAGCCAAAGATGCCGGCAAAGCGTTTAGCAAGCGGGACTTGACCGATAAACTTATTCCTGCCCACGCCAACTGTAATAGCAGATTCAAGTAACTTAATCCCTGCCATTCCCTTAAGAACACTGGTCTTGGAAAACACTACATAAGGTGAATTCTTTTCGTAATAGCAATTGTCAACGTTTGAGGAAAACTCGCTCCCCGGTTTGATTTTTGTAGCATCTTCTTTGATCGGAGAAAGCAGATTGTCAACACCAACTGCAACCTGTGGTATTGATCTGGTTTCTTCAATAACCTTTACTTTTGCATTGATGAAGCCCAATTTGTCACCACCCCAGGCACCAATTTCGACCCGATTAAACAATCCGATATTGAGCATACCCATCGGGACATACTCATAAGGATAGAAATTATCTCCAAACGAGTTTTTTTCCCTTCTCAGATAATTTGTCAGGGTAATATCAGCAGCTTTGTGAGGAAGAACATACGCATCCGGAGTTCTGATATAGCCCATGGTTGTATATGGGACGGCGTTTATGGAAGTTATCGCCAGCACTAATGCGCAAAAGCATAAAACTAAATTTTTCATTCTTACCTCCACCTTTTATGGTGATTTATCATTCTAAAACCAATTTAATTATTGACATTTTATACGTCAAGAGTTTTTATTCTTTTTATGAATAAGATTTCCAAGTCCACCTTGGCAGAAGTGGGTGAATCATTGGCAGCAAACTATCTTGTCGGGATAGGATATAACATTGTAGCAAGGAACTATCATTCTGCTTATGGCGAAATTGATATTGTTGCCAAACATAACAACGAATTAGCAATTGTGGAAGTAAAAACACGCAGCAGCCATTCCATTAAGTCGGCTGAAAACAGCATAACGACTGCAAAGCAGAAAAAAATCACGCATACAACTTTGCATTTCCTTGCATCTAATCCCCAGTATTCCAAGCTGAGCTGCAGATTTGATGTAGTGCTGGTATTCCATTACAAGGCAGATGACACATATAAAGTAATTCATTATCCCAATGCGTTTTACCCTGTTTGTCATAGCAGCGAATATTAGTTATCCAGCCTTGATTCATCAAAATCAGTGCCCACATATTTGCGCCAATCAGGATAAGAGCTTTCCGTTTCATCGTTTATGGCATAAACAAGCTTAAAATTCCCATTCATGGGTATATCTACAAATAAATAGACTGCATGATTCCTGCTACCATACTTCCAGATTTGAAAATCTTTTCTGACAAATCTGGTTTCATCAGATGTGGTGTCGTCATCAATATCATCAGCTCTCCCATTTCGGATATAGATGCGACCCATATCTGTTTTCCAACCCTTGTCGAAGTGCGAGAAATGAATATTACTATAATCAATTCTCTCTTTGTAAAGCTTCAGCAAATCATCTACCGGTTGTCCGGTGTTAGATGCAAGCTCCACCCATAATTGTGATATATTACGCCGTTTGGCTTCTTTAGACATAGAATTCCAGTTAGTCTGGCTTTTGGTGGAAACCAAGTATTTCATTAGCTGGAATTCATCATCCGGTTCGGGAAATAAAAAATATAGCTTTTCAGATTGTTCGGTTATAATAAACTCAAATGACCGACTGAAGAGAATTTCGGATTTATCTCTGTTGGAGGCGTAAGCAATATAATCAATCGTCCCTTTGAATTTTCCGGCTTCCAAAGCCGTAAGGTTGAGGGGGAAGAGCAGCGCTTCGCTGGAACCAATCTTGATAGGAATAGTTTGAATAACATTTGTTTTATCGTCTTTTTTAATTGTCAACATGGCTTTTGTAGTTTCTGATGTGTTGCCATAAGCTTCGCAGTAAATATACAAGCTGTCATTTATATCTCTCGAAATTAGTCCGGAAGGTTCCGGTATATAGATTTTACCAAGTCTTTTGAACTTCCCTGAAAATGAAGTTGTATCAGGGCTAATATTTGATACTAATTCTATCTCGCTGAGTCTGTCCCCAGGATTGAGTAATTCAGCAACATAATCCCATTCATAGCTTTTTTGTCCGTTCGAATCTTCAAAGACAATCTTCAATTTAAATCCCGGTTTAGCCAGAGTTAACGATATTCTATCCAAAAAGGATTTATTGGATGTGCTGACATCATACTTTGTAGTTACCCCGACATTGTTTACGAAGTCCTTACTATATATGACACTATCAGCGTTTGCGATTGATAGAGCAACCTTCAGTTCAGCATAATATCCTTTGTCGCGAGTCATAAACATCAGGTTTTTATAGGGTGCTTGATAATCAATCACAAAAGTCGTATTTCGCTTGGCATCAAAAAAACGGTGGACTTCTACAAACATGCCCAGTTTTTCAATAGCGACCAACTTGATACTAATCATAAAAAGGCAGATAATTACAAGTTTAGTTTTCATAATATTCATCCATGATTTGAAAATCACCATAGCCTGTTTTGTCAAGAAAATTGTATGCTTTGTTTGCTCTATAATAGTACCATTTGATATGAGGATATGTCCTGACATCAGGATAATCACCCAGATAATATGTGTCTTCAACAACCTCATCAGGTTGACCATATCGTATATAAATTCTGCCCCGGTCAGATTTCCAGCCTCTGAGTTTCTTGTGAATTGTAAAGAGTTCATCAGCTCTCAGGACTCTTTCATAAAATAACTCGCGGGTTTCATTCAAGGAAGTGCCAGGGTTGCTTTTGTGACGTTCCCAATAACGTTCAATCGCCTCTGCTAAATCTTTGTCAGCTACTTTTCGAAGCAATTTCCACTCATTTTGAGTAGCAATATATCTGATTTGCTGAAGCTGCTCCTGAAGTGTGAAGGTTTGCAAATAATATTGCAGTTGCGCAAGACTCCGTTCTTGCGTAAATCCCGTATGAGCAAGCTCAGCACCTTGATCTTTATTATTGGAACGGATGAAAGACTTTAATGGGGTATTGATAATGTTCCCCGTATAATACCATGGCTCCAGGCTTGTCAGTTTTCCTTCGCGCAGGATTGGCAACAAATCAAGTCTGTTGCTGTCTGTTGTTGACGCCTTAACTCTGTTAACGACCGAGTTGATTTCATATTTAATCATAATGCTGTCATAGCTTGCCGAGGTATCCAAGACCATGTAGCAACTTTTTAGCTGTGGATTTATCTGATTAAAAGCAGACGGAACATATTTGAATTGACCATTATCAGCAATGATAATGTCTTTCACATAGCTTTTTGTATCATCAAGGGTAATATCAGTCTGCTTCTCTGTTTTATCACCCAAATCGACATTGCGGAGTTGCGTGGTCAATCTGTAATTCCCAGCTTTTTGTGGAATGCTAATCTCTTGCACAAATGAGGCTTGCTTCATTACTTCCTTTTGGTAAAAGGGGCTACCTGCTTTTATATCAAAAACATCCTGGACAAGACTTTTCCTTTTTGTGTCTATCAGATTTACACTCAGCTGATAGTGTGCAGTCCCTTTGTCTGCTGAAAAGATAAGTTGCTCGAAAGGTATCAGTATATATATGGATGTGGTATTGTTGTATGAATTTGTAACAACTTCAAGTGCCTGCCCCCAGGAAAAACACAGTAGTATGAAGCACAATATCAGATAAAGTCTATTCATAGCTTGTATCCGCATCAGAGGTGGTAACATTGGAGGACAAAAACACCTTAAGCTTAAATTTATTATCTTTGCACCATTTGATAAAATCAAGGTCTGGAAAGAATTTAAAGATTTGGGGTTGCAGAATTAGTGAACCTCCATTCTCTGTATGAATCAGGAATTTGAGTGAGAAATGCCCGATGCCTTGTTGTTTGAGTTTGTTTACCTTAACGAGAAAATCTTCCGTTATGTTTTTCTCATTTGCCTCGATCAGTGCTTCTCCCGATAATTGATAGGGCAGCGCATCAAAAGCAATTACTTTTTTGGGGATAACTCTAAGGGAGCTTTCTTCACCTGAGATATATTGAGAACGTGTTCCCGTCACAAAATACACTTTTCCGATTTCAAACTGAGGCAGAAACTTATCGAAATCCCTCTTGAACAGCGACACTTCATATCTGCCTGTCAAATCTTCCATTTCCACAAAAGCCATGGGATTTCCGCGATTGTCACGTCTTTTAACCACCCCGATTGTCACGCCGATGACATTTATTTCATTACCATTTTGTTTTTCTTTAGCATTCGCCTGAGTAGTGGTAAAAAGGTCTATCATCTCTTTGTATGGTTCAAGCGGGTGACCGGTCATGTAAAACCCCAAAACGCTCTTTTCCAATTCAAGCTGATGCTGATACGTCCAGATTTCCGCATCCGGCAAAACTAAACTAAAGGAATTAGTGTTTTCATCATCTTCTAAAAGGTCAAAAAGTGAGGTTTGTCCACGTTTTCTTTCACGTTGATGGTCACCGGCATGTTCCAAAGCAGCTTCAATCACTTGCCATTTCTGAGCTCTGGTGCCTTCCAATTCATCCATGGCTCCGGCAGCAATCAGGCTTTCCAGCACTGTTTTATTCACAGCCATGGAGTCCGACCGGTTACAGAACTCAAATATGGTTTTATATTTTCCGTTTCTATCTCTGTCTGCCACGATTGCTCGCATCGCAGCTTCACCCACGTTTTTTATGGCGCGCAAGCCGAAGTGAATTTCTTTGTCACAAACCGAAAACTCGCAATCACTCCGATTTATATTAGGTGGGATTATGGTTATTTTCATGCGCTTGCATTCTTCCAGAAAGTAGGGGATTTTGTCAGGATTGTCTTCCAGAGACAAAAGTGCTGCCATAAATTCCACCGGATAATGCGCCTTGAGCCAGGCAGTCTGATATGCCACCAAAGCATAACAAGTGGCATGGCTTTTGTTAAAAGCATATTCAGCAAAAGCTCTCCAGTCTTCCCAGATTTTATTGATTACTTTGTCCGGCACACCGTTTGCCTGAGCACCCTCAATAAACTTAACCCGAAATTGCTCCATCAGTTCGATTTTTTTCTTGGACATAGCGCTACGTAATGAATCTGCCTGCCCTCTTGTAAAACCTGCCATCTCCCGGGATATCTGCATTACCTGTTCCTGATAAACAGTCACACCATATGTTTCTTTCAAAACATGCTCAACCATAGGATGGTCATAAGTAATCTTTTCTTTTCCGTGTTTTCGTTTTATATAAGTATCTATAAACTGCATCGGACCCGGACGGTAGAGTGCCACCATTGCGATCAGGTCTCCGAATTGATTGGGCTTCATATCAATCAGGTATTTCTTCATCCCGTCTGATTCAAATTGGAAGGTGCCATCTGTCTGTCCCTGAGCAAGCAGTTTATAGGTTAGCTCATCATCCAAAGGCAGGTCGTCGATATCTACTTTTATCTTTTGAGATTCTTCGATTAGTTTTATGGCTTGGTTAATCAAAGTAAGAGTCTTTAAGCCCAGAAAATCCATTTTGAGAATCTTCAGCTCTTCCAACCATTTGCCTTCATATTGAACCAGAACTGCATTTTCACTGTCTTTCTGAGTTCCTGTGGCAAGCGGAATATAATCTGTCAAATCACCCGGAACAATTACAACGCCTGCAGCATGTATTCCTGTTTGCCTGACCAATCCTTCCAGCACCTGACTGTGCTGAAAAATGCTCATATAGTGGTCATTCGTATGTATCAGAGCAGCAAATTCCTTCGATTCCTTCATTGCATCAGCCAGAGATTTTGAAGTGGAAGGAATTGTCTTGGTCAAAGTATTAGCTTCAACAGCTGAAACCCCCAATACCCGCGCCACATCTTTTATTACAGACTTTGGGCCTAAGGTAGAGAACGTAATTATTTGCGTTACACTGTTGCGACCATATTTTTGAATTACGTAATCAATTACTTTGCTTCTTCCCTGGGCGCAAAAATCGATGTCTATATCAGGCATTCCGATACGCTCAGGATTGAGAAATCTTTCGAATAGAAGGTCATATTTGAGCGGGTCAACTTTTGTGATATCAAGCAGGTATGATATAATGCTGCCTGCTGCAGAACCTCTGCCTGGTCCGACCGGCACGTTTTGTTTGCGGGCGTTATCAATAAAATCCTTCACAACTAAGAAATAGCCGTCAAACCCCATCTTATTGATGACATCCAATTCAAAACTAATTCTTTCTTCAACTTCAGGTGTCATTTCCGGATATTTTATTGCCGCGCTTTCTAAACACAGGTGCCTGAGATAATCGCCCATATTGTTAAATTCGGGAGGTGTTTCAATGCTGGGCAGCAGAAAATCTTTGTACTGCATTTCCAGATTTATTCTATCGGCAATTTCCTGAGTGTTATGAAATGCTTCCGGAACATCAGTAAAGAGCTTTTTCATCTCCTCAGCCTTACGGAAATATAACTGATTAGTGTCATATTTCATTCGATTGGGGTCACTCAGACTTTTCCCGGTTTGAATACATAACAATATGTCGTGAGCTTCGCTGTCCGACTGTTGCAGATAATGACAATCGTTAGTCAAAACTAGAGGGATAGACATT
>Ga0247842_10004979_pt1 | contig 16074 bp, 8 predicted proteins | sample LaCruzMarch2015__3_FD_192411 | JGI IMG/M metagenome (GOLD analysis project Ga0247842, IMG submission 192411) | Freshwater microbial communities from meromictic Lake La Cruz, Castile-La Mancha, Spain - LaCruzMarch2015_19m | ecosystem: Environmental > Aquatic > Freshwater > Lake | place: Spain...
AGAAAATGACATTATCATCAGAGGAAATTCTTCTTTTGGTATGCTTTGGCGACTGGAAGGTATCGATATTCCAAATCCAAATCACTTTGCCAGACCTGGAACATCGGGCGGTGGCGTTACTGTTTTTAGTGCTCAATTACTTTCAAGATCAGACTTTTCAACAGGAGGCATGTCTGCTGAATATGGCAATGCGTTGTCCGGAACATTTGATGTTCATTTTAGAAAAGGAAACATGGAAAAAAGAGAACATAGGGTTAAAATAGGCTTATTAGGCCTGGATTTTGCCACTGAAGGTCCGATAAAATCTCAACAAGCTTCCTATCTCATAAATTATAGATATTCTACCTTAGGTTTACTTAATAAAATGGGCTTCCAACTTATTGGAGAAAGAGTTTCCAATGATTTTCAGGATTTATGTTTTAATCTCGCCTATCAAAGTAAAGACAAAAAAACTTTCTATACCTTATTTGGAATGGGCGGTTTAAGTGTTGAAAATTACACCCCGGTCGTAGATCCTTTAGAAAGGAAACCTGGTAATTCCAATCATTGGGAAGACAGAATACAGGGAAGTAATATGGGTGCTGCCGGCTTTACCGTAACCAGACTAATTAATAAATCTTCTTTTATAAAAGCAGTTCTTTCAGTAAATTCCAGTCATATTTTTAGACAATATGATACTTTGTCATTAAAAGATGAGCGTTACAGATATAATACCCAAAAATATCTGGAAGATAGAATTTCAACGTCGGTTACCTATCAGAAGAAATTAAGTGATGGAACAACCTGGAAGAGTGGCATCATGTTTCACCAGATCTTCTTTGATTATAATGTCGAAACTGCACCAAGGAGGTCTCTTAGTGATGTTACACAACAAATAAACAACAGAAAGAATACAGTATTTGGCAACGGTAGCACACAACAGGGTCAGATATATACGCAAATTTCTAAAAGATTAACCGAAAAAGTTACTTTACAAACAGGATTACATTATTTGCATTTCTTTTTAAACAATACGTCAAGCATAGAGCCGAGAGCAGCCATTTCATATAAGGTAGCCCAAAACCAAACCTTAAATTTAGCCTTTAGTAGATTAGGTAAAATGCTTCCCTTAGCTTCTTATTTTTACAGCCAGAAAATAGGTAATGAAATTGTGCAACCCAACAAAGATCTAAGGCTAATTCAAGCAAATCATCTCATTTTAAGCTATCAAACAGTTAGCAAATCTCAGATAAAATTTAGTTTAGAAGGATATCTTCAAACATTGGGTAAGGTACCAGTTGAATTAAATACGGAATCATTGTATTGGATGTTGAATAATCAAGATCAATTTCCGGAATTTTCAGTAGTCAGTAAAGGCAGAGGATTAAATTATGGTCTTGATGCATTGGTTGAAAAGTTTTTCAGTAATAAAATTTACTTTTTAGTAACCGCTTCTACTTTTCGTTCTCAATATTCTCCCTTCAATCAGCAATGGTACAACTCAAAATTCAATACCAGATTTACGAGCTCTTTAACTTTTGGAAAAGAATTTACTTTTAGAAACCAATCTGTCTTACAGGGAGGTTTCAGGGTTTTATACAACGGTGGATTCAGATATTCCCCAATTGACCCTGTGTTGTCTGCAAAAACCGGACAATATGTGCCATTGGAGGGTAAGGAATGGACTTCACAGGTAACCCCCTATTTTAGAATAGACAGCAGGATTGCCTATCGTTTTAACAAAAAAGGATTTTTCGGGAATCTTTCCCTGGATATTCAAAATGTTACCAGTCACCGAAATATTTCCTTTGTTTCTTATGATGCTGTGGCCAATAAATTAAATTTCACAAGATTCGGAGGAGGATTCATCCCTGTCTTAAGCTTCCAAATGGATTTTTAAGCCTTTTTGTTTTTTAAACTTAGAATTTATATTGATTTTTTTGATAATAAACCGTGTTTTTATTCAGGTAAAACATCAATATCAAAATAATTATTTTTAATTTTAGACTGTTACTAAAAAGTTTAAGTTTTAAAAATGCTTAAATAAATCCTAGAAACAGGAAATTTTAATCAATAATCCTTCTTTGATTGAGGTTAAAATTAACCTAAACAGGAACTTATACGGGTAATAATCTGAATGAATTAATTCATTATCAACGATTACTAGTCTAAATATTTATAAACATCATGGTCGAATGTATATCGTTCCATATTAATTTTAACCTACAAACATTATTTATGAAGAAAAAGCATTACCTCATTATCGGTCTGATATGCCTTTTGGGGAGTTTTGATGCCGGTAATGCGCAACTATCAGCTGCCACTCTTGATTATCCCAGAAAAAGCTTGAATTCTGAAACTGAAACAAAAACGCTAGCGCTGAAAGTGACGGGCACATTGACTGATGCTGAAACGGGAACAGCCTTAATAGGTGCAACTGTACAAGTTAAAGGAACTACTACTGGAACATCAACCGATCTTGACGGAACATATTCCATAGATGCACCTGATGGAAATGCGATATTAGTATTCTCCTATATTGGTTATGTCAATCAAGAGGTAGTTATTGGAAACCAAACTACTATTAATGTTAGTTTAGTTCCAGATGTACAATCATTAAATGAGGTAGTTGTGGTTGGATATGGAGCTGTTAGAAAAACCGATTTAACGGGAGCTGTTGACCAGTTACAATCAAAAGATATTATACGGGCAAATCCAGTTCAGGCAGCACGTGCTATTCAGGGTCAAGTTGCCGGAGCAACGGTAACCAAAACCAGTAATAGACCTGGAGCAGCTTATAGTATCACTATTAGAGGAGAGAATACAATCAATAATTCAACGCAACCTTTAGTTGTTATTGACGGATTAATGGGTGGTGACATAAACTCAATCAATCCTAATGACATTCAATCAATGGATGTATTAAAGGATGCCTCCTCTACGGCAATTTATGGAGCCAGAGGTGCCAATGGGGTAATTATCATTACCACTAAAAAAGGTTTGTCGGGTAAGCCAAAGGTAAGTTATGACAGTTATGTGGGTATGAAAGTTCCTGCGCACATGCCACGTCTGATGAATACCGCTGAATTTTACAAAGCAACCTTTACAGACAGAGTATTAGAGGGTTCTGTAGGAGCTACTTTTACCGCGGCTGAAACGGCTGCTATACAAGGAAATAAAACGACAGACTGGGTTGATTTAATTATAGATCCAGCTTTACAAACCAGTCAAAATTTAAGTGTTTCCGGAGGCAATGATAAAACAACCTACAGATTTTCAGGTGGGTTTTTAAATGAGAATGGAAATGTGTTATATACTGGTTTCAAAAGGTACAATCTAAATGCTGGTTTAGATAGTAAATTAGGTGAGAGAATTAAAGTTGGATTTACTTCTTATATCACCTATAGTGACCAAAATGTTGGTTCTCAGGAATCATTAAGAAATGCTTACAGAGCCAGGCCTACTGGAACCGTTTATTTTAATGATTTAGCCAACCCATCTGAAAATGGAGATTTGGATGTAAATGGCTTTGCCGTTTGGATGGGTATTAATGACAAACAGGTTGCTAATCCAATTTTAGATATTGACCCTAAGATTTCTAAATATCAAACAACCACAGCAATAGCCATGGCGAATGCTTATGCAGAGGTTACTTTACTTAAGGGTTTAACTTTTAGATCTTCTTTATCAGCTTCCTATAACAGCGGAAGATTTGGTGATTTCAGAGGACAATGGTCAAAATCACAAATTGGCAATAAACCAAGAGCCCAAGTTGATAATTCCAATCAGTCAAATTATACGATAGATAATATTTTGAACTATAATTTTGAGTCTGGAAAACATAAATTAACCTTTACGGGCTTACAGAGTGCCTTTTACCAACGAAATGAAAATTATTCCATTTTTGTAAGAGATTTACCTTATGATTCCGATTGGTATGCCGTAAATACCGCTGCGACTATTGGAAGTATTGGAAGCTCCCTCATTGAAAGATCCATTCTTTCTTACATGGGAAGAGTAAATTACACATTTAATGAGAAATACCTTGTTACCTTAACCGGGCGTTCTGACGGTGCTTCTCAATTAGCAGAAGGCAATAAATGGGCGTTCTTCCCATCTGTTGCTGTTGGATGGAGATTAGCTGATGAAGGATTCATTAAAAATTTAAATCTTTTCTCCAACCTTAAATTAAGGGCTAGTTATGGTCAAGTAGGTAATGCGGGCGTAAACCCTTATAGTACCCAAGCCAATTTAATAAACACAGGCTACGATTTTGACGGCTCACCTGCCTTTGGTTTCGCACCTCAGAATCTGGCAAACAAGAATTTGAGATGGGAACGTAGCACCGAGTTAAATCTTGGTATTGATTTTGGTTTTTTCAAAAATAAAATTTCAGGTACGCTGGAACTCTATGATAGAAAAACGGATGATCTAATCCTAAATCAAAGAATACCTACTGTTTCTGGATTTACTCAGGTGATTGCCAATGTTGGCGCTATTGAGAATAAAGGGATAGAACTTACGCTGAATACAGCTAATATAGTGACCACCGATTTTTCCTGGAATACCACCTTTGCCTTCACACAAAATAAAAATAAGTTATTAGAACTTTATGGTGATGGACAAATGGTTGACAAAGGAAATAATTTATTTGTAGGTTTCCCTATCAGAGCCAATTTTGATTATCAATTTGACGGAATCTGGCAAACAAGTGAAAAGGATCAGGCAGCTGTTTATAAACAGGTTCCAGGTTCAGTAAAAGTAGTGGATCAAAATGGAGATGGTATAATTTCTTCTTCTAATGCAATTGATGACAGAGTATATTTAGGAACTCAACTGCCTAACTGGATATTGGGTGTTACGAATAGATTTAAATATAAAAACCTAGATTTTTCGTTTTTTACCTATTATAGAAATGGAACTCAATATCGAAACAATACGTTAGCCGGAACTTTTGGTGAAATAGGTAGCACGAGATATAATAAATTGGCAGGATTAGATTATTGGAGAAGTGATAACCCATCTAATACCTTTTTTGGCGTAGTTGCGGCTAATCCTTACAGAAGTGCTATTTTCTATCAAAATGCAAGTTTCCTTAGAATATCAGACATCACCTTAGGCTATAATTTTTCACCTAAAGTTTTAAGTGCTCTCAAAATGAGTAGTGCCAGAATTTATGGACAGGTATCAAATCCCTTTGTTTTTAGCGATTTTACTGGATTTGACCCTGAATTTAATTCAGCTATTTTTCAAGATGATGTTCCATCTATGATTTATACTTTTGGTGTTAGCATCAGTTTTTAATCTTGACCTAAACTAAATGAAAATGAAAAAAAATTATAAATTAAGATTCTCTATTCTTGCTTTTTCCCTGGTTACCCTCATACACACTGGTTGTAATGAAGATTTCCTGGTAGAAAAACCCGTAACTTCTTTAACCACGGATGCTTATTATAAAACAGCTACTGGATTTGAAGATTTAGTAAAATCGTGCTACCCATTACTTCGAAATATTCATCAGAACAGACACCTTGTCCTCCAGGGAACAGATATTTTTTCCTCTCAAGGAGGATGGAATCCATCTGCAGTGAATGGGAAAGAAAATTTACCTGCTTTATGGGATGTTTACGACGCGCGGTTTAACGCGGAAGTAGCCGAAATCAGAACACTTTGGCAGTTGCTTTATGCTGAAATAGCGAGAACAAATACCGCAATTACCCGTGCGGAAGGTATCACTACTATGGCGGCAGCGCTTAAGGACACCCGAGTTTCAGAAGCAAAATTCCTACGAGCTTTATGTTTATTTTATGCAGTTCAACAATGGGGAGATATTCCAATGCCTTTGGCTGAAATAACTACTGCCAGCAAAGATTACCCAAGAGTTCCTGCAGCTGAGGTTTACAAGCAGATCATCACCGATTTATTGGATTGTGAAGCAAAAATACCCGTAACAGCTTCAAATTATGGAAGAATTAATAAAGGTGCTGTACAATTTCTTTTGGCCAGAGTTTATTTAACCAGGGGCTGGAATTTCAATAATTCATTGGGTGGTTCTAATGCTGATTTTGATTTAGCCTTACAATACGCTGACAAAGTGATAGATGCATTTCCTTTAGCAGCTAATTACAGAGACTTATTTCCAAGAAGAGATGATAATCCTTTAAAGCAATATACAGGGGCTCAAAATGATAAGAATCCTGAAATAATCTTTGCTGTTCAATATAACGCAGACGTATTGACAAATAAAACAGATGTTGCTTTTTCTCCCGATGCAGCAGGTGGTAATGATTTACATTCTAAATTTGGACCAAGTGGTGAAGGATTTGTAGGTACAAAAGGAAGAACATCAGATTATAACCGTTGTTTAGGTGTACATCAGATAAATACTGCAACCTATCGCTTTTTTGACCCAGAAAATGATACCCGATATGCTCATAATTTTGTTAGTGTGGGATATGCTTTGAATGCCGTTAAAGATTACAGAGTCTTACCTTTATCTAATCCAAACCTAAGAGTTAGTTTTAATTCAGGTGACACTGTTTTACTATGCAGACCCTGGAATAATCCTGCTACCACCAAAGAAGAAAGAGGTATTGATTTGGGTGGAACCAAAAAATATGCGGTAGTTAATACCGATGAATACGGTGGTGGATACCCTATTGATAATTCAGGATTAAATATCCAGGCACCGTTAATGTGGAAATTCTGGCAACCTGGTATTCCTTATGGTGATGCTTTTGGAACATTTAATGAAGCAATATTCAGATCAGCAGAGGCCTATTTAATAGCTGCTGAAGCGATTGTAAAGGGAGCCAAAGGTGGAAAATTAGGTGGCGCGGAAGTGTATTATAACAGAGTTTTAGATCGTGCCCTGGGTACAAAAAAAGGAACTGATCCAAAATGTGCAGCCTCTCCTGAAAACCAAAAATCTCTGGCCACAGCTTCATACCGTGCAACAGCTGCTAATATTTCCATTGATTTAATTCTGGATGAAAGAGCCAGAGAACTAATGGGTGAATATAGCCGTTGGTTTGACCTAAAAAGAACTGGAAAATTAGTAGAGCGTATTAAAAAATACAATCCATGGGTTAAAGGACAATCGATCTCAGACAAACATTACTTGAGACCTATTCCACAAAGTGAAATTGATTTATCTTTTCCATCGATCAAACAAAATCCTGGGTATTAATATCTAAAGACTATTTTTTACTTGTATATTTAGAGAGGAAGAAAAAATCTTCCTCTCTTTTTTAGCCTAAAATTTTCCCTATGAATCGCAGATCATTTGTTAATACCAGCCTTTTAGCTGTTTCAGCATTACCTTTTAGTTACCTTGATTTTTCAAAAGTAAGCAAACCAGCTTGGATCTTGGAATGGATAAAAATTCAAGATAAACAGCTACCCAATTATCAAAAATATAAAGTTATTCAAAAGGAAAACAAGTATTTTGGTGGATACATGGATGATGCTGAACTGCCAAATCCTCATTCAACCGCTGGGTTTATAGGTAAGGCGTGTATGCTTTGGGCTTGTGAGGAATCGGTATTTTTCCAACAGCCATCGTTAGTACCTGACATTGAGTTGGCGCTGATAAGTTTGCTAAAAATGCAACATACTGATGGCACCATAGATCTTCTTTCTACCAATTTTCACTCGACACCGGATACTGCGTTTGTATTGGAAGATATTATTCCAGCTTACCATTTCATAAAGGAAAGGAATCTTAAGAATACAGAAAAATTACTCAGTCTATTAAAGCAATTCATTTTAAATGCGGCTGAAGCCTTAAGCATTGGAGGAATACATACACCAAACCACCGATGGGTTGTTTGTGCTTCGTTAACCAGAATTAACGAATTGTTTCCCAATGAAAAATACATAAAAAGAATAAATCAATGGTTAGCAGAACATATTGATCTCGATCATGATGGGCAATACACTGAAAAAAGCACCAATGGCTATTCCCCCATTGTTAACAGGTCACTCATTACGATGGCCGTCGGTTTGAATAAACCAGAGTTACTTGAAGCCGTCAAGAAAAATCTGATCATGACCTTTTACTATGTTCATCCTAATGGTGAAGTAGTCACAGAGGCATCGAACAGGCAAGACAAAGGGACCATTGGCAATATGCATAAATATTACCATGTTTATCGATATATGGCCCTAAAATTTCAAGACGGTACTATGGCATCCATGTGCCGATTGATTGAAAAAACGAGTACACCAGAACAATTAGCTGGATTTTTGGATATTTTCCTAGAAGATCTAGGCCTTTGGCAGGAACTTCCGACTTCAAAGCCATTACCAACCAATTATTCCAGGGAATTTCCCTATTCCGGCGTAGTCCGCATCAGACGCGAAAATTGGGATTGCACCTTGCTTTCAAATAATACCAGTTGGTTAACTTTCCATAAAGGAAATGCGGTGCTGCAAGCTATGAGAATAGCTACCTCATTTTTTGGAAAGGGACAATTTCAAACGGCTAAAATTAAGGCCATTGATAAGAATTGGGTATTACAAAATTCATTAGATGGCCCATATTACCAACCTTTAGATGCGGATAAGATATCGCCGGATGGTGATTTAGATAAAATGCCAAGGACCTTACGTTTACAAAGCGAGGTACAAAAATTAAACTATTTAGTTAAAGTGACCGAGCTTCCAACCGGCGTTGAGGTTGATTTTGATATTTCAGGTACTGATGGTGTTCCGGTTTCTCTTGAACTTATATTCAGACCAGGAGGCATATTTTCTGGCGTTTCTCCCATACCAAATAAAAAAGATGCTTATTTATTCCCATCCTCTAAAGGCATTTATACGGTTGGAAACGATCAGATCACCTTTTCACCTGGCATGATTTTACACAAAGGTGTACAGCTTCGTGGTGCATTACCAGCTATGGAATCACCTACGGTTTATTTAACTGGCATAACCCCTTTCAAACATAAAATAACCCTTTCCTAGTAAAATCCATTTTTCAATAAATTTTCCTATTAACATGAAAAACACCCTATTTTTTGTCCTTGTGATACAAACAATTCTGGGAAATATTAATCTGTCCGGCCAGGCTAATAAAATGCAACCTGTTGATTTGGTATATCCGTTAACGGATGCTGCTAACTCAAGGTGGTTTTTTTTTAATTCTGCTACCCGGCCCTTTGGTATGGTTAATTTAAGTCCTGATAATGCCATTGACGCCGATTGGAATGCAGGATACAGATATGAAAAGGACAGTATCAAATGTTTCAGTCACATCCACGGATGGCAATTATCCGGTATTCCTGTTTTACCTACCACAGGGGAATTTAAAGGACATTTAGGTTCCGATACCTACGGATCTGTTTTTTCTCACAGTAAAGAAACTATAAAGGCAGGCTATCATCAGGTTTATCTGGAAACTTATAAAATAAAGGCTGAATTAACTTCAACAACAAGGGTAGGATTCCATAAATATACTTTTCCAGCAGCTGAAAAGAGTCAAATCCTATTTGATTTTTCTACGTTCCTTGGTCCGTCAGATACCCAATATGGATTAATCAGAAAGATTTCCAATACAGAAATTGAAGGTTATGCTATCATGGCTCCTACCATTCGACGACCAAAAACGGTGACTGTTTTTTTTGTTGCTCAATTTGATAAACCCTTCAAATCGTTAAAAACCTGGCAATTTGGTAAATTATTAGGGGAATCTGACCTCATTGAAGGGGAAAAAATAGGTGGCTATGTTGATTTTTCCACAACTACTGGTGAAATACGGAAAATGAAAGCGGCTATTTCTTATGTCAGTGAAGCGCAAGCACGATTGAACCTGGAGAAGGAGCTAAAACACTGGGATTTTGAAAAAGTAGTGGCTGAAAGCAGAACGGATTGGAATAACTGGTTAAGCAGAATAACCATTGAAGGAGGTACTGAAACAGAACAAAGGCGCTTTTATACTGACTTATGGCATGCATTGCAAGGGAGGCGGATTATTTCAGATGTAAATGGGAAATATTCCGATATGACTGGGCCCGTTCGAATAATAAGACAAATACCATTGAATGCCAACGGGAAACCAGCTTACAATCATCATAATTCAGACTCCTTTTGGGGTGCTCAATGGACTTTAAATACGCTTTGGCATTTGGTTTATCCTGAAGTAACTGAATCTTTTGTTAACTCAATGATAAAAATGTATGAGGATGGCGGACTTATACCCAGAGGCCCCGCAGGTGGGAATTATACTTATGTTATGACAGGGGCAGCGACAACGCCCTTCATTGTCAGCGCCTATCTGAAAGGAATAAAAGGCTTTGACATTGAAAAAGGATATGAAGGATTAAGGAAAAATCATTTCCCGGGTGGTATGATGAGTAAAATAGGCTATGAGCACAATACCTTTAAAGGTGGAGGTATTGAGTATTATATGGAAAAGGGTTATGTTCCCCACCCTTTAAGTAAAATAAAATATGGCTTTCATCAAGACGGATCCACTCAAACATTGGAATATGCTTATCAGGATTATGCGTTAGCTCAGTTTGCCAAAAAATTGGGAAAGACAGAAGATTATCAACTTTTCATGAAAAGAGCCACTTATTATAAAAATATTTGGAATGCAGAAATAGGTTGGATGTGGAATCGGACAATAGACGGAAAATGGGGAGAGCCCATTGATATTCTCAGATATGATAATGGATGGGAGGAAGGAAATGCAGCACAATATACCTGGTTTGTTCCGCATGATATACAAGGATTAATCTCTTTAATGGGAAGTAGAGAAATATTTAACGCCAAATTAAACACATCCTTTGTTGAAGCAGAAAAACATGATTTTACTTCAGGAAAATCACATGATAAAGAGTTACTTGAGAAGTTAAGACGGGTTTACATAAATTATGGTAATCAACCAAGCATTCAAACTGCCTATTTATTTAACTATTCAGGGGCTCCCTGGTTAACTCAATACTGGTCCAGAAAGGTCGTTGAAAAAGTATATAGTGGTTTATCACCTTATTACGGTTACAGCGGAGATGAAGATCAAGGATTGATGGGCAGTTTAGCCGTATTAATGAAATCGGGTATTTTTTCCACCAATGGCGGCACTTCCGAGAGCCCATTTTATGAAATTAGCAGTCCAATATTCAATAAAATAACTTTTCATTTACATTCAGATTATTATAAGGGAAAAAGTTTTACCATTGAGGCTCCAAATAACAGCGCAAAGAATTTTTATATTCAATCTGCCACCTTAAATGATAAACCATTGGATAAACCATGGATTTTACATGAAACGGTAACAAATGGCGGAAAATTAATTCTTAAGATGGGCAGCACACCGAATAAAACATGGGGAATTAAACCAGAACAAGCCCCCCCTTCCATGACACGCTTTTAACAAATGCCTTAGTTGGAATCTTTATTTGATAAAAAGAGAGCTATGAGTTCACCTTTACTATTTATCTCCAATTTACGGTAAATTTTTTGAAGGTGGAATCTAACGCCATCAATAGAGATTCCAACTCTATCGGCAATCAATTTATAGCTTAATCCCGCACTTAATTCTTTGGCTATGTTCATTTCTTTAACTGTTAAAACTTCCTCAACGATGCTTTTCTTTTGAAAATTTTTGATCATCAAAGGAAGTAAAGACATACTTACACTATATCCTAATTTGAACATAGTTTCAACGTGATGAGCAAATTCCTGTGCAATTTCACTTTTTAGGCAAAAGCCATTTGCCCCTGCTTTAAATGTTTCAAAAATCCTGAAAGAATTTTCTGGCTCTGTGATAACTAAAATATTTATACAAGGGAATTTTCTTCTTATCTCAGATAATGGATTATAGTTATCCCCTAAGGATGGAAGTAAAGTAGTGATAACCAGGGTATTATTTTTATCACTATGCGAAGATACATCATCTAAAGAAAATAATAATTTATATTCCGGATAACCCGATAATACTACCTTCATTTTTTTCTCTAAGGATAAATCATCCAATAAAAGTATAATATTCTTGTTTCCTTCCATTATTTAAAATAATTTTCAGGTAAACAATTCATAATAGCTAAAAAGGTACTATTGAAAACCTTGACATTTTTAAATCCAGCATTTTCTGCCAGTTTTGCCAAATTATTATTTTCTAAAAATCCCTCTTCTATCAATGAAATTGCATAAGAAATTCTTAAATTAGTAATGTAAGCATTATAATTTAAGCCTTTTATGCTAGTTAAATGAAAAAGGATGACATCAGATTCAATGCCTGTTTCTTTTATTAAATCTTTAATGGTAAAATCATTTGATAGGTAGGAATTTGTTGTTTTTTCCCAATGTGACAATTTCTCCTCTATTTCTAAAGGATTTATACCTTTAATCCAATTATCTAAAAGGGACGCCTCATTTATATTTTCCTTTGCCTGTAAAGGATAACCTATCATGAGAGAAGGATATAAAGAAAGAAAAACAAAGAAAATGAAGGAAATAGTAACAGAAAATAAAGTGGTCCAATTCACCAGGAAACTTTTATCTAATTCTATGAATCCAATAATTACATAAGAGAAATTTGTAATGACCCAAGAACTTATAAAATAAAAATAAAACTTGTTTATTTTTTTCTTATTAAAATCCTCTTTGTTGATTTGTTGAAACTCCTTATAAATGTTCAGCAAATAAAATCCTGAAATAAACCCAAGGGAATGACGAATTATTCTCATTAAACCAACCCCAAAATAACCCATAATCACCTCTTTATCCCAACCTTTTGTAATAAAATGATTGATATTTGATAATTGCTCAGGTCTCGATAAAAAAAAATGAAAATAAATGAAATTAAATAATGCCAGTATAATAGGAATAAATAAAGGGAAATGAAATAGATGAAATGTATATTTTCCCTTAATCAAATAGATAAAAAAGATAAATACTACTAAAGGGGTAGCATTAAAAAGAATAGCAGGCCAAAGTGTGAAATAGAAATACAAGTTAACATCCCCTAAGTTTCTGCATAGTAACTGAAGGTTGCTAAAGAAAAATGAGGCAAATAGGAAGGTAAAAAAAATTTTAAAGATTCCTTTAGGAAACTTCAATAACATCCAAATTAATGAGATAATTAGGATTATCAGGTTAAAATAAATTAAAATACTTGTCATGACTGGGAATAATGGTCAATATTAAGAATATAATATTGATTTTCCTATCATTTGACATTGAAATATTCGATTTTAAAAAAATCAAGTAGTCAGGAGGTTTTCCGTCACCAGAGCAAAGGCACCGAGCATGGGCGCACTATCGCCTAGCGTTGATATTTTTATTTCGCAATCTGAGGCTAGTTGTGGCAGACTATGCAAGTTGATACCTTTATTAATGGCAAATCTCATAGACTCTAAAACGGGCATAAAGCCACCACCAACAATAATCAATTCTGGGTTTAACAGGTCAATGAGCACCGCTAATGATTTTCCTAATTGTTCTCCCATAGCATGAAGATTATCTGCCAACGGATAATCATAATCTGTTGAATGAGCAAAAATCCATTTATAATCAAACGACTCCTCTATTTTCTGAAAAAAAGAAGCCTCCAGGGCTAAACCAGAAACCAGCGTTTCAAGGCAACCTGTTTTACCACAAACACATAATTTGTTGTTGTTTTCTGCGAAAATGTGACCAAATTCGCCAGCAAAGCCGGAGTGTCCCGTTTGCAACTGACCATTAGAAATGACACTAACTGCCAAACCTTTTGACAAGTTAACAGAAATTACGTTGGTTAAATCCTTTGCCAGACCATAATAATTCTCGCCTAAGGCCATTAGATGAGTATCATTTTCAATAAAAACGGGAATCCCCCAAATAGTTGAAAAATAATCAGTCAGAGGAATATCTAAATGCAAGAAAGAATAGCTAACTCCTTTTTTAGCGTTTACTCTACCTGTTATTCCAATACCGGCACCCAATATTCTATCTATAGGTAATTGTAATTCTTTAATTATATCAGGAATCAAATGTGTAAGAGATGCTAAAGATTCACTTTTATCCTTAATGTCAAAATGTGTTGATTCATAGACATATATGGATTTTCTATCCAAATTTAAAACATTAATTTTCAATGAATTCAAAAGAATTTCAATGGAAAATAAATAGCCCATTTCAGGATTTAGTATATAGGTAGCAGGTCTTCTTCCTCCAGAAGACTCCCTTTTACCAGCATTTACCAATAAGGCTTGTGATTCGAACTCATCAACCAACTTTGTACCTGTAGGAATACTAAGTTCCATAAAATGACAAAGTTCCGGAATACTCAACTCTTGATATTGAAGTAAAAGCTTGATAATCTTACGCTTGTGATTATTTTGTCGCGAGATTTTATTAAAATCAACCGAGCGTTCTAAGAAGTTCCAAATCATTAGATTTTCTTTACTTATTTTTCACGCAGCGCAGATACATTCCGTAGTTGATAAATCCATAATTTCTATCTACTTTATCATTATCAGATTGCATTCTAAAGTAGAAATGAGTTAATGCAGATTCCTCCGTGGCCGTCCAAAAATAAACGGCTCTGTCCATATTCGAAAATCCACCATCAAAAATTCTAACCCCGCCTGGTCTGGCATTAAACCCTAAAGAAGATCCATTATTTTTTCCACCCCAATATTCAGGATCTTTTAATCTGGATGCGGCTACTTCAGCACCCCCGGCAGCATTTACTAGATTACTCCATTCCACATCTGTTGCCAGATGAAAACCATCAGGAAGAATACCTCTTTCATCAGAAACAGCGTAATAATTATAAAGAATACCATAAGATTTCTCATTCGCAGGATCATTATTCTGGTAACACCAGGCAGGAGATTTGTCCTGACCCGCTTTTAACCAATCTGCTTCTGTTTTAGCTTCGGGAATTGGATCGCCATTATTAAATTTCTTAACAGACAAATTTTCTGTCATCCATTCATCATTTCCAATAACCACTGTATCATTATTTGACTTACAGGAGTAGAATACAGAAAGAAGCAATAATAATAAAAATCTAGTTGTCTTCATTTTAAAAAATTTTCACAAAAATACATAACCTGAATTAAAGGCGTCCCTAAAATGAATAAAAATCATATAAATTATGAAAAATCTAAGTTCCTAACAAAAATAACCTGACATAATTGCCGATTTTACTTACTTTTGACTTATTGAAAATTCAAATATGGCAACTGAAGCACTAACCTCCACAGATCAAATTATTTTACGGGACCCTAATGCCTATCAAGGACATGTACATGAATTCCAGGATTTAACGAATATAAATGAATCTGCCAGAAGATTTTATATGGAGAGTTATGGATGTCAAATGAATTTTTCGGATAGCGAAATTGTTGCCTCTGTACTTTCTGACGCCGGATTTGTACCGACACGCGACATGGAAGACGCAGATTTAATTCTCATTAATACTTGCTCTATAAGAGAGAAAGCAGAAGAAACAGTAAGAAAGAGATTAAGGGAATTTAATAAGGTAAAAAAATACAAACCAGGCACGCTTATCGGTGTATTAGGTTGTATGGCCGAGCGATTAAAAGAGAAATTTTTGCAAGAGGAAAAAATAGTTGATATTGTGGTCGGGCCCGATGCTTACAGAGATTTACCGATGTTAGTTGACACGGCAGAACTAGGTGAAAAAGGAATCAATGTTTTTTTATCTAGAGAAGAAACGTATGCCGATATCAGTCCTTTAAGATTGGGGTCCAATGGCATTTCTGCTTATATATCCATTATGCGCGGCTGTGATAACATGTGCTCTTTTTGTGTTGTTCCATTTACTCGAGGTCGGGAACGCAGTCGTGATTTATACAGTATCCTGGCAGAGGTAAAAGATCTGGAACAAAACAACTACAAAGAAATAACCCTTCTTGGTCAAAATGTTGACTCTTATAAATGGGAAAATCCTGAAAATAAAAAGATTGTAAATTTTGCTAATTTGTTAAGATTCGTAGCTGAATCTGCACCTCAGGTAAGGATAAGATTTTCAACATCCCACCCCAAAGATATTACTAATGAAGTTTTAGAAACTATTGCTTCTTATGATAATATTTGCAAATACATCCATCTTCCTGTACAATCTGGTAATAGTAGGAT